>Ga0207687_10000928_pt1 | contig 19982 bp, 16 predicted proteins | sample KBSM54metaG_FD_184399 | JGI IMG/M metagenome (GOLD analysis project Ga0207687, IMG submission 184399) | Miscanthus rhizosphere microbial communities from Kellogg Biological Station, Michigan, USA - KBS M5-4 metaG (SPAdes) (version 2) | ecosystem: Host-associated > Plants > Roots > Rhizosphere >...
CATGGCCACCGGGCGCCCAGCACCGCCATCGCCCCCACGGCCACGGGCAGGCCCACCCGGGGCCGCCGGCGGGCGAGGAGGAAGGCGGCGGCACAACCCAGCAGGAGGCCGTCGAGGCGGGTGTCGGTGCCCATCTGCAACCGCTCGGGTGACGCGCCGGCGGCGAAGAGCCCGATGCGGAGGAGGGTGGATCCCGCGGCCCCACCCACCGTGACCAGGACGGCCGTCCTCGGCTTCAGGCGTGACACAGCCAGGAAGAGCAACGGCCAGAGGAGGTAGAAGTGCTCCTCCACGGCCAAGGTCCACACGTGGGACAGGGCGCCGAAGGAGCGACCCCCGATCTGGGCCCAGTTGCCGGCGTAGAGGGCGGCGAAGGCAGCCGGGCCCCGGTAGCTCTGGTGCTCGACCAACCCGAACCAGGCCACCACCGCGGCCAGCATCACGGCCAGCGCCGGGAGCAGGCGGCACGCCCGGCGGGCCCAGAACCGGGCCAGGCGCACCGTGCCGGTCCCGGCCCGCTCTTCGATCAGCCGGGTTGTGATGAGGAAGCCGGACAGCGCGAAGAAGACACCCACGCCGACCGCCCCTCCACCCACTCCGACGGGCTGACCCAGGTGGCGGACCATCACCAGGGCGACCGCCAGCCCCCGCAGGCCGTCGAGCGCGGGCTGGTAACCGAGGCGGGGTCGGGTCGCGGCCATGCCGGCCCGCCAACCTAGCGGTCGGGCGGCCGATCCATGGATGCCGGCTCCGACCTCCCCGGACGTGGGACACGTGAACGTCAGAAACCGTTCTTCCGCCCGCTCGCCATCCTTCTTCGGCCCGACACGAAATCGATTTCCTGCGTTTCCATGCCGGTGCTCGGATCTCGGCGACTTCCCTGAAAGTCACCCGCTGGGGCGGGTTGCCGTACATCACCGCCCCATCGCAGGGCGCCTTTCGAGAGGAGTAGTCGAGTCGTGTCGATTCGTAGGAGCACGCGGCCAAAAAGCGCCGGCGTGCCTGTGGAGGTGCCCAGCAGTGCTCGGGACCGGAGAATGGGAGGCAGGCCGAGCCGGTCCGTCAGCAGCCTGGCGACGCTGGCGATCGTCGTGCTGGGAGGTGTCGCCGGCGAGGGGACGGCGGCGGCCGCGGCCCAGACGAGCCTGTACAACCAGGCGTCCGCCTCCGGCTACCAGGTCGGAGTCAACATCTTCGATTCCGCCCAGCTGAGCGGGGGCGTGAACCCGACGGGGTCGATCACCTTCACCCTGTTCGGCCCGGACAACGCCACCTGCGCCGGTTCGCCGATCTTCACCACGACGACCACGGTGAACGGGAACGGCTACTACACGTCGAGTCGCTTCACCACCAAGGCGGCGGGGACGTACCGGTGGATCGCGGTCTACGGGGGCGATCTCCTCAACGGCGCTTCGTCGTCCGTGTGCTCCGACCCGAACGCAGCCGTGTCGGTGGCCAAGCGGGCGACGTCGCTGAGCGCCTCGGCCGGGTGGACCTCGCCCTCGACGACCGAGACGGCGGTGCTCACCAGCGGGGTCGGGCCGAACGGGCCCACCGGCACCATGACCTACAAGCTGTACGGCCCGGACGACTCGACCTGTGCCCGCGCCCCGCTCTACACGACCACCCGGTCGGTCGTCGGGAACGGGACGTACCAGTCGGCCGCCTATTCCGTCACCACCGCCGGCACCTACCAATGGGTGGCGATGTACGGGGGCGACGCCAACAACGCGGGCGCGGGCTCGACGTGCTCCGACGCGGCCAGCCGGTTCTCGTTCGCCGGCGGAGGCATTGCGGGGACGGCCGTCTCGGGTTCGCCGACCGCGGTCGCCCGGGGCGGAACGGTCACCGCGTCCTGGTCGGCCGTCGCCCTGCCCACCAGCACCGACTGGATCGGCCTGTACCGGTCGGGAACGGCCGACGGCGGCGCCGTCGTCGTCTGGAAGTACACGACCGGGGCCGCCAGCGGCTCGGTGGCGCTGAAGTTCCCGTGGGCGACGACGGCGGGGACGTTCGAGCTTCGCTTGATGGCCAACGGCACCACCCGGCGGCTGGCCACCAGCGCCCCGATCACCATGGTCTGGTAGCCGGAAGGGCTCCCCGCCTACCGGGCCGGCCGGCCCGGTGGGCGGTTGGGCCCGTCGACGGGCGCCCTTCGTGAGACAAATCCTGGGATCTCGACGTCTCCCCTGATAGAAACCCCGAGGGGCGGGCCGCCGTTCGACCATCGCGCCGCTGCGGAGCGCTTTCCAGAGAGGAGTGATCGACTCGTGTCGATCGATTGGAGCAGGCGGCCGGACCATGGTCACGGTACGCAGGTGACACTCTCCGGGCGTCGAGGTCACCGAGCCTCGAGCGGGTCGCACCGATCCGTCCGGCGGCTGGCGACGCTGGCGGTCGTCGTCCTCGGCGCAGTCGCCGGTGAGGGCACGGCGGCGGCCGTGGCGCAGACGAGTCTGTACAACCAGGCTTCTGCCTCCGGCTACCCGGTGGGCATCAACATCTTCGACACCGTCACCCTGGGTGGGGGCGTGAACCCGACGGGGGCGATCACCTTCGCCCTGTACGGGCCGAACACCACCGTGTGCGCGCTGCCGATCTTCACCACCAGGACCACGGTCGACGGCAACGGCTACTACACGTCGAGCCGTTTCACCACCAAGTTGGCGGGGACGTACCGGTGGATCGCGGTCTACGGGGGCGATCTCCGCAACGTGGCCGCGTCGTCGGTCTGCTCCGACCCCAACGCGGCCGTGTCGGTGGCCAAGCGGGCGACGTCGCTGAGCGCCTCGGCCGGGTGGACCGCGCCCTCGACGACCGAGACCGCCGTGCTCAGGAACGGGGCCGGGCCGAGCGGGCCCACCGGCACCATGACCTACGAGCTGTACGGCCCGGACGACTCCACCTGTGCCCGCGCCCCGCTGTACACGACCACCCGGGCGGTCTCCGGGAACGGGTCGTACGAGTCAGAGGCGTACACCGTCACCACCGCCGGCACCTACCAATGGGTCGCCATATACGACGGCGACGCCAACAACGTGGGCGCGGGGTCGATGTGCTCCGAGACCGCCAGCGGGTTCATCGCCCCGGGCACAGCCAGCTCCAGGACGGCCTACGCGGAGACGGTTGTCTCGGCGTCGCCGACCACGGTCGCCCGGGGAGGAAGGGTGACCGTGTCCTGGACGGCGATCGGCACCCCCACCAGCACCGACTGGATCGGGCTGTACCGGACGGGAACGGCCGACGGCGGCGCCGTCGTCGCCTGGAAGTACACCACCGGCACGGCCAGCGGCTCGGTCTCCGTGAAGTTTCCCTGGACCGCGACCGCGGGGACCTACGAGGTGCGCCTGATGGCCAAGAACACCACCCGGCGCCTGGCCACCAGCGCGCCCATCACCCTGGTCTGGTAGTCGGCGCCGGCCTGCCCGCCTACCGGGCCAGCCGGCCGGCCCGGTAGGCGGGCGGCCACGAGTCGGAGTCGACCATGTCGACCACGTCGTCGAGCGCGAGGGAACGACCGGCCAGACGGGCCCGCTCCGCCGCCGCCGAGCCCATCGACGAGGCGAGCTCGGCCAACACCCGTCGCTCGAGCTCGACCTCGTCCGGCCAGGCCGGGGTGCCGAGCGACGCCCGGATGCTCTCGGCCGCGCCCACCAGCCGGGCGGCGACGTCCCGCGCCCGGCGCTCGACCGCGACGTCGGCCAGCTCGAGCAGGCAGGCCGCGGCCAGGCGCCGGTCCCCCAGGCGATGGAAGGCCCGCAGCGCCTCCTCCAGGCGGAGGCGAGCGCGGGCGAAGTCGCGGCGCCGGCGGGCGACCCGGCCGAGGTCGGCCGCGGAGCGGGCCAGGCCGTGCTCGTCGTTCACCAGGCCCCGGAGCTGGACGCATTCCTCGTACCAGACCGCCGCCTCCGACAGCTCGCCCGTCGTCTCCGCGATCCAACCCAGGTTGGTGGCGGAGACGGCGACGCTCCACGGGTCGTCGAGGGCTCGGAACCGGCGCAGCGCCTCCATGAAGCGCTCGGCGGCCAACTCGTTGTCGTCGTGGCGGAGGGCGATGACGCCCAGGCAGTTGAGGCCGTGGCCTGCGCCCCGGTCGTCGCCGGCCGCGGCCGACAGGGCCGTCGCCGTCTCGAACAGGGCTGCGGCGGTGTCGTAGTCGGCCCTGTCCTCGGCCACGATCCCCCGGGCGAGGGTGGCCGCGGCCAGGGCCGGAGTCGGCCCGAGGGCGGCGGCCACCGTGCGGGCTTCGTCGAGCGCGGCCTCGGCTGCGTCGAACTCACCCTGGAGCCGGGCCAGGAGGCCCAATCCGGTCAGGGCCCGAGCCCCGGCCTCGGTGCCGGTTCCGGCCTGGTCGAGCGCCGCCCGCAGCCACTGCCGACCCTCTGACAGCCGACCCCGCGAGAAGAAGCGGGAGAGGTCGGCGGCCATGGCCAGGGCCCGGTCGGCGTCGTGGTCGAGCGCCCAGGCGAAGGCAGCGGCGAGATTGGGGTACTCGAGGTCGAGCGTCCGGAGCCACCGGGCCTGGTCGCGGTGGCCCGTGATCATGGGCTCGGCCGCCCGGGCCAGGTCGGCGAAATAGGCGAAGTGCCGGCGCTGGAGCTCGTCGAGCTCGCCCCGTTCCGCGAGCCGGGCCAGGGCGTAGCGGCGCACCGTCTGCAGGCACGCGAACCGGGACTCACCCTCCGGGGTCGGCACGGCTTGGACGAGGCTCTTGCCCTCCAGTTCGGTGAGCCCGAGGAGGACGTCGCCGTCGTCGACGCAGACGGCCTCGGCCGCGGCCAGGCTGCATCCGCCGGCGAAGACGCCGAGGCGGGCCAGCAGCGACCGGGTCGCCGGTTCGAGGAGCTGCCAGCTCCAGTCGAGGGTGGAGCCGAGGCGACCCCGGGCGACGGCGGGCACGCCCGTGTCGGTGGGCAGCTCGAGGCGGTCGCGCAGGCTGCGGGCGATGTCGGACGGGGAAAGGATGCGGCTGGCCGCGGCCGTCAGGTTGATCGCCAGCGGCAACCCGTCGAGGTGGGCGCAGATCTCCACGACCGGGCGCCGGTTGGCCTCGGTGAGGGCGAACGTGGGCCGGACGACGCGTGACCGATCGACGAAGACGCGGACGGCGGGATACTCCCCGGCGTCGTCGAGGGTTTCCGACAATGGGTCCGGAAACGCCAGCGGTTTGATCCGATGAACCGCTTCCTGAGAAAGGTTGAGTGCCTCCCGGCTCGTCACGAGCATGCGGACGCACCTGGTTTCCCGCATTAGCCGGTCGACAAGCGTGGACGCGCCGAGGACGTGCTCGAAGTTGTCGAGCACGAGGAGGAGGGACTGGTCGCGGACGCCGTCGACCACGACGTCCGCCGGCGACCGGCCCCCCGGCTCCCCGAGGCCGAGGCGGTGCACCAGCAGCGTCGCCACCGCGTCCGCATGGGCGACGTCGGCGAGGGCGACGTAGCAGGCGCCGTGGCGGAAGTCCCCGGCCACCTGCCAGGCCACCTCCACCGCCAGGCTGGTCTTGCCGATCCCGGGGGCGCCGACGATCGTGACGCCCCGAGCCTCGCTCCGTAGCAACCCGACGACCTCGGAAATGTCCTGGTCACGGCCGATGAGCTGCCGGTCGGGCACGGGCAGGCGGACCCGCCCGGACGGGCGCCGCGTCACCCGCAAGAGCTCGTCCCGGGGGGTGGCCGCCACCTCCGCCAGGCGGGTGAGGAACTGCGCCGTGGGTCGGCGGGAGCCCCGCTCGATCTTGGCCACGTACGACACGTCGTAGCCCAGCGCCTCCGCCAGGCGCTCCTGGGTCCAGCGCTGGGTGTGACGCCAGTCCCGCAGCCACTGCCCGATCGCATCCCCGTCGTCCGGCCTCGCCAGCCCGTCGGGGGTCATGCCGGCCCGGTCCCGGGTTTGTCCGGGTTTGTCCCTTCTGACCCGGAACGCCAATCGCTTCCATGCAGGCATGGGACCGCACCCGCAGCAGACAGGTAACGGAACACCCCAAATGCAGTCGGTCGCCATTGCCATGCGTCGAACGGCAGTATCGACTCTTTTTGCTCTTCCCGGGTGGCGGGACGCGGCCCGATCGAACTGGAGGCACCGCGCCAACGGTGCCTCCGGTTCGGGCCCGTCCCGCACTCGCCGGACGGGCCGCGGGAGGGCGCTTCGGGAGCACGCCTCGTCGCCGATCGTACTCGGCGGCGCGGTGAGCGCCGCCTCCCTTCCGGCCCCTGAGGCCGGGAGGGAGGTGACTCCTTGGAACTCGCACCTTCCTCGAGACGGTCCAGTCGGCGGCTTCGGCAGCGCCTTCCGATCCACTTCGCAGTGGCGGCGGCGACCGTGCTCGCCAGCCTGGCGGTGGCGGCGCCGGCCGGCGCATGGCCGATGTGCGGCTGGTGATCCCACCCGCTACCGGGGCCGTGTCGAGCAGTCGTCAAACGTCCGCCTTTCAGCAGCATGCCCATCGCATGCCCGCCGGTCGCTAGGCGAGTAGAGGCTCCCCATGGCCTCTCGGGGGTTTCTCAGCCCCGCCGGATGATACCCGGCTCCGCCCGGCCCCGGCCCGGCTCGGTGGGTGGTACCCGGCACGACGGAGGGGACCTGGTCGGCGTTGGCCGCCGGTCAGGTCCTCGCCTGGGTTTCGGCCCCCTGAAGGGAATCAGCCGAAGCCGACCACGCCGTAGGTGCTGCACAGGCCGTAGGCGGTGATCAGGATGAAGGAGGCCACGACCACCACCCCCACCACCCTGCGCCAGCCTCGCAGGGGTCGCAGCGACCCGACCGGCACCGGCATGTACCACCCGGGGAGGGGATGGGCCCGCCCGCCGTCGCCGCCGAGGTCGATCGGCACCGCGTCGGCCGTCACCTCGGTGTCGAGGTCGGCGGCCAGGGCGAGGGCGGTCAGCTCCTCGTCGGTGACGGCCTCGTCCACCCCGCCCAGGCTACGTGGTCAGGGGGCCAATCGGTGGGCGACCTCGATGGCCACCGCGGCACAGTCGCCCGGCGCCTGCCCGGCGGGGATGGCGGCGATCATCGCCCGGAGCACGGCGGCCATGGTCTCCTGGCGGCCGTGGTCGGACATGCGCCGCTGCGCATCCACCGCGAAGTCGGCGATGCGGTTGGGGAGCTGCGTGCACCGGGTCTGGAGCGTCCCCAACAGGTCGCGGTACTCACCGACGTGACTCGAACGCTCGTCCATCGCGGCCCGGGCCGCCGCCGCAACCGGCTCCTCCGTCGTCGGGGTCGAGCTCGGTCGGGACGTGGTGGGGGCCGCCGCGTGCGGGCTGCCGCCGCCGCCGCCGCCCCCGCCACACCCGGCGAGCACCACCAGGATGGCGGCCGTCGCCAACCTCGGAGGGTGAACGGGGGTCGTCACCGGGGCAGCCTACCCACGACCCGGTCCCGGCGACGGCCCACTCACGAGTCCCGGTTCACGGCCAGGTCGCTTTGCTCCAGAACCCCGGTCACACCCGATGGCACGCCTCCGGTTCAAATCACTCGGATCGGTGTGGTCTCGGGCTCCCGGGCCGAGATCACACCGATTCAGAGGATTGAAACAACGCGACAGCGGCGGCGGACGTCCGAGACGGCCGCAGGTCGCGGCGATGACCGTCGCCGACAGTTGTCGAGCTGCGGCCCCCGTCCTCCCGCCGGTGACGAACAACTCGGCGAGTTGATCGGCCCAGGCGTTGGAAGATCGCCCCGGCGTGTTCACGCAATGAGCGCGCTTTCGTACGCGTAGTCCGGCCACCTGGGCCGCCGGTTGACGGTGGTGGCGGTCGACGGCGTGTCGGTCGCCGTCCGAGAGGGCGAGGTCGTCGGCGTCGCGGGGCCGACGGGGGCCGGGAAGTCCACCCTCGCCCTGCTCCTCGTCCGGCTGCTCGAACCCGAGCGCGGCTCGGTCGGATTCGAGGGCGCCGATCTCCTGGCGCGAGTGGAGCGGAGCTCTGATCGATGACCTGCACCCGGGCGTCAGCGCGACCGATCCCCGACATCAGCAGGGCGTCGTAGACGGTGTCGAGGTGGCGAAGGGAAGCGACGACTTGCGAGGGTGATGGCTTCGGGTCGAGGCACGACCAACGGTCCACGGACGCGGACGACGAGCCGCGGCACACCGAGGGTGCGCCACCGGCTCGTCGTCTGGGAATTGAGAATCAGGCCGTGGCCTGGGCCTCGATGGCCGTGGCCTTGCCGTTGCCCTGGCCCAGGCCGATCTCGACCTTGCGAGGCTTGGCCTTCTCTGCAACCGGGATGGTGATGGTGAGCACGCCGTTCTCGCACGACGCCTGGATGTGCTCGGCGTCGAGGGTCTCGCCCAGGAAGAGCTGACGAGTGAAGGTTCCCGTCTGGCGCTCGTTGACGAGAAGCTCGATGTCGTCGCCCCACTGGCAGTTGCGCTCGGCCGACACGGTGAGGACGTTCTTCTCGACGGTGAGCTCGATCGACGAGGGGTCGACGCCGGGCATGTCGAGGTGGACGTAGAAGTTCTCGCCCTGGCGGTAGGCGTCCATGGGCATCCCGTTCATCCGCCGCCCGGCCTCGCCACCCCACAGGCTCTGGGTCAGACGGTCGATGTCACGGAAAGGATCGAAACGCATCAGCACGGTTGGCCTCCTTCACGGATCTGTCGTCTGTGTTCAGAAACCGCCTTGTCAAAGTTGTCATTCCCACGCTCAGCTTTTTTATGTCGGACGCGGGGCGCGAAGGTCCGGGCCAACCACCCCCCGGCAGACAGGGCGGGGGTAGGGGCCGGCCGTCCTCAGTTGCAGGCAATTCCGTGGTCCCCAGCAGGACCGACCAGACGGAGGACCCACCTCCCCTCGACGGGCGGCCAACCCGGCGGATGATCCGACCTATCGCAGTTCGCCCCCTCGTCGCATCGCGCGCCCGACGTGGTCGATGAGACGGAGGAATTGGGCCGGGTCCAGGCTGGCGCGGCCGGCGCCGACGCCGTCAAGCGTGTCGAGCCGAGCCAGCGTGTCGACGTTGTCGTCGTTCACGCTGCCGCCGTACAGGACCTGTGGTTCCCTCGCACCCATGTCGGCGAGCACGGCCTTGAGATGCGTGACCGAGCGCCGCACGTGCGACGTGGGGGCGGTTTCTTCAGTGCCGATGGCCCAGGTCGGCTCGTAAACGACCAGGACCGGCTGGGTGCTGACGTCGATGCCCGTCAGCCCGTGACGCAACCGTTGCTCGCTGCGGAGGATGGCGTCTTCATCAGGATCGTCCTCCCCGACCAGCAGGATCGGCGTCAGCCCGTGCTGGGCGACGGCAGCGACCTTCCGGGCCACTTGCTCGTCAGTCTCCCCGACCGCCCGCCGCTCGCTATGACCCACCAGGACGTAGTCGACCAGCCCTTGGAGCATCCGGGGCGAGATCTCGCCGGTGTAGGGGCCCTCCGCTTCCCAGTGGCAGGTCTGGGCCCCGAGCGCAAGGACGCGGTGATCGACGAGGGCGGCGAGGGGCACCAACGAGAGGAACGGCGGGCAGAGGATCACCTGCGGCAGCACGACCCCACCCTGCGCGCGCTCCTGCAGCCCGACCTGGATGGCTTCGAACGACGACTGGGCCTGGTCGACGGTGGGGTACATCTTCCAACTGGAGAGGACGTACTTCATGCCGCGCGACTCCCCTCACCGTCGCGACCGGACGACAGGCGAAGGTGGCCAACTGGAGTGGGCGGCCTCCCTGGTTCAAGTGCTGGCGAGCCGACCGCTGTTCCAGGGTTGATGGGCCACCAAACCATCTCCGTCGCTCATTCCGTCACTGTTGAACCCAGTCCCGTCGTGGGCCTGCTCGCCCCTGGTGCGGGCTCCAAGAGACACGAGGCCTCCGAGGGAACGACGAGGTGGGCGGTCGGACGAACGACCCGGCCCCGGGTGGACGCTCGCGACCGAAGAATCGGCTCGAGTACCAGGTTGGCGACCACGGCGGCGGCCGGACCACCTTCCCGGTGGTATCGAGGATGGTCACGATCCTGGACACCCGAGGTTCCTACCCAGCATCTCGGCCCGCTGATCGCGTGCGCTCGTCATGCAAGGGCCGGCCGTCGTCAACGCCGCCACCTTCCAACTCGTGGGGTAGCCGCACGCCCGCCAAGGCGGGCCGGACAGCTGCCCCGGCGGGCGGGCGTCGGCTATTCGGGAGGCTTTCCCCGCAACCGAGCATGGCCAGGAGCAGGAACAGGACGACATAGCCGCCAAGGATGGCGCTGCGGGTCGCGTCAATGGCCCGCACACTGGACCACGGGACGAAGCTGCGCGTGCTCGATTCCAGCAGCCGACGGATGACCCACGGGCCGCGGCTGCCCGTGCGCCCGTACCCGAGGCGGCGGGCGAAGCCGCCGCGCCCCACGATCAAGCCCTCGAGCTGTAACGGACCTTCGTAGGTGGTGCCCGGCGGCAGTTCCTGGCGGAGCCGGACGTCGTGGACCCGCCCGATGTGGTCACCCGAGGCGTCGACGACCTCCCTGTCCAGCAGCTCACTCAGGCGCATGGCCCGCCCCCGGGATCTTGGCGACCACGTGGTCGCGGAACCACGCCTCGAAGCGGTGCGATGCCAGCGCCTGACGGGGTAGGTCGACGCGCACCGAGCTGCCGATCTCGACCACCCGCCCGATGGGAATACGTCCCTGCTCGCGGGGGCCGGGGTGGAGGCGTCGGTGGAGCTCCGCCCATCCCCTCCCGATCCGACCGCCGAACCGTTCGGCCATAACGCCGGGTCCCGAGAGCAGGGCGGTGACCGTTGGGAGCTGGTCGCCACCCTGTTCGGGCCAGCCTTCGGGCAGGGTGAGCTCCACGTCGTCGACATTGCCGGCCATGAGCCCCTCGGCGTCGATGATCTGGCGGTCGAGGAGCTCCAGCGCGGCATCGAACACTCTCCGCGCCATCTGCCGCGGTTCGAGGGTCACCGCGGCGGCCGGCATCAGGGCCAGCGACAAGAGGCCTCCCAGGGGGAACCCGATGTAGACGTTCGACCAGTTCACGAGCAGGTCGGAGCGGGTCCAGTGCTCCTCCACCGCTCCCGAGCTGAAGAAGAACACCTCGTAGGGCGTCATGGCCGCGGCCCAGGCGAGGCGGGCGCCGGGCCCGCGACGGGGAGGCTCCGACTTCCCCTCAAGGTACGCCTGCAATCCGACGAGAGGACGCTTGGGGACCTTCTCCCTTGCGAACGCGGGGGGAACCGAATGCCCTACTTGAAGCGATTCCGAAGGCTGCACCTCGCCGGTGCCGTGGCTCCGCGGATCGGCTCGGTGCTGCTCGCGGTCACGCTTCTGGCAGGCGTCCTCGCAGCCACCCTGGCCCAGCCTGCCGCCGCCGCCTCGGCGCCAACCCCGCTGCTCCAGGATCCGGCGGACACGCGGATGCCGCTCTCGGCCGGGCCGGCAGTGACCTTCGCCGTCGACCGGGCACGGGGCCACCTGTTCGTCGCCACCGGGTTCCCCATCTCGACGGTCATGGTGACAGACATGGCCGGTGTCCTCCTCAAGACGATCACCGGCGAGGTGGGCGCCCTCGGTATGACGATCAGCCCGGACGGCAATTCGCTCTATGTGGCCCAGCGCGAGGGCGACGCCATCAGCGAGATCGACCTGGCCTCTCTGACCGAGCGGCGCCGAATCTCGACCGGGACCGCGTCGTGTCCGAGCTGGCTGGCAACGGCCGGCAGCCGGGTGTGGGTGAGCTACGGCTGCTCGTACAACAGTGCCGCCATCGTCTCGCTCGATCTCGCAGCCCCCTCGGTCACCCTGCCCCCGCCGCCGGACAAGCGGTACTACACCCCGCCCCAGATCTCCTCGGCTTCGTCGACATCGAAGCTCCTCGTGGCCGCTGTCGGGTCTGCCTTCAACTCCACGATCGACCTCTACGACGCGTCGGCGGCCGCACTTGTGCGGACGCAGACGTACTACTCCGACCGGGTGTACTACGCGTCGGCGGTCGCGGTCACGCCCGACGAGAAGTCGGCGTTTGTCGTTGCCATCGACGGGTCGGGGCGGCTCGCGTCCTACGGTGCCATCGCGTTCAGCCTGCCCGACCTGACCCGCGGCCCGTTGTACCGGACCGGTCCACACACGGCCGGCCTCGCGGTGAGCCCGGACAGCTCGCACCTGGCCATGACGGCGAGCGGACTCTACGGGTCGGACTTCTGGGTCTTCCCGGTCGGGACCGTCACGCCCACCCACACCCGCAACTACCCGGACCTGCAGGGGCCGGGGGCCCCGGTGGCGTTCAACCTCGACGGCTCCAAGGCGTTCATCTTCCGCCGGAACACCGACAACTCGCCCTCGCTCACCCTCGTCAACGGGCTCGGTATCGACCCGGCTCGCGTGTCGGTCAGGTCGACCCCGTCCACCGGTGTCGCGGCCGGGACCACGATCTCCGTTACCGGTGCCGTCCGGACCACCGACGGCACATCGAATGGGGGACTGGCGATCGCCGTCACCCGCAGCGGACCGGTCGGGCGCCGGGCGCTGCCGCCGGTGACGACCAATGCCGACGGCGTCTTTGCCGTCGCCGACGTCCCGCCCGGCCCGGGCGGCTACACCTACCGCTTCACCTGGCCAGGCGACCTCGCCCACCCTCCGGCCAGTGCGTCGGCGTCACTACGGGTTCTCGGCTCGGCTGCACCGCCTGTCCTCCCGTCCCCCCCGGCCGTAGCGTCCGTCGACAACGACCTGAAGTTGGTCAAGTTCGGGGCCTTGGTCGTCGACGAGCTGCATCGCCGCGTCTTCGTGAGCGACCAAGGCGGGGGAGTGGTGGCGGTGACCGACCTCGACGGGAATCGGATCGGCACGGTGGCGGGCCTGCCGGGCGCGCTCGGGATGACCCTGAGCCGCGACTCGACCACGCTCTTCGTCGCCCTCTCGACCGCCAATGCGGTCGCCGCAGTCGACACCGCGGACCTGGTTGAGGTCGGCCGGTGGCCGGTGGGAGCGCTGGCCGAGCAGCCCACCATGCTGGCCGAGGCCGGGAACCAGATCTTTTTCGGATACCACGACATCGAGGACAGCGGCGGCGGTTGGGGCTCGTTTAACCTGTCTGCCCCGGACGACCTGTCGATCTGGGACCACATGGAGGGCCCGAGCCAGACAGCGCTCTTCGCCACGAGCGGCGCCGACCCGAACCTGCTCATCGCCGGCGGCTACTACGGTCAGACCGGCCGCTACGACGTGTCGACCACGCCGCCGCGTGAGCTGGCATTCCGCGACTCGCTTGCGGCCGGCACGGACCCTCGCCTCAGCGGCGACGGCAGCACCCTGATGCTCGCCGGCAACACCCCTGTCGACCCGATCACGCTCACGACCCAAATCAACCCTCACTACACGAGCGAGCTGGACGTCCAGTACGCCGTCGCCATCACCGCCGACGGAGCCTTCGTCGGCGTCGGTGCGGACCTGGACAGCACCACGAGCCGCATCCGGCTGTGGCCCAGGGGTGGCGACGAGCCGCTGCGCGTCGTCTCCGTCAAGGGCCACGTCGTCTGGCAGGGGATGTCGTTCACGAGCGACGCGTCCCGCTTGTACGTAGTCACGGCCGACGCCGGCTTCAGCGGCGACCACCCTGTCCTGCACGTGCTCAACCGGCCGACCACGTCGAAGACGCCGACCGCCTTCGGGTGGAACGGGCTCGGTGAGCTCGGCGTGGGGGCGACAACCGACACGCGTGTGGTGCCGTCTCTTCCAAGCGGCGCCATCTCGATCGCCGGTGGCGGCTACCACAGCCTGGCGCTCGGTCGGGACGGGACCGTCTGGGCATGGGGTTGGAACGGTTACGGGCAGCTCGGCAACGGGAGCACGACGGCGGTGGTGGGGCCGGTCAAGGTTGAGGGTCTGTCGGATATCGTCGCCGTCGGCGCCGGCCTGGTCGACAGCTTCGCGGTGAAGCGCGACGGAACGCTCTGGGCGTGGGGATGGAACGGCTTTGGTCAGCTTGGCGACGGCACGACAACGGACCGTAGCCGGCCGGTTCCGGTCCCGACGCTGAGCGAGGTGGCATCTGTCTCGGCCGGCGTCTACCACACGCTTGCCTTGGGCCGGGACGGCACCGTCTGGTCGTGGGGGTGGAACGGCCTCGGTCTCCTCGGCGACGGAACGACCACGGATCATCTCCGGCCGCAGGTCGTCCCGGGGCTCGTCAACGTGCGGTCGATCGCCGCCGGATGGCTGCACAGCCTCGCCTCCGACGCCGACAACAACGTGTGGACGTGGGGATGGAACGGCCTCGGCCAGCTCGGCGACGGCACGACCACCGATCGCAGGTCCCCGACGCGGCTGGCGGTCGGGGCCCACGTCGAAGCTGTCGCCGCTGGCGCCTACCACAGCATGCTCCTGACCATGGAGGGTCAGATCTGGACATGGGGCTGGAACGGCGTGGGCCAGCTGGGGGACGGGACGCTGACTGACCGCAACCGCCCCGTGCAAGTTCCCGGGTTCTACGGTGGTGCCACCTCGATCTCCGCCGGCATGGGTCACAGCCTTGCCGTCATCAGCGGCGTAGCCGTCGGGTGGGGCTGGAACCTGTTCGGCCAGCTGGGCGACGGTACCTCGACCGATCGCCGACTTCCTGCCGGGACCGTCGGGCTCGGCACCGCAGCCAGCGTGGCCGCAGGCGGCGTGCACAGCATGGCCCTCTGAACCTAGATCCGCGAGTTGCTGGTCGAGCGCCTACCCTCGGTCCTCGGTGCAGAGCGGTGGGTGACCTCCACCGTTCTTGTCGGCGGCGTCCAACGACTCCACCTCTGCCGCACGCGCCGTGACGCCGGAGTCCCACCGCTCCGTCATGACTACAGGGTAGAAAGCCTCTCGTCGGTGGCGGCGCGTATTACCGGATACACCGCTGGGCGCTCGGTGCTACACGCGGGCGGTAACGCTCCACGCCGCTGATTCTGCTCGTTTCCGCGACGGCGTGCGAGGGGCGGGAGCGGCGCGAACGCCCGCCCCACGGCTTTGCCGCGGTGCACCGCGCTGACGGCGCTGGTACTTCTGCTGCACTGCCTAGAAGGCATGTCCTCAGCGCTCGGGTCCTGGTCACATCGGAAAGACGCGGCGTGACTTGACAGAATTCGAAGGACGTTTCCCTGTACTCGTCGCGCATGTGGCGCTCCGACTTCGAATCGGCGGCGGCCTCGGCCGCGGTCGACCGATCGCAGCATTGGCGGCTGCCGCGCTCGCTCCACTCACAGTGGCCATCGACGCCCTCGTCACCCTTTTGGGACGACGAGGAGAAGCGGGGCAGTGTCAGCCGTCGAGCACCGGTGCAGGACAGTGTACGCGAATCGTGTACGTGAATCGTGTACCGGGCGTGGACGCGCGGTCGGAACCGCGTATCTCCGTCGCCCGCCGGAACGCACGAAACCCCGCCTGACCTGCGACTTTTGCTGGTGCGCCCCCAGGGACTCGAACCCTGAACCCGCGGATTAAGAGTCCGCTGCTCTGCCAATTGAGCTAGAGGCGCCCGTGTTGTCTGCGGGTGACCGAGGGGACTCGAACCCCCGACTTCCAGGACCACAACCTGGCGCTCTAACCAACTGAGCTACGGCCACCAAGGGCGCACCCAGCATGGCACAGCCGTAGCCGCCCGCGGCTCTGGTTGCCGAGGGGTGGGCAGTTCTGGGGGTCATCGCCTCGACTCAGCGCGCGACAGCGTTCGAGGTGGTGGGCGGGCCCAGAGGGGCAGTACGCCATCGAGAGATGGAACCCGGGCCCAGGGCCATCATGGCCAACGTCGGCCCGGGCCTGGGTTGTACGTTGAGGGGCCAGGCCCCTGTAGCTCAGCTGGAAAGAGCGGCTGCCTTCTAAGCAGCAAGTCGCAGGTTCGAGTCCTGCCGGGGGCACCACAAAACCGCAGGCCAGGGCACCTGCGGCCAGGCGAGGCGCACCAGCGACCCACAAGCGGACCATTCATAGACCACAGACTGTGGTCGGCGCCTTGCGCTGCGTGGTGCCAGTGGTACCGTTGTTGCCGTAACCGGGCTGCCCCTAGCAACGCCATAAGCCCGGGATCGGGGACCCCCATAGGGCGACCGTCGGCTCAGTCCGACGACAGCACCGGGACACGCCCGGCACGGAGCACGCACGGCTCCTTCTTCACTGACCCTGTGACGAAGGAGGTTCCAGTGGCACCCGCAACGCCGGTCAGACCCCGCAAGGTGTCGCCCGAGAAGGTCGCCGCCCGCAAGGCACGACGCCGGGCGAGCACCGGCCTCATCGACCCTCGCACCATCCCCACCGACCCGAGCGCAGTGTTGGGCGTTCCTGAGGTCGCCGTGCTGATCGGCATGAGCGAGAAGTACGTCTACGAGACGTTCAGCCGCATGGTCCCTCCACGCAAGACGGGGATCAACGGTGGCGGCAAGAGCCTCTGGCAGCGCAAGCGGATCGATGAGTGGCTGGAAGTCAGCGCCAAGATTCAGGTGCGTGTTCCAGATCGGCATCGCAAGCCCCGCAAGCCTCGCAAGCCGAACGCTGCCTGATGGCGCCCATCAAGGCAAAAGCCCCGGGAGCGTGGACCCAGGGCTTTCGCAAACTCCGGCTTGAAGGAGCCACCACAGGACCGAGGAGGCACCGTGGCTGGCCGACACCTTAGCGCCGTGCCCGACGACCAGGCAATACCGCCAACGAAGGTGCGAGTTCAATGGCCTAAGAGTATTGAGCCAGCACACCGCAATGATCTGGAAAAGAGCGGCCTTACGCCGTTGCTGGTGCGGCAGCGGGGATATCGGTCAATTGATGTGGTCGACGAGCTGGAGTATCTGGATTTCATTCCGGCGCAGCAGCGGCTCGGCCTGCTGATCCCTGTCCGTTGGCAGGGCGAGGTCGTCGGCCACCAACTAAAGCCCAACCGCCCTCGCCTGTTGGAGGGCAAGAAGATCAAGTACGAGAATCCGATGGGCCGGCGGATACGCCTGGACTGCCATCCTCGGATGCAGGCGAAGCTCCAGGATGTTGACGAGCCTCTAGCCGTCACCGAGGGCATCAAGAAGGGTGACGCCGCCGCTCGTGTCGGTCTGCCCTGCATCGCACTCGTTGGCGTAGACGGGTGGGCGCAGAAGGTGGAAGGTGTCAGTAAGCCTTTGGAGGATTGGGACGACGTGCCACTGCAAGGGCGCAACGTCTACGTGATCTTTGATAGCGACACCGCCCGGAATGAGTCCGTCCAGGGCGCACGCCGCCGGCTGAGTGAGTTCCTGGCAAGCCGTGGTGCCGAGGTGTGGTGGGTGACCCTTCCGGATGGTGACCCGGACGACGATCTCTTCTACGACGGGTCCCCGATCAAGCAAGGCCTCGATGATTACCTGGCAGGCGGCCACACACTTGACGAGATGCTGGCGCTGGCGAAGCCCGCAGTTGATCAAACGATCCGGGCCAAGGCCCATGAGCGATACGTCTTCCACCGGGGCGACGAGATTGCCCGCCAGCGGATTCTTGACGAGTCCAGTGACCAGGCTCCGTTCAAGCTGTGGACCGTCCCTGACCTCTTGGCCGAGGAATCGGTATTTGAGTGGGCCGCCTACGACCTGTTGAGCAAAGGGTCCTACGGCATCACCGCCGGCATGTTCAAGACCCTGAAGACTCTGGTCTCTACCTTCGTGAACGTAGGCCTCGCCAGCGGAGTTGCGATCTTTGATCGGTTCACCGTTCCGCAACCGATGCCGGTACTGAACTGCGTCGGCGAAGGCGGGCGCTTCCCTTTTCGCCGTCGTCTGGAACGTGTTGCTCGGGCGATGGGAGTGGACCTGGACGGCCTACCACTGAAACTGGTCTTCGACGTGGCGCCGATTGGCTCGCCCCGCTTCATGGACAGCCTTCGCCGTGACCTCGATGAGATGGGACCCGGTCACGTGTGTCTGGACCCGCTGTACGCCTATCACTCGGCGGACGTTGATCCGAGGAACCTCTATCAGCGTGGGGCGATGCTGACCAGCCTCAGCCAGCCGTGCGTGGACGCCGGGTCGAGTCTCCTAGTCGTGGACCACTTCAACCAGACCGGCTCGGGTGCCGGCCTCGGGCGGGTTAGCCAGGCCGGCGTTCAGGAGTGGGCTGACACTTGGCAACTGCTCAGCCACCGCTCGCCGCCGGACGTTCCCGCTGGTGAGTTCCGGCTCCTCCTGGAAACCGGCAGTCGCATTTGGGGCGGCGCTCGGTGGGACCTGGACCTCAGCCTCGGCTCCTTTGATTCTGACAAAGGTGACCACGTTGGCGAAATTGAGTGGGAGCTCCGCCCGCACGAACACAACGATCAGGATTCGATGGATCAGCAGCTAGGAGAGCTTCTCCTCAATAATCCCTACAAATACACAAGGAAGCAGATCGAGGAGCATATCGGCGGCAACCACGACCAATTCAGAGTGATATGGGCGCAACGGGTGGCCGCCGGTCAGATCGTTTCCGACCATCTGAAACGCCAAGAGGGCAACCGATCAGTGACCCGGGAGCTCTGGGCGCTTGGGCGCAACCCGGCCCAAGGCGAGGCAGGGTTGGGCACGGTTGAGCCGAATGATGCGTAAATCCCCAGGTAGCAGCCGATTTGCAACCGTGCCTAAGCCTGGGCCGGGTTGGGCGACCGGGGACGGTGAAAGGGTGTGTTTGGGGCCAACCAGGCCCAACACACACACCCTATAGGGCCGGGTTGGGTTGCCCGGCATGCCTTCCGCACACACTCAGACACCGAATAAGGAGGAGAACATGTCACAACTATTGGCGCCGCCAGGTACCTATCTAGCAAGGCTGGTCGGTTGTAGAACTGGATTCTCCAGCTATGGCCCTCCGACCCTAGAGAGCACGTACCGCTTGGAAGCACACATTGGTCAGGATTGGCACGTTGACTATGCCTTTCTGGTCGACACATTCGCACTCGCCGGGAGGGACGAGGAGATCCGTGCCGAGTTCGCCTTGGCGATGGGCCTCACCGACGGTATGGCGGACTTCGGAGAGGCTGTCGAGCTGGAACCGCTCCTGAACACTGTTCTTGTGGTGCGGGTCGCAGTGACCCCAGGAAGCGTATATCGACCCCGGATCGCTGAGCGCAGCTCGTTAGCGAGGTACCTATCCGATTTCTATGTGGCACGCACAGATGACTCGGTGGGCTGGTCCAAACCTGCTCGTCCGTAGAGTGCGCTAACGCATCGTCCGCTTAGGGAGATAGATATGACAGGGAGTACGCCGGTATGGGTAGGGAAAGCGAACAGGGCAATTCTGGATGGCACAGAAGATTTGAGCCTATGGGATGAGGAGGAGTTACTGAGGGGACAGCGCCGTGGAAAGAACGGCCGGTGGGTCGGTCCGAGGCCGAAGGTGGTGCCTACTGCGATACACCGGGAGCTCGTCCAGCGCAGGATGCTGAACGCTCACACGCTTCTAGGCGAGAACCTCGTGAAAGCGGTACAGGTGTTGGTTGACATAGCTACGGACAGACGTGCTGACGCTGCGGTACGGGTGAAGGCCGCCAACACGATCATCGAGAGGGTGTTGGGCAAGGTGCCCGAGCGGGTCCACGTGGCGACCGATGAGCAGCCGGCCTATATCCAGGCGATCCTGGCAAGCGTGGTCGGCATCGTTCCGTCCGAGGACCACGCTCTACCTGCGGCAGACGATGAGCCAGCGTCGGAAGGGATACACGACATTACCGGCCGCAGACGGCGAACGCAGTAAAGGGACGCATTGTGTTGTCGTCGCTGGAGCATATACGCAATTCGACCTCCGTACGCTAACGGTATGGAAATGATTGCGTACATACGAGTCTCAACAACCGAACAGGGCATAAGCGGCCTTGGCCTGGAAGCACAGCGCCAAGCGATAAAGGCGGCAGCCGGCCATAGAGACTGGCAGCTCACCTTCATTGAGGACACCGGCAGCGGCAAGGACCTGAACCGGCCCGGCCTGACCGACGCCCTATCCACCCTGCGGGCCGGGCGGGCTGCCGGGCTGGTCATCGCCAAGCTGGACCGCCTGAGCCGCAGCCTCATTGACTTCGCCGCCCTCATGGAGCGTGCCCGACGAGAGG
>Ga0207687_10000935_pt1 | contig 19908 bp, 20 predicted proteins | sample KBSM54metaG_FD_184399 | JGI IMG/M metagenome (GOLD analysis project Ga0207687, IMG submission 184399) | Miscanthus rhizosphere microbial communities from Kellogg Biological Station, Michigan, USA - KBS M5-4 metaG (SPAdes) (version 2) | ecosystem: Host-associated > Plants > Roots > Rhizosphere >...
CGTTCTGCTTCTTCTGCCGTCACAATTCCGATCGATGCGCCAAGCAGCGAAGCGTTACTTAGTCTCAGCGGCTCGCTTGTGGCCACAAGCCTCAACTTTAGCCTATCGGATGACTTCATGGCCCGAACGGACGAGGAAGCGGTGAAGAAACTGAACGCGCTCGCTCGATCCGTTTACTCTACTGGCGAGCCGGGTGTTATCTTCACCGATCGTATTCCGCAGGTCACTCGAAACGCGAATGCGCCAATTGCAAGCAACGTTTGCGGGGAGACTCCGCTCGCCGCCGACGAATCGGGGCTGCTCGGATCGATCAATCTCGTGCAATGCCTCGCGCGAGATAGCAAAGGCGCATTCACCTTCGACCAAGCGCGCTTCGCCGCGTTGGTCCGCACGGCTATCCGGTTCCTGGATGGGGTGCTTGATCTGCATACCTATCCGCATTCTCAGATTGAAACCAATTCGTTAGCCACGCGCAAGATCGGCGTCGGTGTGATGGGCTTTGCGCACTTGCTGGCTCTCCTCGGCATCCGCTATGGCAGCGGTATTTCGACTCAGATGGCGGCTCACATCGGCGCTACTCTCTTCACGGCTGCTTGTGAAGAATCAGAGCGTCTCGCGCGAACTCGGGGTCACTATCCAGCATGGTCTGCAATCCATGGCGCACCGGCACGTCGCAACGCGTCACTAGCTGCTATTTCTGGCACATCGACACTCGCTCTGCTCGTCGAAACGACAGGCGGAATCGAGCCGCTCTTCTCGCACGTCATCCGCCACCGCGTATTGGGCGAGACAAACTATGTGCTTGATCGGGTTCTAGAGTTTTTCGGGTGGTCACGTGGTGTTACCGCCGATGAACTTCGGCGTCGTCTTCTCGATGGCGAGCCGCTTGGTCACGTGGTCGGCGAGGATGTTGCCTGCCTGTTTCCACTCGCGCACGAGATCCCAGGCGAGCAGCACATCGAGGTTCAAGCGGCCTTTCAGCATGAGATTGACGGTGGTATTTCGAAGACTTTGAATTGCCCGAGCGAAAGCTCGGTCGAAGATATCGAACGATGGCTTCGGCTGGCCCATCGCCGTGGCTGCATGGGCCTGACGATCTATCGCGACGGTGCTCGCATCGACCAACCTCTGACCGTACCCGGGCGAGGGTGACGACATGAAAAGACCTGCATTCGTCTCCATCGACGGACCAAAAGGCACTGGCAAGACGACGCTCCTTCACAGTGTCGTGGAAATCCTGCCCGCGTCCTTGACGGTAATGGCGTTGTCGGAGAAGGATGTCGATCCGTATCGGAAAAGGACCGAAGAGTTGCTCCGGCATCACAGAGGACGGATGACGCGCGCTGTCGAGCAGGAGATCGTGTACCTGCTTGCGGCTGGGCGCGCTGCAATCAGTAAGGATGTGCTGGCGAGTGTCGCTGCTGACCTCGTGCTGATCGATCGCTGGTATCCCTCAGATGCGTATTTCCGACGTTGCATTCCCTTCTCCGATGTGCTGGCCACGAACATCGATGAGGGCGTGACGAAGCCTGACCTGATCCTCGCGGCCGTATGTGATCCGCACGAGTCGTGGCGGCGCGCGACAACCCGGCCCCGTGGTTTTGCCAGCAAAAGTGGTATCGACTTCGATCAGCACATCGCCGCCAGCCGTGCTTTCGACGCCGCCATCGAAGGGTTTGGCTTTACGAGACTGTCTACGGAGTCGCCGCCCAGCGTCGTTGCTTGTCGGGCTCGCGACGAGATCCTACGCAAAGTCGTGTCATAAGTATGAGCGATCTAGCCTGAGCATGGGACGCATTGCCGCGTCCGACTCGCAGAGCTGTGCTCAGTCGCGACGTCGCTCAGGCGATCCAGCGTTTTTCATGGCAACTTGCGACGGTTGCCAATAATCTCGCGGCATTGTGTGAGACCGCGCGCGATTTTGCACGCGCCGCCATCATTGCATTGCCGCACGACAGGCCAATCAGGGGCTCGCCGCCCGCGAGGCGGAAACGCTTGCGCAGCCGCTGCCAGGAATCGCCTTGCATCTCGTCCTCGGCGGCGCTCTCTTAGAGCGACGTGCCGACCGTAGCGCTCTCTCCCTCGCGGATTGAAAGAAACGGCGGAAGGCGGACTCGCGACGACGCCCACCGGCTGCGCAATCGGCTCGCGACTCAAAGACGAGGCAAACCAGCGCCGCGCCGAGCGAGCCGCGGAGCGCGAGCGCATCGCGCAGGAGCGGAAGACGCACCCGTCAGCGTGACAGCGCGGTCCACAATCCGATCGCGATGAACCCGATCCCTGCGACGACTTTCAGCGTCTTCGGCGACACGAACTTCTCCAACTGAGCGCCGACGAGCACGCCGATTCCGGCGGCGAGCGTCAACGCCAGCGCGGAGCCGGCGAAGATCACCCACTTGCTCACCTTCGCTTCGGACGCGAAGAGCATCGTCGCGAGCTGGGTCTTGTCTCCGATCTCGGCGATGAAGACGGTGGTGAAGACAGTGAGGAAGGCGCGGAGCATGCAGCGATATTAGTCTTTTGAACGTGCGACTCGGTCCCTTCTTCGCGCTCCTTCTTCTCGTTGCGCCGGCGGCGATGGCGGAATTTCAACGTGGGGACATCGTTGCTCGACCCGAATGGCAAGATCCTTTTTCGATACGGAGGGGGCGCGTACTTCCTCGCGCTCGACATCGACGGTCACTCGTTCTGGTCGGGCAATCCAAGCGAGGGACTCGTCAGGCGGGACATCGTGTCAGGCACCGTGCTCATGACCATTCCACCGCCGCCGTTGCTGATTGGTGCAATCGCCGTCGTGGGCGAACCGAGAGCCGCCGTTGCCGGCCCCGCTGACATCCCTGCGATGACACCGACCGCCGTGATGTTCCTCGCGATCGCGTTCGCGCTCGCCGGGGCGCTACGTCACGGATAGTACCCGCGGATCGTCTTCGCCTTCCCGCCGTCGACCTGCACGCTCACCTCGTGCCATTTCGATCCGCTCTTTTCGGGCGGATAGAAGCCGATGATGTATTGCGAGCGGAGCTCGTCGGCGATTTCGGCGTACGCCTCAGCGAGACTCGTCGTGGGGTCGATGAAGAAGGCGTTGCCGCCGGTCTCCGTTGCGATGCGCGACAGGTTCGAGCGCGTCGACATGTCGAGATCGCGGATGCCGATGCCGATCGCGAAGATCGGCACGCCGCTGCGGTGCGCGTACTCGAGCGCCTGCTCGTACGTGAACCTCGACGACGTGTCCTTGCCGTCGGTCAGGATGATCAGCGCGCGCTGGCCGCGCACGCCGGTGAAGTTGTAGAGCGAGTAGACGATCGCGTCGTACAGCGCCGTTTGATCGCGCGCCTGCATCTTTGCGAGCGCGGAGAAGAGCTCCGTCGACTGCGCCGACCACGATTGCAACACGCGCGGCGTCGAGTCGAACGCGACGACGAACGCCTTGTCGCCGCCGCGCAGCACCGTCCGCAGAAAATCGGCGGCGGCTTTCTGTGCTTGCGCGATGCGCGGCTCCATCGACGCGGAGTTGTCGACCGCGATGCCGATCGACAGCGGCAGGTTCTTCACCTCTTCGAACTTCGCGATGTCGACCCGCTTCGATTCGTCGTATACGCGGAACGCCGATTGCGGCAATCCGAGGCGTCGGCGGCCGGAGGTGGTGACGGTGGTCGGCAGCTCGACGAGATGCACGTCCACGCTCTCCATCTGCGCCGGCGAATTGATGATCACCGCATCCTCGGCCGTCGACTGCGCGTCGTCGTTGAGCGTCGCGACGGCGCGGATGTAGCCGATCTGATTCGCCGATGCGACGTTCACCGTCTGCACGAACGGCGGATCCGTCATCGTCACGATGTGCGCGTCGTTGTAGAAGAGATCGACCGACTTCACTTTGCGGCCGCGCGGCGTCTTCACATCGACGGCGACGCGCGTCGCTCCTTCGAGCTTCGGCGCCACGCGCGGCTGTGCGATGCGCACGCGGAACGGCTCGGTGCCGGTGTTGACGGAGACTTCGTCGCCGGTGATCGGGCGATCGTGTTCGTCGACCGCGACGACGCGCACCTTGTGCGTTTGCGGGACGTTGCCGAAGTCGACGTCGAGTTGATATGGCGGGCCGTGTCGAACGGCGATCTTGTGATTGTCGAGCCAGAACTCGACGCCTTTCGCGGCGCTGCCGGTGAGGATCGTCTCGATTTTCTGCACGCCGCTCACGACGTCTTCGTCGGGAAGTGGAACGATGCGAATCGTCGCGCGCTCGTCGACGAGATTCTTCTGCAGGTCTTCGAGAAGCGCGTTGTGAGGATGCGACGTGACGCCCGCAGTCATTTCGCCCGGCACGTCGAGCACCTGCTCCACGATCGCCTCGGCGCCCGACTTCGCGTCCGCGACTTTGAGTCGCGCGACGTACTGACCCTGTCGAAGCACCCGATCGATGATGACGGGGAACGTGTCGCCCGCGGTCTCGGACGGGAAGTCGAACGTATAGCGGAATCGCTCCCACATCTTCGCGTCGCGCGTCACTTCGCCGGTCACTTCGATTGAGTAGACCTTCACATTCGCGACTTCGCTTGGCTGCAATTGCTTGCGCGGGACGTCGAGCACGAACTGCACATCGGTTTTGAGGTTGTCGGCCGATGGATACGCGATGCGAACGCGCGGGTCGATCTTCGCCGCGGACGGATTCGCGATCACGACCGATTTCACGATGCGCGACACCGACTCCGGATCGAACTTCGGTGGATCGAACATTCGGTACATGCCCGAATGGTGTTCCCTCGTCCACTTCATCGCCGCGAAGACGTACTCGACGTCCTTACACGTGTCGAGCGAGCCGGCGGACGACGAGCTCCCGCGATAGATCGGGTCCGTCGCCGTCAACGCCTGCCATCCGTCGACGAGCGGATCCCACAGCCGGAACTTTCTCTCGTACTGCGGCTGGAAGAAGAGAAAGACCGGCGTTCGTCCGAAATCGGGAAAGTCCCAGATCGGGGAGTAGACCCAGACTTCGACCGGACGCAGCGCGTCGTGACAGTTGATCTGCACCATCTCCAGCGGTTCGCCGAAGATCAGATACGTCTTGCCGCGATCCGAGGTGGTTCCTTCGAATTTCTCTTTCACGACCTCGAGCCGCTCGTAGAAGTCCTTGCGGAACGAGTCGTGGTTCGTGCCGCGCTTCTTGTCGCGTCGCGTCCAGAAATCGTCGATGAAGAGATCGCGCTGTGGATCGTTCTCGAGGCGGAGGAACGCTTCCTTCTCCGCGTCGGTGATGATTGGCGCGACGTCGATGAGGAACTCGCGGTACGTGTCGCCGAGCGCGGCGATGCGCTCTTTCTGTTCGCTGCGCGTGAGCGGCTTATCGGCCGCGATCAGGAGAAGCGCGACGACGAGAAGCCATGGAACGCGCCTCACGGGTAGTACCCGTGAATGGTCTTCGCCGTTCCTTCACTCACTTTCACCTGCACCTCGCGCCACTTCGATCCCGGCTTCACGCCGTCGGGCGGGTAGAAGCCGAGGACGTATTGAGAGCGAAGCTCGTTCTGAATCTCCGCGTAGATGTTGTGCAGATCCTCCACGCGATCGATGTAATACGCGTTGCCGCCGGTCTCGGCGCAGAAGCGTCCGATCTTGTAGCGGACGTCGACGTCGGCGGGCTTCAGTCCGATGCCGATCGTGTAAATCGGCACGGCCGTGCGGCGCGCGTACTCGAGCGCCTGATCGAATGAGAACTTAGACGCGGTGTCGCGGCCGTCGGTGATCAGCACGAGCGCCTTCTGTCCGCGGACACCGAGGAAGTTGTAGAGGGAGAAGACGACGGCGTCGTAGAGCGCGGTCGATTCCTCGGCGCGCAGCTTCGAGAGTCCCGCGTTCATGTCCGCGATCTGCTTCGACCACTTCTGCACGAGTTGTGGCTGCGTCGCGAACGCGACGAGGAACGCTTTGTCGCCCTGCTTGAGAACGTTCTTGAAGAACTCCGCGCCCGCTTTCTGCGCTTCGTTCATGCGCGGCATCATCGAGCCGGAGGTGTCGACGGCCATTCCGATCGACAGCGGCAAGTTCGCGACGTGCTCGAACTTCGCGAGCTTCACCGGCTTCCCTTCGTCGAACACGCGGAACGATTGCTCGAGCAGCGAATTGAGGGGACGGCCGTTGGCGATGACGGTGGTCGGCAGCTCGACGAGGTGGACGTTGACCTCCTCCATGAACTGCGGCGTGTTGACCATGACGACGTCTTCGACCGGCGGCGTCGGATCGTCTTTGAGCGTGGCGACGGCACGGAGATACGCGACGCCTTCCTGATTCGGGATGTTGACGACCTGCACGTACGGCGGACCGTAGAGCGTGGCCACGCGCGTGTCGTTGTAGAACAGCTGCAGGCTGTCGAGCGCTTTGCCATCGGGCACGCTGACCGACATGGTCACGCGCGTCTTGCCGCGCAGATTGACGGCCACGCGCGGCGACGTGATGCGCACGCGGAACGGATCGGTGCCGGTGTTCACGATGACTTCGTCGCCGGTGATGATCTGGCCTTTGTCGTCGAGTGCGACGGCGCGAATGCGGCGCGCCTGCGGCACCTCGCCGAAGTCGAGATCGAGCGTGTACGGCGGCTGGCGCTTGACCATGACTTTCTTCGAGTCGAGATAGAACTCGACCGACTTGATGTTCTCGCCGACGGCGATCGTCTCGATGTGCTGGATGCCGGCGAGCAGCTCGTCGGGCATCGGCACGATGCGCAGCGACGTTTGATCGGACTCGATCGCGTCCTTGAGCACGGTCACTTGCGCTTCGGCGGACGCTTTCTGTTTCTGCTGTTCGGGCGTGTCGAAGATCTCGGGGACGTCGAGCGCGTTCTCGAGGATCGCTTCCGAGTTGGAGTTCGCGTCGTTGACGCGCAGACGCGCCATGTACATGTTCGGACGGAGGAAGCGATCGATCACGATCGGCAGCTTCTCGTCCTTCGCGTCGGCAGGAAAATCGAAACGGTAACGGAAGTTCTCGAACAGCTGCCCGTCTTTGAGCACTTCGCCGGTGACGTCGAAGCTGTACGTCTTCGACGTGCCGACTTCCTTGCTCACGGCGCTCGATCGCGGCACGAGCACGGTGAGCTCGGCGTCGGTGCGTCCGCCCTGCTTCGCGGGATACGCGACTTTGAATTCCGCCGGCAGCTTCGCGGCGCCCGGCGTCGCGATCACGATCGAGCGGAGGATTTTCTTCACATCCTCTTCATTGATCGGCGGCGGATCGAAGATCTTGTTGATCTCGGTCTTGTTCTGGATCGATTGGAAGAGCGCTTTCTGCAGCTCGTCCTCTTCCGTGCAATCGGCCTGAATCCGCGAGACGGAGGAACCGGGAACGATCGAGTCGATGAATGTCCGCGCGACTCCGGCTTCGGCCGGTCCGCCCGCTGTCGCCGCGTTTTCATCGGATAGCAGTTCGGCGAGAGACTCGTTCTGTCCCATGATCGGAACCCACAGCTTGTAGTCCGACGAGCGGCGAGGGACATAGAAGAGGAAGCGGACGTTGTGTCCGAAGGACGGCAGGTAGAAGTACTTCCAGATTTGAATCGGCTGGAGTAGGTGCTCGCACTTCGGCTCGAGCATCTCGGTCGGAGGGCCGTGGATGAGGAAGACGCGCGAGCGATCCGACGACAGGTACTTGAACTTCTCTTTCGCTTCGTCGAGGCGCGCGTAGTACTGATCCTTGAAGGCGTGATTGGTCGTTCCCTGTGCGACGTCGCGGCGCCGCCAGAACTCGGTGATATAGATGTCGCGCTGCGGATCGGTCTCGAGGATCAGGAATGTATCGAGCTCCTGCGGCAGCATGATCGGCTCGACGTCGGTCAGAAACTGCTGGTATGGCTCCGTCAGTTTGGCCACGCGGTCTTTGCGCTCGCGGCGCGAGAGTTTACGGACGCCAGGATCCTGCGGAGGAGGCGGTGCCGAGACGGTCGGATCGAGCGGTTTCGCAGGCTGTGGATTGTTGCCGTCGGCGAAGGTGTTCGGAGCGGCGAATACGAGAGCGACTGCGAAGGCGGCGACGATCGTTTTCATGAGTTTGTCCGATGCGGATCTATCTCGACAACAACGCGACGACCCAGGTCCATCCTGACGTGCTGTCGATTCTCGACGACACTCTTCGGAACGTCTATGGGAACGCCTCATCGATTCATAAAGAAGGCCAAACCGCGCGGCAGGTGATCGAAGACGCTCGCGAGTCGGTCGCCCGGCTCATTGGCGCGGCCGAGCGAGAGGTCGTTTTCACCAGCGGCGGCACCGAGTCTAACAACGCTGCGATTTTCGGCGCGGTCGGCGCACCGGGGATTCATCACATTGTCACAACCGCGATCGAGCATCCGTCGGTCGCCGAACCGATCGCGGAGCTCGCGCGGCGCGGTCACGAAGTCACGATCATCTCGCCGTCGCGCGACGGCGCCGTCGACGCGAACGAAGTCATCGCCGCGATCCGCAAAGACACGCGCCTCGTCGCGGTGATGCTCGCGAACAACGAGACGGGCGTGATTCAACCGGTCGCGGAGATCGCGCGCGCGGCACGCGAGCGCGGCGTTCACGTTCACTGCGACGCCGTGCAGGCCGCGGGCAAGATCGACGTCAACGTCGACGCGCTGAGCGTCGACACGCTGTCGCTCGCCGCGCACAAGATGCATGCGCCGAAAGGCATCGGCGCGCTCTACGTCCGCCGCGGCACTTCCATGCAATCGCATCTCCTCGGCGGCTCGCAGGAACGACGCCGACGCGCCGGCACGGAGAACGTGCCGCTCGCCGCGGCGTTCGGCGTCGCGGCGACGCTCGCGTCCGACACGAAGCCTCGCGCCGAAGTGCGCGCGCTGCGCGATCGATTCGAGTCGATGCTCGAGCCGTTCGACGTCGCGATCAATGGCGCGCGCGCCGAACGCCTCCCGAACACGAGCAGCGTGATCTTCCGCGGCGGCGATGCCGAGGGGATTGTGATTGCGCTGGATCTGGGAGGAATCGCGGCTTCGACCGGGTCGGCGTGTTCGTCGGGACGCGTGGAGCCGAGCAAAGGATTGCTGGCGATCGGACTCACGCCCGATGAGGCTAGGAGCACGGTGCGGTTTTCATTGAGCCGTTTCACGACGCCGGGCGAGATTGAGGCCGCGGTGGCGGCATTGACCGCGATAAACTACCGCCGCGTCCAAAATGTCTGACACCCCGATTCTCCAGGGCGATCTCTCGCGCATTCAATTACCCGATGTGCTGAGCTTCGTTTCGATGATCCGCCGCAGCGGAAGGCTCGTCCTGCACAACGCCGATCTCGAGCGAACGCTGGTCTGGAAAGACGGCGACATCGTCTTCGCGACGTCGAATTCGCCCGAGGATTCGCTCGGCAAATTTCTTCTGCGCAACGGAAAGATCACGCAGGAGCAATACGAAGACTCCAAGCGCCGCGTCACCGCGTCGACACGGCACGGCAAGCTGCTCGTGCAGATGGGCGCGATCTCGCCGAAGGACTTGTGGTGGGGCGTGAAGAATCAGGCGCTCGAGATCATCTATTCGCTCTTCACCTGGAGCGCGGGATCGTTCGAGTTCTGCGAGACCACGGAAGAGATGGCCGGCGAGAAGATCGTGCTGTCGTTGAATACGTCGAGCGTGATCATGGAAGGGATTCGCCGGCTCGACGAGTCGGAGCGAATCCGCGAGAAGATCCCGTCGCTCGATCTGATCTTCATGCGCCTCACCGGCGTGACGCCGAATTTCGACGAGCTGGAGATGAGTGACACGGAGATCGAGCTGTACAACTCGATCGACGGCGTGTCGGACGTTCGCGAGTTGATCGGAAAAGCGACCGACCTCACCGAGTTCGAAGTGCTGCGCATGCTGTTCCAGCTTTTCTCCGCGCGGCTCATCGAGCCCGCGCCCGAGGAGAGGTCGTTCCGGCCGGTGTTCCTCGACGTCGAAGACTCGCCGGAATTGCTCAAAGTCATCTCCACGTACAACGACATGTTCGGCCGCCTGTACGAAGCGTTGCAGGGAAGAGTGGGCGAGGAGCCGGCCCGCGACATCTTCATGACCGCGCTGCAACAGTCGGAGTCCGACGAGCTGTGGGCCGGCGTCTTCTTCGATCAGTACGGAAGATTCGACGAGAACATGCTCATCGCCAACATCTCCGAGCTCCCGTTCGAGAAACGCAAAGCCGTGCTCGATGAAGGACTGAATACGCTGCTATCCGTTCAGTTGTTCGAGGTGAGTCAGCATCTCGATGCGGCGGGGAAGGTTGATGTGTTTCGGTTCATTTCGGATCAGAAGGCGAGTCTCGAACGCGTTGGGGCGTAAGAGTGATGAGTGATGAGTAATGAGTGATGAGAGCAACGCTCATTACTCATCACTCATTACTCATCACTTCTCACTTCGATATCATCCGCCCCAATGTTTCCTACGCTAGTTCGAATCGGCAGCTTCGAAATCACGACATTCGGTTTGATGATGTTCCTCGCGTTCGTCGTGGCGGGGTGGGTGCTCACGCGCGAGTTCCGGCGCGCGGGGCTCTCGGACGAATTGGCGTCGACGATGGTGATGGCCGCGGCGCTCGGCGGCATCGTCGGCGCGAAGATCTACTACGCGATCCTCTATCGCTCGTGGCACGACCTCTTCGCGCGCGCGGGGCTCGTCTGGTACGGCGGCTTGATCGGCGGCGTGCTGGCGTGCTCGTACGTCATCATCCGGAACAAAGTGAAGTGGCTCGTCGTCGCCGACGCCGCCGCGCCCGCGCTGGCGATCGGTTACGGACTCGGGCGCATCGGATGTTTTCTCGTCGGCGATGACTACGGCGCGCCGACCGACGGATGGTGGGGCGTCGCGTTTCCGAAAGGCTCGCCGCCGACGACCGCATATTCGCTGCGCAACTTCGGCGTGCGCGTGAATCCGTCGATCCCCGACGACACGCTGCTGCGCGTGCATCCGACGCAAATCTACGAGACGCTCGCCGCGTTCGCGATGTTCGCGATTCTGATGTGGCTCGCACACCGAGCGCATCGCAAGGGACAGGTCTTCGCCGTGTTCGCGGTGATGATGGGAATCGAGCGGTTCCTCGTCGAGATCGTCCGCGCGAAAGATGATCGATTCCTCGGGCCCTTCACCGTTGCACAGCTGATCAGCGTGATTCTCATCATCGTCGGAATCGTGCTGTTCGCGCGCCGCGAATCGTCATGAAGTTCATCGTCATCGGTCTCGTCTCCGGAATCGCCGCGGGCTTCTTCGGCATCGGCGGCGGCGTTCTCATCGTGCCGATGCTGATCTACTGGGCCGGCTTCAATCAGCATCGCGCGACGGGAACGAGTCTCGCCGTGTTGTTGCCGCCGATCGGCATCGCCGCGGTCGTCGAGTACTGGCGCAACGGCAACGTCGACATTCGCGCCGCGATGTACATCGCCATCGCGATGCTCGTCGGCGGCGGCATCGGCGCATTCGGCGCAAACAAGATCGCCGGCCCGTATCTCCGCCTCGCCTTCGGCATCTTCATCGTCATCCTCGGCATCTACCTTTGCTTCGGCGCCGCGCGCCGGCTCGGCTGGTTTGCATGAGCACGTTCACGTTCGTGTCCGCGGGCGAGTCGCACGGACCGCAGCTCACGATCATCGTGACCGGAATGCCGGCCGGCGTGACGCTCGACCGCGCGCGCATCGATCGCGATCTCGCGCGGCGCCAGCACGGATACGGACGCGGCGGACGGATGAAGATCGAGCACGACGAAGCGGAGATCGTCGGCGGCATCCGCGGCGGCGAGACCCTTGGATCGCCGATCGCGATCGTCGTGCGCAATCGCGACTTCGAGAATTGGCGCGGCGCGATGGATCCGTGGTCGCTCGATGAGAGCGAAGCGAACAAGCGCCGCGTGCACGCGCCGCGTCCCGGCCACGTCGATCTCGCGGGCGGGATGAAGTACGACCGCCGCGATCTGCGCGACGTGCTCGAGCGCGCGTCCGCGCGCGAGACGGCATCGCGCGTTTCCGCGGGCGCGATCGCGAAGGAGTTGCTCCGCGCATTCGGGATCGAGATCCGATCGGGAGTCGTATCGGTCGGCGCCGCGGGCGATCCGTCGTATTCACCGACGTGGGACGAATTGATTACGGTCGATGACGAGTCGCCGCTCCGTGCGGTGAATCGCGATCACGAATCGGCGATGGTCGCCGAAGTCGATCGCGCCAAAGAAGCCGGCGAAACCCTCGGCGGCACGATCGTCGCCGCCGCGCGCGGCATTCCGGTCGGACTCGGATCGTACGTTCAGTGGAGCGAGAAACTCGACGGCCGCATCGCGCAGGCCATCATGTCGATTCACGCGGTGAAGGCGGTGGCGATCGGTGACGGCGTCGCGGCATCGGGACGGATCGGATCGGAAGTGCACGACGCTATTTACTTCAATGACGAGCAGCGCTATCACCGCACGACAAACCGCGCCGGCGGACTCGAAGGCGGCGTCACGAACGGACAGGACGTCGTCGTCCGCGCATTCATGAAGCCGATCTCGACGCTGCGCCGCGGCCTGCCAAGCGTCGACATCGAGTCGCGCGAAGCGCAGCGCTCGCAGTGGGAGCGCAGCGATGTCACTGCCGTCCCCGCATGTGGCGTGGTCTGCGAAGCGATGCTCGCGATCGTGCTCGCCGCCGCGATGCGCGAAAAGTTCGGCGGCGATTCGCTCGGCGAGATGCGCCGCAACTACGACGCGTACCTCGAGCAGTTGGCGAAGTTTTAGGGCAGGAGAACACTGTCAGATGCAGAAACGCCGCGATCTCTTCCCGGTCACGCGCAACCTCGTCTACTTCAATCACGCGGCGGTCGGGCCGTTGTCGACGGTCGCGTACGACGCGATGGAAGGCTTCGTCCGCGATCAGCGTGACTTCGGTGCGCTGCATTGGCGCGCCTGGTACGCGGAGTACGAGAAATTGCGGGAGTCCGCGGCGCGGCTGATCGGCGCGAGCGAGCTGCGCGAGATCGCCATCGTCAAGAACACTTCGGAAGGTCTTTCGTTCGTGGCCGAGGGGTTTCGGTGGAGCGAAGGGGACAACGTCGTTACGACTGCGCTCGAGTTTCCGTCGAATTACACGCCGTGGATGCGATTGCAAGAGCGCGGCGTCGAATGTCGCGTGGTCGATGAGCCGTCGGTCGAACAAATCGAACGCGCAATCGACGCACGGACGCGCATCGTCACCGTGTCATCGGTCGCGTTTCATAACGGCTACACCGCGGATCTCGCTGCCATAGGCGATCTCTGCGCGCGGCGCAACGTTCTCTTCTGCGTAGACGCGATTCAGAGCGTCGGTGCGCTGCCAATGAAAGTGCGCGAATGGAACATCGCCTTTCTGTCATGCGATGGTCACAAATGGATGTGCGGTTCCGAGGGGGCGGGGCTTTTCTATGTCGCGGCCGAGCATCGCGAGAAGCTCGACGTGCTCGAGATCGGATGGACAAACATCGAGCGGCACGGCCGCTTCACGCTCGCGCCGACGACACTCCTCGAAGACGCCCGGCGATTCGAGGCCGGCTCGCTCAACTCCTCCGGCATCTTCGGTTTGCGCGCGGCGATCGATCTGCTGCTCGACGTCGGCATCGACGCCATCGCGCGCGAAGTGATTCGGATTTCCACGCTGCTCGCGGACGGACTCGAGTCGATCGGATTCGAAGTGAAGACGCCGCGCCCGATCCGTTCCGGAATCGTCGGCGCGGCGGTGAACGACGGCCGCGAACTGATGCGCCTTCACGGAGAGCTCGAGAAAGAGGGAATCGTCTGCGCGCCACGCGAAGGGATGCTTCGCTTCTCGCCGCATTTCTACAACGATGAGAGTGAGGTGGAGCGCGTAATCGCTACGCTGCGCACCATCGCAAGTCGCGGCAGGTGAACGGCGCGGGATCCGGAAGTCCGCGGCGAATCTGATCGTCGCTGAACTTTCGCTTCGGCATCAGATCCTCCGGCAGCGTGCTTCCCACGGCGACTCCCTCGGCGAGAATGCGAACCTGAGCAATCGCGACGAGCGGCACCTTCATCATCCATTCGAACAAATGTGCGAGCGCGTATTGCACGAACAGCGGTGAGGGAACGACAAGCACGCGCTTCCCGATGACTCGCGCCACGCGCCGAACGGCTTCGCTGAGCAACAACTCCTCGGCACCCGTGACCGCGATGGTCTGCTTCGACAGTCTTCCGTCGATCAGCGCAGCGTGGAGCACGTCGAGAAGATCGTCGATCGCCAGCGGCCGGATCGGCTTCTCGCGCAGTCCGACGGTCGCGAAGAGCGGCAGCGTGTGCAACGAGTGGCTGAGGTGATCGAGCATGTGATCGCCGCGGCCGTAGATCATTCCCGCCTTGATCACCGTGTAGTCGAGTCCCGACCCGCGCACGATCTCCTCGGCCGCCCACTTCGACTCGTGATACGGCGAGCCGCAGTCCGGCCGCGCGCGCAGGAAACTGAGGAGCACGATCTTGCGAACGCCGGCGCGTTTCGCCGCCGCGACGACGGCGTGCGTGCCTTCGATGTGGACGCGCGCGAACGTCTGATTGCCGGTCTCGCGATTGATGCCGGCGCAGTGCGCGACGGCGTCGCAATTCGCGAAAGCGTCGGCGAGGCCGTCCTCGTCGGTGATGTCGCGTTGTGTGCGGCGCGAGATGGCGACGACTTCGTGGCCTTCCGCGGTGAGCCGAGCGGCGAGGTGTCGCCCGACGAATCCCGTTCCACCGGTGATGGCGATGCGCATCATTTCCTCCGTTTGCGCTGCGTCGGGCAGACGGCGCTCAGAAAATCGCCGAGGGTGTTGGCGAGCGTCTCTGGTTGCAGCGAGTAGTAAATGCGGTTGGCTTCGCGGCGCGACTCGACCAGCTCCGCGGTCTCGAGGATTGACAGATGGCGCGAGATGGCGGGACCGGAAATCGTGAAGCGCGCGGCGATGTCGCCGGCGGCGAGCTCGCCGCGTTTGAGCTCCTGGAGGATCTGCCGCCGAGTCGGATCGGCGAGGGCCTGGAAGATCCGTGCCGCCGTTTTCATTAATCACAAGTTAACTCTAGTGTTAAATAGTGTCAAGGTGTGTCTCTACGATTTGTGGAGTCACCGAAGGGCATCGAAAGAGGCGTTGACGTTCGCGGCGAGGTGCCCGATCATCAAGCCATGATCACGACAGCGATGTGGTGTGTCGTCGCGCTGGCCATCGGCGTGGCGTTGGGGTGGATGAGGGCGCAGCGCGCCATCGCCGAAAAAGAGTCCGCGGTCGCCGAGCGCGCGAAAGCGGAAGCCGCGGCCCTGCAACTGCGACGCGATCTCGACGTCGCTCAGGTCGCGCGCGTCGCGGCGGAGACGAAGGTCGCGCATCTCGCCGAGTCGCGCGACCAGATGGAAGCAACATTCGCCTCGCTCGCGCAGCGCGCGTTCCGCAACGTCGGCGAGTCACTCCTGCAGATGAACCGCACCCAGATCGACGGCTCGCTCGAGACCAAGCGCGCCGAAATCGACGCGCTCCTCAAGCCGATGCGCGAGATGGTCGACAACTATCGCGGCGAGTTGATGAAGAGCGAGCAGTCGCGCGCCGCGGCGTACGGCGGACTCGAAGAGCAGATCAAGGCGCTGCTCGTGACGCAACTCTCCGCGCAACGCGAGGCGTCGCGGCTCGCGAACGCGCTGCAGTCGCCGACCGTGCGCGGATCATGGGGCGAGTCGTCGCTGCGCCGCTGCGTCGAGCTCGCGGGCATGAGCGAGTTCTGCGACTTCACCGTGCAGGAGACGTTCTTCAATGAGGAAGGGCGCCGCCTTCGCCCCGATCTCGTCATCAAGCTTCCGAACCATCGCGTGATCGCGATCGACGCGAAAGTACCGCTCAGCGAATACACGCTCGCCGCTAACGAGACCGACGAAGCGCGCCGCGCCGAAGCGCTCGCGATGCACGCGAAGACGATGCGACGGCACGTCGATTCGCTTAGCCGCCGCGAGTATCAGGCGTCGGTCGGCGAGACGCTCGACTTCGTCGTCCTCTTCGTTCCCGGCGAGCACTTCCTCTCCGCGGCGCTCGCCGTCGATCCGTCGCTCTTCGACTACGCCGCCGAAAAGAAGATCTTCCTCGCGTCGCCGACCGTTCTGCTCCCGCTGCTCCGCGCGGTGTACGCCGGATGGAAAGCGGAGCGCACCGAGGAAAACGCGAAGAAGATGCATGACGCGGGCGTCGAGCTGTTCAATCGTTTCGTGAAGGTGATGGAGCACATCACCGAAGTCGGCACCGCGCTTCGCCGCACCGTCGAGAAGTACAACGGCGCGATCGGCTCGATCGACCGCATGCTGTGGCCGAAGGGCGAAGAGCTGCAGCGCATGGCCGGAAGCGGCAAGCAACTCGGCGAGCTCGATCAGATCGAGGCGGTGCCGCTCGAGTCGTCGAAGTTGCGGCTGCATACGCAGACGGATGAGGATGCGGACGTGGTTCCGATCCGATCCAGAAGTGATGAGTGACGAGTGATGAGTGATGAGTGCGCGATTTGCTTCGTGTACTGTGAAGACCGAGTCGCTCACGAAAACAACGATCACGATTGGTCGAAGATGCATTGCGCGCGCTGCGGCGCTGGCTGGTCGCCGCGCTGCAATGGGTGGCGGCATCGCGGCACTTGGGTGCATCGATGTCGTAACGGAAGCGTTGGATGGCTGGCCGAGGAGGCGGGGAAAGTGTGCTACGCTGCCGCGGCCATGAACGCCACCACTTTGGAGAACGAGTCGATGACACGCGCGGTCGACTCGCGTCTTTGGCTACTCCGCTGACGCGCCGATCACCGTCGTCGACAACTACGACTCCTTCACCTACAACCTAGTTCAGCAGATCGAGCGAATCGCAGGCTCCGCTCTGCGCGTGGTGCGCAACGATGCATTCGACGTCGCCGCGCTGCTTGCCGAACGCCCGCGCGCAATCGTGATCTCGCCCGGTCCCGGCACTCCATCGCGCGCCGGCCGCATCATCGATCTCATTCGCGCCAACGAATCCATCCCGCTCCTCGGCGTCTGCCTCGGCCATCAAGCGATCGGCGAGGCATTCGGCGCGCGGATCGTGCGCGGCAACGTGCCGGTGCACGGGAAGGTGACCGAGATCGTGCATCGCGGCGAGCGATTGTTCCATGGATGCGAGTCGCCGATGCGAACGGCGCGGTATCACTCGCTCGTCATCGATCGCGAATCGCTGCGCGATGAGTTCGACGTCGACGCCGAAACGAGCGACGGCGTCGTGATGGCGGTGTCGCATCGCACGCGTCCGATCTTCGGCATTCAGTTTCATCCCGAGTCGTTCGGCACGATCGGCGGCGACGCATTGATCCGAAACTTTCTGGTTATGACAACGGAGGTGCAGCGATGATCGGACCAGCCATCAAGCGAGTCGTCGACGGCCAGCACCTCGGCCGCGACGAGATGTATCAAATCTTCGGCGACGTGATGGACGGGAAGACGTCCGACGTGCAGAAGAGCGCGTTTCTGATTGCGCTGCGGATGAAAGGCGAGACGCCGGACGAGATCACCGGCGCGGCGATCGCGATGCGCGAGCGCGTGACGCCGCTCGACGTCGACCGCGAGTCGCTCGTCGACACGTGCGGCACCGGCGGTGACGGCCGCGGCACGTTCAACATCTCCACGCTCGCGGCGATCGTCGCCGCGGGCGCGGGTGCGAACGTCGCGAAGCACGGCAATCGCGCGGTCTCATCATCGTGCGGAAGCGCCGATCTGCTCACCGCGCTCGGCGTGCACATCGATCTCGATGCGCCACGCATGTCGCAAGTGTTGCAGCGCACCGGCATCTCGTTTCTCTTCGCGCCGAAACTGCATCCGGCGATGGGCGCGGTCGTCGGCGTGCGCCGCGAGCTCGGCGTGCGCACGATCTTCAATGTCCTCGGCCCGCTCACGAATCCGGCATTCGCGAAGCGACAAGTCCTCGGCGTCTACTCCGATCATCTCGTCGACGTCGTCGCGCGCGTGTTGCTCGCGCTCGGCGCGGAGCACGCGCTCGTCGTGCACAGCCGCGACGGACTCGATGAGATTTCGGTTTCCGCGCCGACGCACGTTTGCGAAGTGCGCGACGGCGCGATTCGAACGTACGACATCACACCGGACGATCTCGGCGTCGAGACGCATCCGATCGAAACGCTCGCCGGCGGCGATGCAAGCGAAAACGCGCGCATCGCGCACTCGATCCTCGGCGGCGAAGAAGGCGCGCGGCGCGACATCGTCGCCGCGAATGCAGGCGCCGCGCTGTACGTCGCCGGCGCCGCGGCAACGTTGCGCGACGGCGTGGCGATGGCGCGCGCGGCGATGGCGAGCGGTGCGGCGCGCGCGAAGTTGGAAGAGCTGATCGCGGCGACGAAGGAGGTCGCGTGAGCGACGTTCTCGCGCGCATCGTCGAGCGGACGCGCGCCCGCATTCCGAGCGAGCCGCCGGATCGCGCGCTGGCGCAGCGCGTCGCGGAATCGCGAGCGCCGTTCGCGTTTTCGTCGGCGCTGAAACGCGAAGGCGTGAACGTGATCGCGGAGATCAAGTCGGCGTCGCCTTCGGCGGGCTCGATCGTCGACGATCCGAACGTCGAAGCGATCGCGGCCGACTACGCGCGCGGCGGCGCGGCGGCGATCTCGATCGTCACGGAGCCGGAGTTCTTTCGCGGCTCGCGCGATTGGATCGCTCGCGCGAAGTCGGCGGGGTTGCCGGTGATCATGAAGGACTTCGTGGTCGAATCGTCGCAGCTGATGAACGGCATCGCTGCGGGCGCCGACGCCATCCTTCTGCTCGCGTCGCTGCTCGACGGACGGCGAATCCGCGAATTCATCTCGCTTCTCGACGCGTACGGCTGCGACGCGCTCGTCGAAGTGCACGACGATGACGAGCTCGCGCGCGCGATCGACGGCGGCGCGCGCCTCATCGGCGTCAACAACCGCAACCTGCGCGACTTCAGCGTCGATCTGGCGACGTCGGAGACGCTTTCGCAGCGCATTCCGCAGGGCGTGTTGAAAGTCGCGGAGAGCGGAATCAAAACAAGTCAAGACGTTGACCGTTTGCGCGCGGCAGGCTTCGACGCCTTTCTCGTCGGCGAGTCGCTGCTGCGACAGAGCGACCGCGTGGCCGCGGTGCGGGAGCTGGTGCGATGAAGGTGAAGATTTGCGGAGTCACGCGCGTCGAAGACGCCGTCTTCGCGACGAAGTGCGGCGCCGATTTTCTCGGCATGATCTTCGTCGCTTCATCGCCGCGCTGCATCGACGTCGAGCGCGCGAGCGAGATCGCGAGTGCGGTGCGCGGACGTACGAAGGTCGTCGGCGTCTTTCGTGACGCGCCGAACGAGAACGTGCGCGAGATCGCGGGGCAGGTGGGGCTGGATTTCGTTCAGCTGCATGGTGCTGAGAGCGACGATGACATCGCCGCCATCGGTGTCGCGACGATCAAGACGGTCGATCCGAATCGCGGCGTGAAGACGTTTGCGAATGCGGAATGGATGCTCTTCGATAGCAGCAGTGGAACGGGAGCGCGCTTCGACTGGTCGCTGCTCGCGCAGTACGACCGCAGCAAACCCTTTCTCCTCGCTGGCGGCATCACGCCCGAGAACGTCGCGCTTGCGATCAGCGTCGTTCGTCCTGATGCCATCGACCTCGCCAGCGGCGTCGAGTCGGCGCCCGGCATCAAAGACCACGCGAAGATCGAAAAACTATTCGAAAGAGTGAGACGCGCATGACGGCATTGCCCGATCGACATGGATTCTTCGGCGACTTCGGGGGGAAGTTCGTTCCCGAAACGCTGATGGCGGCGCTCGATGAATTCGAGAGCGCATACAAAGCGGTGCGGCGCGACAAGTCGTTCCGCGCGGAGCTCGAAGACGTTCGCGCGAACTACATCGGACGTCCGACACCGCTGACCGAGGCGAAGCGATTCGCGGAGCTGTGCGGGACGTTTCGGCTCTTTCT
>Ga0207687_10000939_pt1 | contig 19880 bp, 13 predicted proteins | sample KBSM54metaG_FD_184399 | JGI IMG/M metagenome (GOLD analysis project Ga0207687, IMG submission 184399) | Miscanthus rhizosphere microbial communities from Kellogg Biological Station, Michigan, USA - KBS M5-4 metaG (SPAdes) (version 2) | ecosystem: Host-associated > Plants > Roots > Rhizosphere >...
AAGTCGTTGGGCCAAGCTGATGTGGTGGGATTCATGGCCCCCGGAGCGCGATAGATCAGCGCCTGGTTGGACATCACGGTCTGACCGGCAGAACCGATCGCGCCGTCGTCCGTCACCGGGCCGTCCGGCAGCGTGGTTCCGGGCGGAAGAGCGACCACGAACCCGATGCCGAAGCCCGTCGTTAGGGCCGCAGCGGGTGGCGCGGTCAACGAAAAGTGGAACGCACCGTCGACCGCGCGAGTTTGCGCAGTTTTATAGGCGTTGTTGTCCAAGATCCAGATGACGACCACGTCAGCGTCCTTCGCTGCTTGGCCTTCGACGATCACGCCGTTGAGTTCGAAGGCGTCGGTCGGTGCGCCCGCGGAGCCGCCAGCAGCGGTCATCGTGCCAGCAGAGCCGCCGTTCGCCGACGTCATGCCAGCAGCGCCGCCACTCTCCGTCGACGAACCGCCCGTTCCCGCGCTCGCCGCAGAACCAGCTGCGCCACCAACACCGTCAGCGCCGCCACTCGGCGAACTGCAGCCGGCAAGCAAGCCCGCACTAGCGAGCGCCGTCATCCAATAGGCTATTTTCATGCTCATTTTCTCCTCGGTTGGCGCCAGGAGCGCCTCAAAGCTGCGGACAGCACCAGATCCCAGCGCCCTCGGTGACGACTTGCGTGCAAACCGCGGGGGCCTTCATGTTCAAGCAGCTGAACGCGTAGGGCTTGGCTTTGTCACTACAACGCGTGGCGTCTTGCACGCCCAGGCGCACGCAGCCGGTTCGGAGCACTGCTTGAGATTGACAGGAGAAATAGCCGCCTTGCGTTGCTTCACAGCCGGTGTCCAGGTTGCAGTCGTAGCCCGGCTTGGTGGTGCACACGAGCCAGGCGTCGTACTGAGCCTGGCAGCCAATGCCCGCGAACTCATTCTCGGCCGAGACGCACGTTGCGACGGAGGCGTCTTTGTCGGTCGGATCCGCGGGACAGTTCTTCTGCATGGCTTCCCATTGCGCTTCGCACGGGGCCACGTTCGAAGCGCCGACGGCGCCGGGTGGAACATCGTCTTCCCCTTGGGAACAGGCAACGGCGAGCGAGGCAAGGCACAGAGCGAACGGCAGGCCACGCAGCGCCATTCGATCGTTCAAGAGGGTCATCCTGGCCCCTTGAGCAAAGACTATGCCGGCCCTGCCGCGCGCTCAATGACGCAAGCGCACCACGATTTCAATCGCACCCGGCCCCCCGCTGGGCCCGCGGGACCACACTACCGGGCGCGAGAGTAACGGTGACTCAGTGCGCCCGGATTTCTTCGACGGCGATCACTCCACCAGCGCCACGTCATTGCCGGGCTTGTCACCCAAAGGCAGCGCGGCACGAACGCTGAGCCCGCTTGCACCATGAGCAATCAAGTAAACCTTGTCACTGCCGACGGTCGCTAGGGTCTGGGCGTCGTTCGAAAGGTCGATCCCATGCAGAGCCGGAGCGACGTGGATCGCGCTCGGCAAATTGTCCGAGGTCAGCGACGACGCGAGGGCAAAGTAACTCACGCCCCCGTCGGCTGTTGCAGTGGCGATCGCGTTGGCCGACGCATCGAGGTACAACCCAGAGCCGCCCAGCTTGGCATCCGGCGCGCGCGAGTTGTGCTTGGTGTCGAGGCCGTGCCAGACGTCTAGTTCGTTCCCTCCCACGAACAGCGAGTTTCCGAGAACGGCGCTTTGCCAACCACTGAATGAGTTGAACGTGCCATCAGGGGCCGAGACGACACCGGTCTTCGTCTTGGCGTGCGAGTAGTAGAGGACACCGGCGCCGCTCACCTGCGCTCCGAACAGGAGATCAGCTGGCGCGTAGTAGGCGGCCGAAGCCAGCTGCTCCCATTGATGGCTGAATTCTGCCGCGGGTTTGGACGACGATGTCAGCGTGTTGAACCCCTTCAAAAGCGCGATCCGACCTGGCCCATAAGTCAGCCAAAGATCGCCCGCTGCGTCGACGAATTGATGGTTGAATGCGTCACCATCGGGGCTAGCCGAAAATGCTTTTGCGGGAATGAGTGCTGCCGCTTTGCTCGATGCACTGAGCGTCCCCAGCGCATCGAAGAGGGAGAGGCCTGCGGATGAGACGACCCCGAGACGTTCACGAGTTGCCACGACGCCGCTGATGGAACCTTTGGCGCCGAGTTCGATGGTCAATTCGAACGAGGGAGCATCGCCGTCTTTTACGAGATCCGCGTGTTGCCAAACCTTGACCTTGTCGCTCGTGGTGACCACGAGCAGCGGGAACGTCGCGGGAGGGATTGAAGTGCTCCCGCCCGCCCCGCTCGTGCCCGCTGAGCCGCCCGCGTCGGTACCGCCCGCGCTAGTTCCCCCCGAGCTAGTTCCTCCCGCGCTAGTTCCCCCCGAGCTAGTTCCTCCCGCGCCAGTACCGCCCGCGCTAGTTCCTCCGGACCCGGTTCCGCCCGAGCCGTTGTGGGTTCCGCCCGCGGCGTTTCCACCTGCGCCTCCACCCGTTGGGCCGCTACCGGCGGCACTGCCACCCGATCCCGTGTCGCCGCCGTTCGCCGTGTTGCCGTTCCCGCCGGACCCGGTGCTCGCATCGCTGCTGCCGCAGGCCGCTGCGCCGCCCATTGCCAGTAAGAGAATCGAGCCGGTTAGCCATTGATTATTCACAGGTTTCCAGTCCTTCAAATTCCAAGAGAACAGTTTCGTCAGCGCGAGCCGGAAACTGAATGTAAATAACGAGTACAGCAAGCGATCCATGCTAGAAATCGTTCTCTGGCTGAGAACGATTTGGCGACTGACCCCCCCATCGACGTGTTCGCCTTCCTCGATTATCGAGCGTTCCTGCGCGCCTACTACGAGGCGAAGAAGGAACAGCGGGGACTGTCGTACCGCTCGCTCGCACGCCTGATTGGGCTCAAGTCGGCGAGCTATCTGAAGCACGTCATCGACGGTGATCGGAACCTGAGCGAAGAGATGGCGTCGCGCTTTGCGTCCGGACTCGGACTCAAGGGGGATGCGCTGGAGTACTTCGTCGAGCTGGTTCAATTCAACCAAGCTCAGACAATCGAAACGCGCCTCCGCGCCCATCACCGCCTTCGTAGCTTCACACGCCATCGCCAACTCTTCCCCCTCGGTGCCCAGCACGCGGACTACCACTCCACCTGGTACATGCCCGCCATTCGCGAGCTCGCCGTGCGCACGGATTTCGAAGAAGATCCGGAGTGGATCGCCGAACGGCTCCGTCCGAAAATTTCCAAGCGGGAGGCCAAGCATGCCCTGGAGACACTGCTCACGTTAGGCCTACTCGTGCGGGACGAACGCGGGCGAGTGCGTCAGGGAGAAGGCCTCGTGACAACCGGAGCCGAGGCCCAGTTTCTGCACATCGCCGCCTATCACCAAACGATGATCAAGATGGCGGCAGAGAGCCTCGATCGATTCGCACAGCGAGAGCGCGACGTTTCCGCTCTGACCCTTTGCCTCGATCAAGAAGGGCTGCGCGAAGTGAAGGAGCGCCTGCGCGCGTTCCGGAGGGAGCTTCTCGAGCTCTCCGAAGTCGCCAGGCAGCCCCGTCAGGTCGTGCAGATCAACATTCAGCTATTTCCGCTCTCGGACGGCGGCGAAGAACACGAGGATGAAGCATGACGCGATCTCGGCTGCTGCTGCCCTGGCTGCTTTTGATGGGGATATTCGATCCGGGATGCGCCGGTACGGAGACGGGCAACCCGCCTCGAGCGTCCCTTTCTCTGAGTCTCGAAAGCAGCGATGCCCAGCACTTTTCCATCGGCAGCGCCGGTGCGGGCGTGAAGATCACCGAGGCCCAAATCGGCATTCGGCAGCTGGCTCTCGCTGAGTGCAATGCTCAGGCGGTCACCGAAGTCGCTCAAGGAGTGACGGTCAACCTGCGCGGCGGCGAGAGCGCGTTCGAGGTGCCCGAGCAGCAGCTTTGCGTGGTCGAGCTCAGCTTTGGCCCACGCGACATCGGCTGGGCAAGCGTCGATCCCGGAGCCAACCCGCAGCTTTCACTCGGCGTCGCGGGGCTGACTACGGTTGCGGCTCCATTGTTCATCGAAGACGATGCAACGCCGCTCGTCGTGTTTCGACCGTCCACGTTCCAAGTGACGGCTGATAGCCAACTCATCCTCTCGCTGGACGTGGCGAAAGCGCTGAACTTCGGCGAAATCGCACAGCTATCCCCCAACAATGCGGGTGATGCGGTGATCACGAGCCAACTCAACGGGCCCATTCTCACGAACATTCACCAGCGCTGGGCGGCGAGTTGGAATCTCTACGCCGTCAGTGGCGGGGGCGGAAAGCAGCTCATCGCGACGGGCGAGGCTCAGTAACTCAAAGGAGTGAGGGGCTTGGTCATGCGCGGATTGCTTCAATCAACCACCCCGGTTGCGGTCTCGCGTTAGCGCGGGGCATCGCAGAGAGAGGCTCGTATCAGTCAGCTAACGAGCCCTGGCGCACCGAGCCCCGTAGTCGACGACGCGGAGCGACGGGTCGAGGCCGCTGCGGAGTGAGGAGAAGACGACCGAGGAGCCGCCGTCATAGCCGCCACCTCGGACCGCTCGGCATCCGGAAGGCGACGAGGCCCCACACGGGATCGAGGAAAATGTCGTGTAAGCGCAGTTGTTGCACGACGACGTTGGGTAGGGATCGACGTACCAATCCTGCACCCACTCCCAGACGTTGCCCGCAAGGTCCGCCTGGCCATAGAGGCCGTTGCCGGCTGGAATCGAGCCGACTGGAGCAATGTTGGCGACGCCCGTGCAATTGCCGCTGCCGTTCGGGTAGTAGCAGCCATTCACCGTTAAGTTCGCGTTTGGGCCGGGGGCTGGGCTGCCCCAGGGATACACGCGCTGCGCCGTGCCGCCCGCCGCCGCGTAGTTCCACTCCGCTTCCGTTGGCAGGCGTCCGCTATCCCAGATACAGAACGCCTCGGCCTCGTACCAGTCCAGGCAGTTCATCGGGAGGTTGTCGTTGCCCGCTGTCCACGTCCGATACGCCGCATCGCAAAGAGTGATGTTCGAGGTCAGCTCGGCTTGGCTTGCCGGCAGCGCGTTCGTGTTCCACTTCGCATCCCAGCCTGGATCGCTCGCGTTGTTCGGGTTCTTGCCGCTACCGGCGGTGGGCATGCTCCCGGGATAAGCACTCCAGAACTTCCGGAAGCGGCCCACCGTGATTTCGTACGTGTCCAAGCGGAAGTCGCTGACCGTCGCCGGGTAGCTCTTGTCGGTGTAGTCCGCTCCGTCGTAGCTCCGATAAAACGGCGGTTTTGTCGACGCGGTGGTCCCGGTCACGATGCTCGACGCGCAGCAGCTCGCCTTGCCGCTCGAGCCGCAGGTCGCCGCCAACCCAACGCAAGACGCCTGCGGGCCGCAGACATTCGTGGTCGGGTTGCAGTGCGGCGTCGCGCCGCTGCACTCGGCATCGGAGAGGCACGCGACGCACTTGGATGTGGTCCCCAGATCTTTGCACAACGGCGTCCCACCGGTGCAGGCCGTGCAGGTCGCGCCGCAGCTCAGATCCGTTTTGCACTCGGAGCACACGCCCGCTCCCGTGCACACGTTGTTGGCATCGCAGCCCGTGTCCGTCGGTAGATAGCTGCAGCTGCCCGCATTACATGTCCCCATCGCCGCATACGTGGTTGCGGTAGCCGCCGTCTTGCAAGACGCCGGCGGCGGCGTGTTGCACGTCACCGAGGTGCAGGGGTCCGTCGTACAAGCGTGATTCTGACACGTGCACGTAATCTGATGCGACGTATAGCTGCACACGCCGTCAACGCAGCTTCCGGTCGTGTCGTAGCTCTTGAATTCCGTTTCGCCGATGCAGTCATTGGCGGGCGGCGTCGCGCACTGAACGCCCCGGCACGAGTCGACTGGCGCTGTCCCCCCCGAGCCCGCGTTGCCGGCGGCGCCGCCGCCCGCGTGCCCAGCCGTGCCACCGCTATTCATTCCTGCGCCGTTGTCGCCGCCCGCACCGGCGCCATTGGCTGCCCCGGAGCGAGATTTCAGTGCGTTCGGTGGCTCCACCACCAAGCACCCCGACGCGGCGAGTGCCATCAATCCGAACAGCCGTGCCCAGCGTGCCGTGCTCACTCGAAAACCGTCGTTCATAGGCTGGCTCCGAGAGTCATGCCAGCTAGCCCTGGACTGACCACGCCGCGCAGCTCCCAGCGCGCGCTTTGCGGCCCTTGCTCCGAGTGCGGCCGCGTCGCCAGGAAGATCGTCACGCCCGCGGCGACGACCGTTCCGCCGAGCAGCGCGAGGTTCGCCACGCCGAGGGTCTTCGTTTGCGAACGCAGGCTTTCGGCATTGCTCGCCAGCTGGTCGTTGGCTGCATTGTAGTCGTGCAGCTTGCTGCTATAGAGCACGCTCGTCACGACCGTGCCCACGGCGAGCACGCCCGTGACGACTCCGCCAGCGATCACGCCGCCGTTCCTATGGCTCGGCGCCGTGTGGGTTGCAGGCGGTTCCGAAGGAGTGGGAGCAGCAGACTTTGCGGGTCGCTCAGGGGACGCTGCGCCCGGGGTCGACGCGGGCGTGCTCGCAGGAGGCGCGAGGGCTGGAACCGCCGGCGCCGCGGCGACGGCTGTCGCGGCAACGGCTTCCAAATCCGGCACGGTGACATTCGCCGTACTCGCGCCGTTCTGGACGATCACCTCCGTCCGCCACGGCTTTCGCCCGGGGGCCTTTGCCGCGACGACGTGCGTTCCGGCGTCAGCCGGCAGCGGTAGCCCCAACTGCGCTGGACCGACCGCTTTGCCATCGCGCGTGATCTTGAGCCCAGGAGTGGACGCTGCGGATGGCGCGTTGATGACGAGATTCGAGAGCCGCGTCGCGAGGGCGGTCGCGCGCGCGCGGGCACCCTGTTCGCGTGGGGTGTTGCCGCTCGCTTTGGCGAGTGTGGCCGCCTCCAGGAACGTGCTCCAAGCGCTCGCAAGGCGCCCCACGTGCTCATAGCAATCGGCGAGATTGAGCGCCGTGCCGCTGCGCGACTCGATGCGCTGGCTTTCTTCGAGCGCCGAACACGCCTCGGCATATTTCCCGTCGCTCATCAGCTTCTTTGCGCGATCGAACAGTGCTTGCGCCGTGGCGCTGTCCGAAGCTGATTGAGCTCCGGCCGACGCGCTCGAGAGCACGCAGCATGCCGCGAGCCCCAACCCCAGCGCTGCCCGAAGGCCCACTCTCAGCAGGAAATCCCGGGGTTTCGCGCGATATTCAGCGGTCATCGAAGATATTGTTCTGGTTGGGGGGTGAGGTGGTCGTGGCCGCGGCAGCAGTGACGCGCTTGGCCGGCTTCATCGGCGCACTGCTGTGTCCCAGTGTTTTTGCGGGCGAGGCCTTGCCGGATGCCGCTCGCGCAACGACCGACCCTGGAGGCGGAGGCAAGGGCGGGGGAACCAGCGCTGTCGGCGCCGCGACGGCTGGCTCAACGGCACTCGGGGTAGCCGAAACGAGTGGAGCAACGACGGCACTGGGCGCCGCGCCGAGCGTCGTCGCGCCACTTTCCGGTGGGCTGACGATTGACGGCTGTCCGCGCTTCAAACCAAAACCGACAGCCCCCAGTGCGGCAACCAAGACCGTGAGCCCGACCACGAGCACCGCGCGCGATTTCTTCGGCTTTGCCGTCGTCGTGCGTCCCCAGGGCGCGGCGGTTCCGGCACTAGCCGATACTCCTTGAGCGGCTGGACGCGTGGGGTCGGAAGGAGCGGGCAAATCGAGCGCACTCCCCGCCAGCCCCGCGGCTTGAATCGTGCGGGCAATGCGTTCGACCGAGCTTCGCGCACGCTTGGGCCCGAAGTCGACCAACGCGTGCGCGAACGCGGCGATGTTGGCATAGCGTCGCTCCCGATCCTTCTCCAGGCAACGCAAAATCACGGCTTCGAGTTCGATAGGAACATCGGGGCGCAGACTTCGTATCGGTGGCGGCGGTTCGGTCGCGATCTTCATACACACTTCGGGCAGCGTCTCGCCGAGGAAGGGCGCTTTTCCGCTCAGTAGTTCGTACAAAATCACGCCCAGCGCCCAGATATCGGATCGGGCATCGACATTGCGCGATGCGGCCATTTGCTCCGGCGGCATGTACAGCGGCGAGCCCATCACGGCCGTGGTTCGGGTCATGTTGGCGTCCGCGGAGCCCACGGCTCCGGTCACCTTCGAAATCCCGAAGTCGAGCACCTTGATCGACAATAGGCCGTCCGCGCGTCGCACGACGAACAGATTGGCCGGCTTCAGATCGCGGTGCACGATGCCGAGGGCGTGCGCCTCGGCGATCGCTTCGCTGGCTTGGAGCACGAACTCGACCGCCTGCTCGACGGGCAATGCGCCACGTTGCTGCACCCAAGCAGCGAGGTCTGAACCCTCCAAGTACTCCATGACCATGTAGGGCTCACCACCCTCCAAAGTCCCGACATCCGAAACGCGCGCGACGTGCTCGCTCTTGATGCGAACCGCTGCCCGCGCCTCCCGCACGAAACGCCCCACGACTTCGGCACTCGTCACGGCGTCAGGCAGCAGGAACTTGATCGCCACCTTCTCGTCGAGGTGAATGTGATGGGCCGCCACGACGACGCCCATCCCGCCACGACCCAGCACCCGCTCGACGCGGTATTTGCCGGCGAGGACCCGACCCTCCGCTAGTTCATCCACGATCGCCCCACTGCTTCTGCACTAGGGGGCGAGTTCACCAGGTTTCGGCGCGCCTGGCCAGTAGTAAGGGCTGCCCGAGGCGCACACCAGGCAGCTCGGAGTCAACGGCTTGCTTCAATCATCCACCCCGGTTGCGGTCTCGCGTTAGCGCGGGGCACACGAAAGGAGCAGGCTTGTATCAGGATGGGTGCAGCTCGCGCAGACTCCCCGCCTGGCTGCGCTCGGTCCCCGGCGAGGGGCATGAACGGGGCCTGTCACTCCAAAGGGCTCGGGGTGAGTCGACGGCGGGGAAGCGCGCGTCGCGCCTGGGGGCCGGGCGAACCAGCGCAGGAATGCCCTCGAGAAGGTCGATGCGTCGGCGAACCCGAGCTCCTTGGCCACGCCGGCCAAGGGCCGTTCGGTGGTCGTCACCAACCGAAGTGCGCGCGCCTTCCGCGCCTGTTCGAGCTCTGCGGAAAAGGAGGTGCCGAGCTGGCCGAGGCGCCGCTGCAGCGTGCGCGGCGACATGCCCAGCCGCGAGCAGGCTTCGTTCAAGCTCTTCGTATCCAGTTGGGCACTGGTTTCGAGATCGCGCCGCAGCTCTTCAATCACCGAAGAGGCGGGTGCTCGCGTGCCACGGCCCAGCGTGTGTGCCCCCGACATCGAGTGTTCCATCGCAGAAATCCTTGACCCCAAGCCTTCAGGAGCCAGCAAAGCGCTGGTCGTGGTGACTCGTCCCTGACCGGACACTTATTGGAACGAAGCGGGGGCGCTCCCGGTCGCAACCTTTGTCGCGCCGTCGAAAAATAGATCTCCGTCGGCACGCGCCGATTTCGCTGCCCGTAGCAGCGACGGTCCTCGAAGTTCCACTCTGGACGAAATTACCCGAGCTTGGCCGCTTACTGCGGAGTCCAGTAACTCAGGCCATCGATGGTCAGGTAGCTGTCATTGGCCAGGCTGCCGTGGGTTCCGCTGACGTCGACCTGCAAGATGTGGCTGGTGTTGGCGAGATCACTTCTCACCCAGAGCGGTTGGCGCCCGCCGGTTGCGCCGGGGCCGTACGCGTCGATGGTTGCTTGCGGCACGCCGTCCAGGGTGATGAGCGCCAAACCATGATTGGTGTCTTTGTCGCCGAGCAATTGCACGGCGGTGCCGCTGAAGGTCATGCTCATGCGGCAGCCGCTGACGTTGCAGTAGTGGGAATCCTGATTGACGTAGCTCAGATCCCCCGTGCCCAAATTCCAAGGCCCAGTGAAGCCGAGGGCAGCGTCGTTCAGCACCGTTTGTCGCCCTGAACGCACGTGGAAGGCGTCGATCGAGACGACGCTATCCGTCGAGGCGGCGGTCTTCTCTCCGAGCACGACGATGCGCAAGGTGTGCGCGCCGGGCACGGGCCACGTCTTACGATACACCGCCGTCTGCCACACGCTTCCGCCGCGATTCCCATAGCCGTCGATGCGCGCGTCGAACACGCCGTCGATGTACACGTCCGCTTTGCCCATGTCCGGGCCCTGACGGCCGATCCAACTCACGTCGTTGCCCGTGAAGGCGAACTGAGCCGTCGCGCCTGCGGTTTTGTTCGCGCTCAGGTTCGAGCCCGAGGCGGCGGTGTTGGTCTGCTGCTCCCAGCCTGCACCGCCGTACACGACCGCAGCGTTCGAATTCTCGGTGACCGTCGGTGATACGTCGAGGTTTTGCAGGCCGTCGATGTGCACGTAGTTGCCGCTCGACAGCGGATTCTTGGTGCCGCTCACCTGGATGCGAAGGGTGTGCGTGCCGACGCTCGGCCACGCTTTCGTGTAGCTCGGTAGATCCCAGTTGTTGTCGTCGGGCGCGTAGGTGTCGACTTGCGCGTCGAGCGCGCCGTCGATGTAAACCTGCGCGATGCCGCAGTTATTGCCCCATTTGCTGTACCAGGTGACTTGGCTGCCAACGAACGTGCGCTCCGCGAAGGCACCGGTTTGGTCGCTGTACGAGATCGACTGCTTGAATACGTCTGGGAAAGTGCCCAGATCCTGATTCCAGCCACTGCTGTAGGTGATGCCCTGAGCGGGTGAGTCGTCCACGACGGTGACGCTGGCGCCGCTCCCGCTCGCATTGACCGTGGCGGAGACGTTGCCGTTGCCGTCTACCGCGCGCACGCCGTAGCGGGCGTTCGGATCCGCCGCGGGAGAGTGATCGAAGAAGTACGTTCCCTTGGCCACTTTGCCGAGTGACACGCCTTCGCGAAAGACCTCGTAGTGACTGACCCAGACGTTGTCGGTCGCGGGCTGCCAGGCGATTTCAACACCCGGAAAACCCATGTTGACGCCGGTTTTCACGGACAATGCGCTGGGCGCGCCGGGGGCGGTCAGGTCCGTGCCGCTGCCGGGGTGGTTCGGCAAGCCGAGATAGACGAGCTCGCCTGGGGCGACGCCGGCGAGGGTGATGCCGTTGGTCATCAAATCTGCGCCGGTGCGGACAGCGCTGCCAGCCGCGAATTGATAACGCACGTCGTAGTTCGCGCTCGCTAGCAAACCCTTGGGATAGACCCGGGTAGAGGTCGAGGTGGCTGGCCCTTTGTAAATGACGAGGCCGCGCTGGCCGTCTTGGCTGAGGCGTTCGAACCAATTGCGCACGTCATCGGTCGCAGCTGGGTGATACTGCCGCACCCAGCGCCCGACGACGCCTTGTTGCGCGAGGTAGTGGTAGGTGTCGATCAACCGGCGCATGCACTCGAGCCCATTCGGATCGCGCAGCGTGGGATCACCCGTAAAATCCGGGTTGAACATCAACAGGGCGTTGAACGCAGCCGAGCAATTGCCAGGGTCCCACTGGTCGGGAATGCCGCTCAGCTTATCGACGGGGAACACGCGCGAGGCGTCGTACTGCTCGTAGAAGCCGCTGTCGTCCGTCAGGCTGAAGCTCGAGGCCATGCGCAAAAATTCGTAGTTGATGTCGCGGCCACCCGTGTCGACGCCCTGGATGGCGGAGCCAGGCCGGCGATCGAGGAAGTCCTTCTGAATCCGACGAAATGCGGCATCTTCGGCGTACTGGCTGGCGCCATCCGTGCCGGTGATGAAGCACGCGTCATTGCGCCACTGGTAGTCGCCCCAGGCGACGGCCTTGCTGACGAGCAGCTCACGCACCCAGGCCTCAGCGGCGGGGATCGAGAGATCCGCCATGCGCTCCGCGTACAGCCCGCCCATGCACAACGCCGGATTGGTAAACCAGGAGGGATGGGCTTGGTACGTTTGGGAGTTCGTGTTGGCTGCGTAGGGGAAGTAGTAGATGAGCTGGTTCATGCCCATCTTGGCCAGATAATCGTGGCTGATCTTCCAATCAGGGCCGTTCCAATCGCCCGCGGTGTCCCACCAACCGTTGTCGCGGTGATAGGTGTCGGCTCCGATCGTTCGCAAGTGGTCTGCTAGGCCGAACACCTTTTGCAGCAGGCCCGGTTGGTCCAGTGTTCCTCCCCAACTGGAGCCCGCGTACCACTGCCCCAACATCCGGATGGCAGTGAAGTACGGCGCTCGGGTGTAATCCCACAGGTAGCGGTATTGCCAATCGAGCAAGCGATTGGTCATGTCGTCCAAATCGCCCTGATACACGCCGGTAAAAGCCTTGGGACCGACGATCGTTTCGGCCGCATTCAGGCTCTTGGAAAAGGTCGGCAGTTGTAGACCGAAGCCGATCGACTTGCCGTTTTGGGCACCGACTGGCACCTGCCAACGGCCGTAGTAGTCGAAGCCGAAATAGAGGCCGTCTTTGTTCGCGCGGTTCCAGAGCGAGAACCACGGGATATAGTTCTGCGAGGTCTCCGAGTAGGGCTGTTGGTTGCAGGTCGGTCCGGTGCAGCCGAATTGGTCGTAGCTATCGAAGGTGCGCGCGTAGCCTGATTGCAGCGCGGTGGTCTTCAGCGTCCAACCGCCGTGCGGGATCACCGTGTGATCGGCCCCGCTCATGTAATTCAAATCGACGTTCGCGACGTCAGCCGACATCACGTTCGCTTGAAATGAGGACGGGTTTGCCAGCGTGTGAGCGGCGCTGTCCGTGTTCGTGTACTCCGTCCATTCACGGATCAGCCCCTGAGAGGGATAGACGAGGTAGTGCTTGTCGAGCGAGAGCTTATTTCGGCTCAACGTCACGTTGACCTGCACGCAGTCGACGCCGCCGATGTTCACCAGCTGCGCGCTGCCCGCACTGCAGCCGAAGCCGCCGCTCGAACCACTGATCGCGACACCGTCCCACAGCGCTCGAAATTCATCCGAGGCGACGCCGCCTTGAATGTACTCGCGCGCCGTCGTGGGCAGCTTGTTCTTGAAGCTGCTCAGCACGAACGTGCCCGCGTTGGCTGCGAAAGTCAGCGTCTTCTCGACGGCAGCAGTTCCGAGCGTCCAAGTGCACGCATTCGAGCCAGCAAGCGCGTAGGCATCCCCGGAGCTGATCCCGCCCGCGGCGGTGACCTTGAGCCAATTGAGATTTTGACCCGCAGTGACGAAACGCACGCGCAGCGTGTTGAAGCCCGCGCTCATCGCGAAGGCCGAGCTGCTCGTGCTCTGCCAATTTTGCCAGCCGTTGGTCGCGGGCATGCTGAGCGTGGCGCGCGAAACGCCGTTCACGAGAATCTCAGCGCCTGCCGTCGTCACCGTGTTGACGGCGTTGCGTAGCGTGACCGTGTAATTGCCGGCGGTTGGTACGTTGATGCCCCACTCGACGTAGTCGCCCGGATCGACGTAGCCAGCGTTCTGTCCGCCGCCGGTGTCCGTGGTGGTTTCGTACTGAAGGCCGAGCATGCCGTCGTTGGCTTCGGCCTCGAGGTTTCCGGCAATGCTGCGTCCGCTCGCGCAGCTGCCGCAATCAGCGGGGCAGCTCGAGCAAGTCTCTGTGCCATTGCAGGCCGCATCCCCGCAAATCGTGCCACTCGCGGCGATATCGATGTAGTTGAGGTTCACGTCGCCGGTCACGAAGGTGACTCGCAGCACATGGTTGCCCGCGCCGACGTTGACGGCACTCACCGTGCGGTCAGCAAAGCTCTGCCAACCCGCGCTCGGCGCAGTCACACTGCCGACCGTGACGCCGTCGAGTTGCACGCTCGCCGTTTTGCCCGCGTTGGCGCTCGCGACACGCAGAGTGAGGTTGTAAGTGCGCGCCGCCGCTGAGCTCAGATCATATTCGAGGAACTCGCCCGCGACCGTCCAACCGACGTTACAGGTGCCACCGTTCGGATCCGAGGTCGTCTCTTGGTCCACCGGACCACTGCCGCAGTTGCCCTCGTGAACCGTGCTCGAATCAGCGAAGCGCTCGAAGGCTTCGGCTTCGATGCGCGCCGGCAGCGCCCGAACCAGCGCCTCCGCAACGGCACCGACGTCGTGAGTATCGTTGTCGTCGAGTGGGTCGCGCCCAGCGCAGCCGCCCAGGACGAGAGCCGCGCACGAGACGAGCCAGGTCAGCCAGGGGCGGCCAAACCGCTGTGAATCGAGGTCTCGGGGGGGCAGCGGCTTCGACGTCGGATGCTGATGAGTCACGGCTAGCGGCGTACCATTCGGTACTGGCGCGGACTATCCGTACTTGGCGCCAAACGCTTTGCTCTGCGCGCCATGCCGCCGAGGCGGTGCGCCGTTCAATGGGGGTTCGGACGCAGGCAGTGCGAAGTACGTCACGGGATCAAGCGCTCAAAACAGCAGGCGGCACGGCGACATTTGCCTTCTGAATACGTGACGCGTGCGTGTCACTTTCGTTCAGCGACACGCTTTCTCGGCAATAGCGGTGACCGGAAACCGGAGGCGTCAGCGCCGGCATTTTGGGGCTGATCCGCGTCGTTGACGGGATCGGACAGAGTCGTTATGCGGGTCACTAGTAACGCTCGCCAGAAGGACGATACCGCGATGATTCATTGGCAAGCTCGGTTGGCGTACACCCTCGCGTTCGGGGCCCTCGTCGTCTCCGCGAGAACGGCCTCGGCCGAGCAGACGCGGACACCGAAAGCGGACACGAGCCACTCGCCACGGCTGACTGCGCTCGCGCCCGTCGTCGCGGGACCCGTCAGCGAACCCGCTGCGCCCGTGCGCACCCGCGAGAGCTTCGCGAATCTTCCGGCTTCTGCGCAGGCACTCCACGACCTGCTACGCGATGGGGGCGAGCTGCCCATGACCGGCTCTACCGTCGGGGTTCGGCTCGCGCGCGACGGCAGCCTGAAGATCACGGGTCCCGTCTCGGGCCCTTGGCAGCGGGCACAACGCGCGGTCACTTACGGCGGCGACCTAACAGTCAGCGAAACGCTGACGCTCGTCATCGCAGACGGCACCATCGCCGAAGCCCTCCTGCTCGTGGGCGACCAGAAGTTCGTCCTCCAGCCGCGGGGCACGAAGATCAGGAGCGTTCGCTGCTACCGCGAGCCAGCGGAACCCGTGCCGCTCGCTGCGGCACCGCACGGACATCGCCGCGTCGCGGCCGAATTGGAGGTACCCGTGACCAACATTCGAGAGCCAGCGCCGCAACCGTTGTCGAAGCCTGAACAGGCTCGCCGCGCCGTCGGCAGGGTGGTCGCCGAGCATGCCGAGATCGCCGAACTCGAAGCGCGCCTGCGCGAATTGCAGGACGAATGCGCGGAGCTCGAACGCGCTCAACCCAAGGATCCGCGGCTCGCTGGAGCTCGGCAAAGAATCAGCTCGCTGCGCGGTGAGCTCAGCGGCTTGTGGCGACGCGCCAGCGCGGTGCTCACGCTCGCGGAGCGCGCCGCACACGCCCAAGAACTCGCAGCCAAGCGCGTTCTGGGGGAGCTGCCCGAGCCCGCACGGCCGGCCTCCGCGGATCGCGGCACGCTCTCCGCGATCCCGCCGCTGCCCGAGCGTTAGTGCAGCGCCGAAGCGGGCGGCAGGGAGCCCAGGCGGGCGGCACGGCGGTGTCCACTTCTCACCAATGAGCACGTTCGGCGGCGGATTCTCCCCCACGCCGAACGGCTCGAAACTACACTCGCCGGACTCATGCCGTCGTTCGTCGTTCGTCGCTTCGCGCTCCGCGGTGGCTTGGCCTTCGCGGCATTGGCCATCATTCTCGCCTCCTGTTTGGCCTCGACCGAGATCCGACTGCACGTGCACACCAATGTTCCGTGCACGGACGCGGCGAAGTGGAAAGGCGTCGCGGTTTACTTGGGCTCGCCCGGAGCAGAGCTGGAAGACAAATCTCCGGTGCTGACCAGCACGGTTTGTGATGCGAACGGCGAGGTCGGAAGCTTGGTCGTCGTCCCCTCCGGCGCCAAAGACGCAGAGGTGGGCGTGCGAGTCGTCGCGGGCCTCACGCACGAGCCGGAAGACTGCGCGGCCAACCACTACCAAGGTTGTATCGTCGCGCGACGTGCGCTGCGCTTCAATCGGCACAGCGCGCTCGATCTACAGATCGAGCTCACGAGCGAATGCGTCAATCTCGGCTGCGACGCTACGACCTCTTGCATCAACGGAACCTGCACCGACGCCCACGCGGTCACCGAAGCTCCGCTCGTCGACGCCGGTCCGACGGTGCGCTGCGGAGACAACGGTGTGGTGTGCCCGACCGAAGGCAAGGTGTGTTGCCTGTCGATCGACATCGACGCCGGTACCACCTTCGGGCAGTGTAAATTCCCCGCCGATTGCATGCCTCCCGCCGCCGTTCTGAATTGCGATGACGAAACCGATTGCGTCGCATCGGCTGACGACGCTGGCCACCCGGGAATGTGCCTGCTCTCGTTCGAGCGCTTCGACCCGCAGATGAGCCTCTTCGCGCCAAGCCGCATCACCAGCTCCGCGTGCGTGCCGTACCAGGCATACACCGCCAAATCTCAAATTGGCCTCGAGCTGTGCGAGTCCCGACAACCCTGTTTTCACGGGACGCGTCAGTGCGACGCCAGCTACGGGAGCCCAGCGAACCCACTCCCGAACTACTTTTGGTGCCTGCTCGATCGCGTGCAGTGAGCTCGTCACGGGCCAAGTGGCGCCAGCCGTGACGGGCTTTCACTGCTTCACTATTGACTGAAGAAATCGCGAGTAGCGGAGAACGGTGAGTGCGGACGAATCCGCGCTCGCCGCTTCGCTTTTTATGCGGGTGCGGAGCGGGACCTGCTTCGCGCAAGATCTGCGTTGCAGCCCGAAACGCTGCGCAAACGTGGCGCGCACGCGGAGGCAGCTCGAGCGCGTCCACGCGCGTTTTCTCACTGAAAACGCGCGCGTCTCACTCTGGCTCGGCTGTTGCACTGTGCCCGGCCGATGACCGAGCGCACTGCCTCAGTGCGCTGCACTCGTCGTCACCACTCCTGACGGGCTCCGCCGAGACTTGCTCGCATTCGCGCAAAGAAGTCGTCGGCCTGACCAGAAAGCATCGACCATGCTCCGCTATTCTCCACGCCCACACCGCTGGCTCCTGGCTCTCCTGGCCTTCGCGTGCGCTGCGGTCAGCTCCTTTGCTTCGTTGCGCAGTGCCGAGGCAGTCCCCTCCTTCGCGCGGAAATACAACACGAGTTGTTTGACGTGCCACACGATTTACCCGGCGCTGAACCCGTTCGGCGAAGCGTTTCGGCGCGACGGCTATCGCTTTCCCAGTCAAAACGGCAGCCTCGACAGCGACGCCGAGAAAGCGGATGGCATCGCGCTCGGCCAAGAAGAGTACAAGAAGACCTTTCCCGACTCGGTGTGGCCCGACAAGATCGCGAAAGACGTGCCGCTGTCGGCGATGATGAACGGCTCGGTCGCCGCGAATTTGCCCAAATCCGACGCAAAATCCGGCGCGGGCAACACCTTCACTTGGGCGGGCTTGAGCGGTGAATTTCACCTGTTCGCTGCCGGCGCGTTCGACGACAAGGTGACTTACTTTGCGCAGCTCACCGTTCCGGACGACGGCTCGATCGAGATCGAAACGGCCTACGTGCTCTGGAACGACGTCGTGGGGCCACGCCATGCGGTCAACCTGTGGCTTGGTCGCTTGATGTCGCCGCAGATCAATAGCTTCGGTCTGCACAGCTCTTATCTCAGTGATTCGTTCTTGCCGGCAGTGAGCGTCGCGGGGCTGTATAACCCCTCCGGTTCGTTTACGCTGGGCCAAGGGCACACCGACGGCGTCGAAGCCAACGGCATCCTCGGGCACCGAGTCGATTGGTCGATCGGCTGGATTGCTTCCAGCGTCGGTTCGGGCCTCGGTATGCCGAACGCGGAAGACGTGTACGCCCACATCGGTGTGAAATCGGGCGGCGTCGCGCTGGATGGCGAGGGGATGTACGGCCCCAATGCGCCGGATCCCGCGAAACCCTGGGCGGAGAAGGCGATCACCGTCGACGCCTTCGCCTATCACGGCCTCTCGGTGATCGATAACGGCACCGGCACCGTCGAAGGCGGCACGGCAGGCGCAGTCGCGCAACGGGATACGTTCAACGCCGTCGGTGGCTCGATGCGCGCGCAGTGGGACTCATTGATCCTCAACACCGGCATCCAGCTGGAACGCCATGCCCGACCCTACGCGGGTACGGCGGCTACGGACGACGGGATGGGGAACGTCACTCCTGGTAACGCCGATCGGACCCACGCGACGTCGGTCGTGCAATACAACGAACTCGACTACGTCTTGTTTCCCTGGTTCGTACCAGCGGTGCGCACCGAGTTCACGCGCATCGGCATCGAAAATTCGAGCCCAGGCACGCTGCTTCGAATCATGCCGGGCGTCGCCACGCTCGTGCGGCCGAACATCAAGTTCGTGCTGACTGGGGACATCGAGCGCGCAGCCAATCTGCCGCCGACTGGTGCCTGGTCGGCAGCGGGCGGCCTCGTGGCGCCGGCGCCCAGCACTCACAAGTTCGAAGCCGAGCAATTGATCGCGACCGTCGCGGTCGCGTTCTGAGCCGAACCGAGAGAACAGCAATGAATCCCCAAACCATCACTTCTCTGACTCTGATAGGCCTGCTGTCGGCGTTCTCCGCCTGTGAGGGCGAACCGCCCAAAGTACCCACGAATCCGCCGGCTTCACCGCCGACTGAGGTCGCCCCCTCCGCAGCGGACTCTGCACCGGCCACGACGCCCATGGCAGGGCCCGCGGGCGAAGCGGGCATGACGGCGTGCCACTGTCCGTGCATGGGCGGCGATGCCCACGGTGCGATGCTCGAGGCTGCTGGCTCGAATCCCGCCAGGACAGAAGCGGACGCTGGCGTCGCCACCCCGACGCCGACGTTGCCCGCAGCCACTCCGGTCGCCGCGAGTGCCGCGCCGACCGCCGCTGCCGCGCACGCCATCAGCGGCACGGTGACCGCCGTTCCCGCTCGGGAAGCGGCGACATCGGTCGTGTACTTGGAGGACGCCGGCATCGTTGCCAATCGAGGCGCGCTCGCAGGTGTCGACAATCACGGGATGAGTTTCAGCCCGTATATCTCGGTGATCGTGGCAGGTGGACGCGTCGTGTTCAGTAACAGCGATCCGTTTCCGCACAACATCTTCTCGCCGGACAACGAGCGTTTCAATCTCGGCACGGTGCAGATGAAGGCGTCCACGGCGCACACGTTCAAGGCACCGGGCGTGTACTCGCTGCTCTGCAATCTGCATCCGAACATGCTCGGGTACGTCATGGTGAGTCCCTCGAGTTACTTCGCCAAGACCAACGGCAAAGGGCAATTTACGATTAAAGACGTGCCCGCCGGCAAATACAAGATCACGGCGTGGGCACCGCGCCTGCCGCCCATCACTCAAGCCGTCGACGTGACCAACGCCGATGCGACGGTTGATTTCGCTCTGCATCGTTGAAAGGACCAGATCGTCATGTCTCTCATTCGTCCGCTCTTGGTTGGCTCGCTCTTGGCTATCGCGACGGGTTGTAACCAAAAATACGATCACCCTTCGGACAGCGAGCCGAGCAAGGTCGAAGCGCCGCTCGCGAGCAGCGCACCCGAAGTGCCGCCCGCGCCGCCGCCCGTCGTGTCGGCTGCGCCGAAAACCGGCGTCAAAGTCGAACTTGAGATCGGTGCCGTGGCCAACACGATGACCTTCGACAAGAGCGCGTTGACGGTGCCCAGCGGCGCCGAAGTGCACCTCGTGTTGAAGGTTTCGACGCCCGGCGAATTGATGCACAACTGGGTGCTGGTGCGACCGGGTACCGAAGCCGCAGTGGCTGCCGCAGGGCTGTCCGCCGGCCTCGCCGGAAACTACCTGACTCCCGGACCCGACGTGCTCGCGTTCACCCCGTGCGGGGCCTGCGTGAGCCGCAGGCGACCGCGGTCCGGGAGCTGGGTGGCGAAGCTGCGCTTGCCGGAGATGTTGCGCACGAGCAGGCCGAACGACGCGGGCG
>Ga0207687_10000940_pt1 | contig 19874 bp, 14 predicted proteins | sample KBSM54metaG_FD_184399 | JGI IMG/M metagenome (GOLD analysis project Ga0207687, IMG submission 184399) | Miscanthus rhizosphere microbial communities from Kellogg Biological Station, Michigan, USA - KBS M5-4 metaG (SPAdes) (version 2) | ecosystem: Host-associated > Plants > Roots > Rhizosphere >...
CGGCAATCCGTGGGTGTTCCATTTTACTCAGACCTACGCCATGACGGCCGGGATCATCGGGCTCGAGATTCTGACCACAACGCCCGCGGGACTCGCTGCGGCGAATGACGCGCGATATAAGGATCTGGTTGTTCCGAACGGAGCCGTCAACGACATCCTCGCGCAGGTAGGTGCACTCCTCAAGTCAGATCACAAAGACAATCCCCTGAGTGGCCTCGCGGTAAGGAAAATTATCCTGGCCGGTTCCTCCGCGTCGGCTGCCGTGGTTCAGAATTACCTCGCCAACGCTCACCTGGCCCAAAGACTCGCCGACATGAAACCGATCTATGACGGATTCATGCCCACCAGCGCCAACGGTCAGATTCCGGTTCTCGATGTCCCCACGATCCTGGTGCCCACCATGCGGGAGACCTTCACCGGTAACGGCACAACGCAGCCGGACAACCAGAAACTTCGTATTTACGAATTTGCCGGCATGGCCCATATCGATTCCCGCGTTGCCGGCGGCTACTACCCCGATCCCTGTAAATATCCGATCAGCAGATATCCCATGGGGGCAGAGATGGCCGTGGCTCTCGACAAACTCTTCACGTGGGTCGACAAGGGCGTTGTGCCTCCTCACGCCGATCGGTTCTACGTCGATTTCAATCCGGACAATAAGCCGAAGCTCGACCGCGATAAGGGCTCTCTGCTCGCGCTGGATGAATTTGGAAACGTCAAAGGCGGGATCCGCAACACCTATGTGGATGTGCCGGTAAAGAGCTTCCACGTTCCCAATGAAGGCGCCGACCCGCGGATTTCGAACCCCAATCACTTCATTGCGGCGCGCCGGATCAACGGTCAGGATCCCGACGCTCAACTATGCGGCCTGGGCAACTTCGAAACCGCGCTATCGAAGGATCAGTTGAAGAAGCTCTACAAGAATCCCAAGGACTACTACAACAAGGTCGCGCGGCGATATGACGAGCTGGTGAAAGAGGGCTGGGCGCTATCTGTCTACAAAGAGATGGTCCTCGCCGAAGCAGCGCGGGTTACATTCTGAAGCTGGGCCGTTGCCATAAGTAACTAATAGGTTTGAAGTTAGTGGTGTGCCCGGGCGTGCCAATGACGCTCATAAAAAGAATTTCTTTCCAAAACGCGCTTATATCTGGTAGGCTGTTCCTAGCTCGCCTGCGAAACAAACGGGTTTTCCGGGGCAATCCCGGAATCCGTGTTGGCTTCCCACCTTTAGGCTCCCTGCGGAGCTGATTCCCAAGTCGATTCGAGAATCGGACTATCGCTTTACGCGATCGGTGTCATTTCTTTTTCTGGCAAGGAGCCCTTGTGGCGGAAACGGGATACGTGTATCTCAAAAAGGCCCTGGCATGACGACGCTACCGTTGATGGAAAGCGCTCTGCTTTCGACGGTAGCCAAGTCTCTGGTGCAAATCGAGATCGAGCCTCGGCCGCTAATACCCGCGCGTGCTCTGGAAGCGGGTGAGCAGTATCGATTTCACTTCGATATGACGAAGTGCATCGGCTGCAAGTGCTGCGTGGTCGCCTGCAATGAGCAGAACGGCAACCCGGCGGCTCTCAACTGGCGGCGTGTGGGCGAAGTGGAGGGCGGGTACTACCCGAATGCCCAGCGTTTTCACCTTTCGATGGGCTGCAATCACTGTCTGGAGCCCTCTTGCCTGATCGGATGCCCCGTCGAGGCTTATACCAAGGATTCGAAGACCGGCGTGGTCCTGCACAGCGCCGATACGTGTATCGGTTGCCAATACTGCACTTGGAATTGCTCGTACGGCGTGCCGCAGTACAACGCCGAGCGTGGGGTGGTTGGCAAGTGCGATATGTGCCACAACCGTCTGGACGACGGGATGGCGCCCGCGTGCGTGTCGGCGTGTCCGGAAGGCGCCATTGCGATCGAAATCGTGAACGTCGCCGAATGGCGCCGCGATTATTTGTCGGCGAACGCGCCCGGACTGCCTTCGGCGGACGACAGTATCTCCACTACGCGTGTGACGCTACCGAAAAACCTGGTACCCGATACGGGACGGGTGGACTTGCAGCGCGTGGAACCAGAGCATCCGCACTGGCCCCTGGTGTTCATGTTAGTGCTGACCCAGCTATCGGTCGGCGCGTTCGCAGTGCTGTGGCTGCTCGATATGCTGGGCCGGGGAACCGGACTGACGGTCGCGGCGTTGGCGTCGCTGGGACTCGCGGGCATCAGCCTGGGCGCTTCCACGCTGCATCTCGGGCGTCCGATTTTCGCATGGCGCGCGCTGAAAGGCCTGCGGCGTTCCTGGCTGAGCCGCGAAGTGCTGACGCTGTCCCTGTTCGCTGGAGCCGCCAGCGCATTTGCCGGAATGCTGTGGCTCGATCTGCCGGGGCGCGGCATTGTGGGTTTGCTCACGTTTATCGCTGGGCTCGCGGGCGTCACCTGCTCTGCGCGAATCTACATCGTACCGGCGCGCCCAGCGTGGTTCAGCGGTCACACCATCGCCGAATTCTATTCCACCGCCCTGCTGCTGGGTCCGCTGTTTGTGCAGATGGTGGAAGGGCAAGTTCCGTCGTGGGTTCGTTTTGCTGCGATCGCGGGTGCGGCCGGCCAACTGATCACGCAGCTGCTCAAGTTTCTTTGGCAATCTCGCTCGGATGTCTTTGAGTTGCGGGCTTCATCTCTGCTGCTTTCAGGCCGCTTGCAGAATCTGTTCGTAGCGCGTCTGGCGATGCTTGCTGTCGCCGGCGTCGTGTTGCCGCTAGTCGCGACACATGAATGGGTGGTTGTAACGGCCTTTGGAGCGGCGCTCGCCGGCGAATGGCTCGGGCGCTATCTCTTTTTCGTGAGCGTCGTGCCCAAGAACATCGCGGCGGCCTTCACATCCGGGGAAAGGAGAGCCGCATGAACTGGAAGCGTGCAATTGGCCTCGACAATCTCAGCGAAGAGTATGCATTCGCACGAGGTGAATCTACGGGCTACACCTCGGCTAAAAAGATTCCGGACCATTGGGTGCCCACCACGTGCGGCTACTGTTCGGTCGGCTGCGGGATCGAAATCGGCGTGAAGGATGGTCGCGCGATCGCCTCCCGTCCATTCGAATTGCATCCGGTAAATCGGGGCAAGCTGTGCCCCAAGGGACTTTCTGAACATTACACGATTCACGCAGAGAATCGCGCCAAATATCCGATGCTGCGCAAGGGCGGGAAGCTAGTGCGCGTGGGCTGGAACGAAGCGCTGGATGTGATGGTGGAGCGCTTCCGTGCAACGCAGGCGAAGTACGGCGCGGAATCCTTGGGCGTGCTCAGCACCGGCCAGTTGGTCACCGAGGAATTCTACACGCTGGGCAAGCTAGTCCAACTCGGCTTCGGCACGAACAACTACGACGGCAACACGACCCTGTGTATGGCCAGCGCTGTTTCCGGCTACAAGATTTCCTTCGGCAGCGATGGACCGCCCGGCGCTTACGAAGACCTGGAACGCGCCGACGTGATTCTGCTGATCGGGGCGAACCTGGCCGACAACCATCCGATTCTGTGCCAATACCTGGAGGCGAATCGCAATAAGACGTTGATCGTGGCCGATCCACGTGTTTCCAAGACGGCCATGATGGCGGACATTCATCTGCCGGTCAAACCTCGTTCGGACTTAGCTCTACTCAACGGTATCGCCCACATTCTCATCCGCTACAGCCTGGTCGACCGAGAATATATCGACAAGCACACCGCCGGATTTGCGGACTTGGAGCGATTCCTCGACGCGTATACGCCGGAGCGCGTGGCCGAGATCACGGGAATCAGTCAGGAAACCATTTTCAAGACCGCGTTGCTCTATGGCCGCGCCAAGGCGGGCTTTATCGGCTGGACCATGGGGGTGAATCACAGCACGCTGGGCACGGCTACGGTGAATGCGATCTGCAATCTGGCGCTGCTGACCGGACACATTGGCCGCGCGGGCGCTTCACCCTTCTCGATCACCGGCCAATGTAACGCCATGGGGACTAGAGAAGCCGGATTCACGTCGAGTCTGCCCGGCTACCGCAAGTTCGACAATGCGGCGGATCGTGCGGAGCTCGCGGCGATCTGGGGCGTTAACGAATCGCGCCTTCCTGCCAAGCGCGGCTGGGCGTATCCGGATATCGTCGAGGCAGCCGTCGCCAAGAAGATTCGCGCTTTGTGGATCATCGCCACCAATCCTCTGGTTTCTTATCCCAACCAGGATGTCCTGAGACATGGTCTTTCGAATCTCGATTTTCTGGTGGTTCAGGACGGGTATCATCCCACGCCGACGACGGAGTTAGCCGACTTGGTGCTTCCGGCCGCGATTTGGGGCGAAAAAGAGGGCACCTATACCAACTCCGAACGTCGCGTGAGCAAGGTCAATAAGGCGGTACAGCCCGTGGGCGAGGCTCGCTCGGATTTCGACATCTTTCTGGCAGTCGCGGAAAAACTCGGGTGCCGCGATGAGCTGTACCCCGGTTGGACGACGGTCGAGGATGCTTTCAACGAGTGGCGTGGCGTATCCAAGGGACGGCTGTGTGACTACTCCGGTATCAGCTACGGTTTGCTGGCCGAGCGTGGGGCGGTGCAGTGGCCGCTGACCGAGGGCGCAGATCCAAATGCCACTTCACGTCTTTACTCCGATGGCGAATTTCAAACGCCTGACGGCCGCGCCAAGCTGGTGTGCACGGACTGGGTGCCGTTTCCGGAACAACCAACCCCCGGTTACCCGTTTGTGCTGAACACGGGAAGAACGGTTGAACACTGGCACACGCGCACGAAAACCCGCGAAGTGCCGATTCTGGAACGCCTGTCGCCACGTGCATGGCTGGAGATGAATCCTCGGGATGCGAAACAGCTCGGACTGCGTAGCCATGATTCGGTCGATGTCGTCTCACGCCGCGGCCGCGTTCGCGGAGTGGAATTGCGGCTCACAGAGATTACGGCGCCCGGTCAGGTCTTCATGCCGTTCCATTTTGCTGAAACCAACGTGAACGAAGTGACGCAAGACGCCTTCGATCCGATTTCGCGCGAACCGAATTACAAACAGTGTGCCGTGCGAGTCGAACGCCCGGGAGCAAACGTATGAAGCGGCAACTGGTCGTGGTCGGCAATGGGATGGCCGGCGTCGCCTGCGTGGAACAGATCTTGAAGCAGCCTCATGACTTCGAGATCACGATCTTCGGTGACGAGACCCACGCGAATTACAATCGCATTCTGCTGTCCCTGGTGCTGGCCGGTGAGAAATCCCCGGAAGACATCGTGATCAATGACATCGAGTGGTACCAGACTCACGATATCCGCGCGCGGCTGGGAGTGAAAATTACCGGTATCGATCGCGAAAAGCGCGTTGTGATCGATGAAGACGGTGGGGAAACTGAGTACGACAAGCTAATTCTGGCGACGGGAAGCAGCGCCTTCATCCCGCCTATCCCGGGCGTCGACAAGAAAAACGTGCATGTGTTCCGCACCCTGGATGACACCCGAGCTCTGTTGGAGAAGGCGCGTCCAGGTCTGAAAACAGCGGTGATCGGTGGCGGACTGCTGGGTCTGGAAGCGGCTCGTGGGCTACAGGTGCGCGGCTGCGAAGTGACGGTCGTTCACTTGATGGAAACGCTGATGGAGCGCCAACTTGACGCTACCGGCGGGGAATACCTGAAACGCAAGATCGAAAGCCTCGGTATTCGGGTGATGCTGCCCCAGCAGACGGCGGCATTATTTGGCAACGGACGTGTCGACGGGCTGCGTTTCGCGTCGGGCGAAGAGCTAGAAGCCGACCTGGTGGTCATCGCGGCCGGCATCCGGCCAAACGCGGAATTGGGCCGCAGCGCGGGTCTCGAAGTGCGGCGCGGGATCGTCGTCAACGACTACATGGCGACGTCCGATCCTTATATTTTTGCAGTAGGGGAGTGCACGGAACACCGTGGCCAGACATTTGGATTGGTGGCACCGCTCTTCGACCAGGGGCGTGTACTCGCGTCCACTATAACGGGCAACGGCGGGCCGGCATTTACGGGTGCGTCACCAGCGGCCAAGCTCAAGATCATGGGAGTCGACATCTTCTCGGCCGGATCCATTGACGAATCCGAGGCCGGCGTGGAGACGGTTCGCTATGAAGATCCTTCGCTCGGCGCCTACAAGAAGCTGCTGCTTAAGGACAATCGACTGCACGGCATGATCCTGGTCGGTGACATCGAAGACGAGCACGTTTACATGGATTGGATGCGGAGCGGAACCGATCTTACGCCGCATCGCCGCCAGATTCTGTTCCCGCCACGCGACGCCGATCCCGGCCGCGAAGTGGCCGATATGCCGGACAGCGAGACGGTCTGCGGCTGCAACGGGGTTCGCAAAGGCGACATTATTCAGGCGATTCACGCCCACGGAATCACCACGCTGGCCGGAGTCAAGGAGCGCACGCGCGCGTCCACGAGTTGCGGAAGCTGCACCGGCTTGTGTGAAAAGCTTCTCCGCGCGGTGACTCCGGACTTCCAGGAAGAGACCCGAACCACGCTGTGTTCTTGTGTCCCGTTCTCATACGAACAGCTTCGCGACATCATCCGCGGCCAGAAGCTCAAGTCAGTCGAAGAAGTTCTGAACGTCTACGGCAATCGCAAGGGATGCGAGGTGTGCAAGCCCGCGCTGAGCTATCTGCTCGACATGGTGTGGTGCGGAGACCACGACGAGGACCGCTCAGCCCGCTTTATCAACGATCGAGTCCACGCCAACATCCAGAAGGACGGTACTTTTTCCGTCGTGCCGCGGATGCGCGGAGGCGTGACCACGCCCGACGAATTGCGCCGGATCGCCGACGTCGCCGACAAGTACAAAGTGCCGATGGTGAAAGTCACCGGAAGCCAGCGCATCGATCTGCTGGGTATCAAGAAAGCTGACCTGCCGAAGGTGTGGGCCGACCTGGGCATGCCTTCGGGACAGGCATACACCAAAGGCGTTCGCATGGTGAAGACCTGCGTGGGCACGGAGTTTTGCCGTTTCGGCGTGCAGGACTCCACAGGCGCCGGGATCGAACTGGAACGGCGCCTGGAGAATTTGTTCACGCCGCACAAATTCAAGATGGGTGTGGTCGGATGTCCGCGGAACTGCGCTGAGGCCACGGTGAAGGACCTGGGGATGGTGGGTCAGGAGGGAAGCTGGCAAGTCGTCGTGGGTGGCGCTGCGGGCAAATCCGTCCGCAAGGCCGATCTGCTAATCACCGTGGAGACCACCGAGCAGGCGCTGGAAGCGGCCGACCTCTTCTTCCAGTACTATCGCGAGAACGCGAACTACCTGGAGCGCAGCTACGATTTTGTCGAGCGCCTGGGGATCGAGAAGATTCGCAAGGAAACCGTATACGCGCCGGAGGTGGAGAAACGAAATCTGCTCGATCGTCTGGCCCGCTCCAAAGCATTGGCCAAGGATGCGTGGCTGGAACGCGAGACGCCCGTGCATCCGACTCAATTCGTCCAAATTCAACCCATGGAGGTTAAACCCGCATGATCGACATTACCGGCTGGACGCCGGTCACGAAGATCGAAAATGTGCCGCTCCGCGAGGGGCGTGCGGTGACGGTCGGGGGCTCGGAGATTGCGATTTTCCATCTTGAGGGCCGCTACCTGACCATCGAGAACAAGTGCCCGCACAAAGGCGGCCCCTTATGTGACGGTATCGTGTCGGGCACAACCGTGGTCTGCCCCCTGCACGGGCAGCGTTTTGACCTGGAGACGGGCATGCCGGTGCTGGCATCCCAGCCTGGCTGCGTGGCGATTTTTCCAACCCGTGTCGAAGAAGGTGTGATTTTTGTGGATCTAGGCGGCAGGAGCAAAGGGCAGGATGAAGTAGCCGCGTAGTTCCGCAGTTCCGTAATTCCCTCAGTCCCCTCAATGTTTGAGGACCCATCATTCAGCCGAGCGGATGCGAACGGGTGTCCCGAATGCTTGATGAGCTCTCCCCGTGTGAGCCGATTTGAATTGAATCCAACTCAAGGAGAACCGACTCAAATGAACTTTCGCAAAGCAACCCGGATCCGTCTGGCTGATTTCTCCAGCGCTCCCATGCGCGCGTTCCACATGTCGTGGATCGCGTTTTTCTTGTGTTTCTTCGGATGGTTTGGCGTCGCGCCCCTGATGCCTGTCATCCGGGACGAACTGCATCTCACCAAAGCACAGATCGGAAACCTGACCATTGCATCGGTAGCCATCACGGTACTCGTACGGATGGTCATTGGCTGGTTGTGCGATCACATCGGACCTCGCCGGGCGTACACCTGGCTGCTTATTCTGGGCTCACTGCCGGTAATGGGCGTGGGGCTGGCACATGACTACAGCACGTTCCTGCTCTTCCGGCTGGCGATCGGGGCGATCGGAGCATCCTTCGTCATCACGCAATATCACACGTCTGTGATGTTCGCGCCGAATGTCGTCGGAACTGCGAATGCCGCGGCGGCCGGATGGGGCAACTTGGGCGGCGGTGTCACGCAAATCGTGATGCCGCTGCTGTTCGCCGGCTTTGTCAGCTTGGGGGTGGGCGCCTGGTGGGGATGGCGGATGGCGATGTTCGTGCCTGGGGTGATGATGTTCCTAGCCGGGATCGCATATTACAAGCTCACTCAGGACACCGCTGACGGCGATTTCACCGAGCTTCGCGCTCGCGGTGAGTTGGCCAAACGTTCGGGAGCCTCCGGAGCATTCGCGGCGGCCTGCCGCGACTCCCGCGTGTGGGCTCTCTTCGTGATCTATGGCGCTTGCTTCGGAATGGAGTTGACCATCGACAACATCGCGGCGCTCTATTTCACCGACTATTTCCATCTTGCGCTGACTGCCGCCGGAATTGTGGCCGGCTCGTTCGGCATGATGAACATATTTGCCCGCGCCCTGGGCGGCATCGTGAGCGACCGATTTAACCAGCGCTGGGGATTACGCGGCCGCGCGCTTTTGCTGGGCGCCACGATCCTTTGCGAAGGGCTCGCGCTGATGCTCTTTTCCCAGATGCGTGTGCTACCTCTGGCGATCGCCGCGATGATGTTGACGGGCCTGTTCATCAAGATGTCAAACGGAGCGACGTACGCGCTGGTTCCATTCGTGAATAAACGCGCTCTCGGAGCAGTCGCCGGGATCGTGGGCGCCGGCGGCAACGTCGGTTCCGTCCTGGCGGGGTTCCTGTTCAAGGGAACTATGCCCTGGACCCAGGCGTTATTGGTTCTCGGAGCAACGATATCCGTGGTCTCCGTTCTTACCTTCCTGGTTCGTTTCTCTGAAGGCGAAGAAAAATCCGCACGCGCCGAGATCGAAGCGCGTTTGGCAGGCGAGCTGGCTACCGCCGGGGCGATGGGAGACTAGGATGCGAAACATTCTTGTTCTTTCACTGCTGGTGGCGGCCGTATTATTTGGCCAGTCCGCGGATACGCCCATGAAACTGGGCGACGTTATTGTGACCGGAACGTTCCGCACGCGTGCCTACGGATGGGATTGGTTCGAGCCATCCTCGGGTAACAACCAGTATGGGTACAGCGGCAACATACTGCGCGTGAATTTCATCGAGCATCGTAAGGGCTGGGATTGGGATGCGGAACTGGCTGCTCCCTTCCTGCTCGGATTGCCCAACACTGCGACCGCGCCGGCGCCTCAAGGCGCACTCGGTCTCGGCTCGAACTACTATTCCGCGAACGGCAACAGCCAGTACAGCGGCATGGTCTTTCCCAAGCAGCTCTTTGTGCGATTCAAGGGATTGGGTCCGAGCGAAGCAGGCTCGCTGCAAATAGGACGTTTCGAATTCAACGATGGCTCAGAGCTCGCCCCCAAGAATGCCACGCTTGCGACACTCAAGCGCGATCGCATCAGCCAGCGCCTGATCGGGACGTTCGGATGGTCCGATGTTGGGCGCAGTTTCGACGGCGTGCATTACTCGTATTCCAAACCCGCTACCGATTTTACGCTCGTTGCGGCGCTTCCGACCCGCGGCGTCTATCAGACAGACGGCTGGGGCTGGAATCGCGTCGGTTTCGGCTATGGTTCGTTCACCCACGACTGGGGTCACGGGAATCACGCGGCCGACACACGGATCTTCATGCTCGACTACGACGATTGGCGGCACATTCTGAAGACCGACAATCGTCCGGCGGCGATTCGGGTGCATGATACGGACAACATCCGTATCGAGACTTTCGGCGCACACAGCCTGCACACGTTCACGACGAAGGCGGGAAGCATCGACGCTCTTGCGTTGGGAGCCGTGCAGACCGGCCGATGGGGCACCCAAACTCAGCGTGCCTACGCTCTCGATTTCGAGGGCGGCTTCCAACCCAAGGTGCTCCCGCGACTGAAGCCCTGGTTGCGAGGTGGTTTCACGATGGGCTCCGGCGACGGCAATCCGAATGATTCGCGCCACGGGACATTCTTCCAGGTTCTCCCCACGCCGCGGCCCTACGCCCGCTTCCCGTTCTTCAATATGATGAACACCGAGGATCGCTTCGGCGCGCTCGTCCTGCGCCCGCACTCCAAGGTCACCGTCTCCAGCGAGTTTCATGCGCTGCGTCTGAGTAACGCCAACGATCTTTGGTATAGCGGTGGCGGCGTATTTCAACCATGGACTTTTGGATACACCGGGCGCGCGACCTCGGGACGCCGTTCGCTGGGCAATCTGTACGATACAAGTATCGAGTACCGCGCAAACCGTCTTGTAACTTTCACGGGATACTTTGGCCACACCCAGGGTCTGGCTGCGATCGAGCAAATTTATCCGAAAGGCACAAACGGAGAATTCGGATACGTGGAGGCAGCCTTTAAGTTTTAGACTGGAGGAAAGTCTTACCGCGCCTCAATACATGCCATTTGCAGGACTCCGCGTTCTCAGCCTGGAAAGCCGTCGCGCCAAGGAAATGGAGGCTCTCATCCGCAGGGAGGGTGGCGATCCATTCATCGCGCCATCGGTCCAGGAGCGCGCGCTCGAGGATCATGGCGAAGCCATCCGCTTTGTAGAGCGACTCGAAGCGAATGAATTCGACTTGGTCGTCATCATGACCGGCACCGGACTCGCATTTCTCCGAGACCAGGTCGTCGCGCATTCTTCGGCAGACAGGCTGGGCGCCGCACTGCGCCGCGTGACCCTCGTGTCGCGCGGTCCCAAGCCGCTGCCGATTTTGCGCGAGCTGGGCGCACGCGCGCAAATCGTGGTCCCGGAACCGAATACGTGGAGAGAGATCGTGGAGGCGGTGGCAACGCGCACGGAACGACGCATCGCGATTCAGGAATATGGACGTCCGAATTTGGAAATGAACGCCGCGCTTGAGAAACTGGGCGCTTCCGTTACGCCTGTAGTGCTCTACCGCTGGGAGCTTCCAGCCGATGTTGGACCTCTCCAAATAGCGGCGCGCGATTTAGCGGGGCGTCGATTCGATGTGATCCTGTTCACATCGTCGATCCAACTCGACCACCTGATGATCATCGCGAATAGCCTCGAACTGCAATCCCAGGTGACGAGTGCACTGCAAGAATATACCGCCATCGCATCGGTGGGGCCGGTAATGACCGCATCCTTGGAAGCCGCGGGCTTGCCTGTTGAACTCATTCCGGTCCACCCCAAGATGGGGGCGTTGGTGAAAGTGGCGTCCGACACGGCGGCAGCGGTCCTGGCCAAGAAGCGTGGAATCTTTGACCGGGCGGCTCGCACCGAATCTCTCTAAGCGTTCTTCAAAACACACCAAAAGCCGATCGCGGTCCAATACGATAGACTCGTTTGACAGCTCCATGTCATCCTGCGCGAACCAGCGATTCGGCCTAGAAACGCCCCGCTCGCAAACCGGCGCAGTGTCAACCAGAGGAGGCCGATCATGAAAAACATTTGGCTGTGTGCGACGCTACTCGGTCTGGGGGCCGGCCCGGGATGGACGCAAACAACGCAAGACCTGGTTAACGACGGCAGGAACACGGAAAACGTCACTACCCAGAGCATGGGCTACGACCGCAAGAGCTACAGTCCGCTCAAGCAAATCAATAAATCCAATATCAAGCGGCTGGTGCCCATCTGGAACGCTAGCGTTATGAATGACCAGGGTGAACTGGCAGCGCCGACGATCTACAACGGCGTCATGTACGTGATCAACGGCAAATGGACATTTGCCATCGACGTTGAAACCGGCAGGCAGATCTGGCGCACGCCGGTAGAGCTCGAACCCGGGATCCAGCGTTCCGCTTTTAATAGAGGCGCGGCGACGATCTATAACGACAAGCTCTTTCGCGTCACGGTCGACAATCACGTGCTGGCCCTCGATATGACGACCGGCAAGCAGATTTGGAATCAGAAATTCGCCGATGCAAACGACGGCTACTACGCCACTAGCGCGCCGATTATCGCCAACGGCGTGCTCATCTCCGGTGTAGCCGGCGGCGAGTCCACGACGCGCGGGTTTCTGGATGGATGGGATCCCGACACCGGAAAGAAATTGTGGCGCAGGTACACTATTCCTGCGCCAGGCGAGCCTGGTTCCGAGACGTGGCCCAAAAATAGCGATGCATGGTCCCAGGGCGGAGGCCCCACTTGGCGGTCCGGTTCCTACGATCCCCAGCTCGATCTGGTCTATTGGGGCGTAGGCAATGCCGAGCCTTATGATCCCCGAACTCGCGAGGGTCTGGATAGTTTGTTCACCAACAGCGTGCTGGCCATCCGGCCGAAGACCGGCGAGATTGCTTGCTATTTTCAATACACGCCCAACGACGTGTACGACGTGGACGCCACCGACGAGCAAGTGCTCGCGGACATTCAGATTGGCGGCCAGCTTCGGAAGGTGATGATTCAGGCCAACAAGAACGGCTTTCTGTATGTGCTTGATCGCACCAACTGTAAATTCATCGCCGCGCACCCGCTCGTGAAGGTCAATTGGGCCACGGAAATCGACCTGAAGACCGGCCGCCCGGTTTTGACCGATGTGTACAAACGCTTTGCAGCCGGCGAAGAAGTCGAAGTCTGGCCGTCACGGGGCACCAATGCAGTGCCCATCGCGTTCAATCCTACAACGGGCCTGATCTACGCGACCACCTGGAACATTCCTCGCATCCAGAAGATCGCGCCGCCGAGGCCAGTAGTCCCCGGCAAGGACTCGACCGGAGTCGTCTCTCGGATCCCGGAAACCAAGCCGGGTGATGTCGTCGGCCACTTTACTGCGATCAATCCACTGACGGGCGAGAAGAAATGGGAGATCCCTCTGACCGACTTGCCCAGCGCGGCCGGCATGTTGGCCACCGGCGGCGGATTGGTGTTCACTGGAAAATTGACGGGTGAGTTCATTGCGCTGGACCAGGACACTGGCAAAACGTTGTGGCAGTTCAAAACCGGCTCAAGCGTCAACGCGACAGCTATTACTTATACACACAAGGGCCGCCAGTATGTGACCATTGCGTCCGGACTTGGCGGCATCGTTGCCACTCGCTATGCGGCGCACGCGGTGCCAACGGGTGGGTCGATCTGGACATTCGCGTTGATGCCCGAATAACTCTCGGTTTAGTCGGCAGCGCAGGTCGTATATAATCCGCCAAGGAGTATCAGCATGCGTCTTCGGATTCTCTGTGCACTGATGATCGGCGCAAAGGCAATCGTCAGCGCCCAAGCGCCTTCAAAACAGGCCAAGCAAGCGCCCGATCCCCACACACTGGTTCTGGTGGGCGATCGGTTCAAGCCGCTCAAGTACGACGAAATGACGCCCGAGCAGAAAACCATGATCGATCACCTGCTGGCTGGAGAGCGTGGGGGAGCAGGGGGACCCTTCAATGTCCTGCTGCGCAGTCCCGAAGTGGGCGACCTGGGCGCTCAATTTGGGGGCGCCATGCGTTTCCGGACCGGGCTGCCGGGGAATGTCCGCGAGGTCATCATCATCATGACCGGGCGCTACTGGATGGCGCAATACGAGTGGAACGCCCACAAAGCCGCGGCGCTGCAAAACGGCGTGAGTCCGGCGATTGTGGATGCCATCGCCACAGGCAAGCGGCCCGCTGGGATGCCGCCGGAGATGGAATTGGCCTACAACCTCATCGACGAACTCCTCACCACTCACCAGGTGACCGACGCCACCTTTAAAGTCGCCAAGGAAAAATATGGCGAGCGGGGCGTCGTCGATATGATCGCGTTGAGCGGATGGTACGGATTGGTTTCGATGCTGCTCAACGTGGATCGCTATCCTTTGCCCGACGGTGTGCAGCCCGGCCTCAAACCTTTGGAGAACCCGCTGCCGGTAGTAGGAATGGGATTTGCCACGCCGGTTCCGGGTGCAGTCTCGCCGGCCGAGACGAAGTCGGCAGCCCAAGGCAAAGAATTCACCATGCGGGGCGACCGCTTCAAGCCGCTCACCTACGAGCAAATGACCCCTGAGCAAAGAAAGATGACGGATATCGCCGTGGCCCAACGCGGCACGGGCGGGAGCTTCAATATCAACGTCCGCGATCCTGATGGAGGCCAACTGTTGTTTGACATGGGGGACCGTGTTCGTTTCCACATGTCGGTTCCAGACAAGCTCAAGGAATTGGCAATTATTCTTACGGCGCGCTACTGGGGCGCACAGTTCGAATGGCTCGCTCACCACCGGGCTGCTGTTCAGGCCGGGTTCAGCGAGGAAAAAGTGAAGGCCATCGCCGAAGGCAGGCGCCCGGCCGGGATGTCGGCCGATGAGGAAGCCGTCTACAACTTCATCACCGAGCTATACAAGACAAAACAGGTGAGTGACGCCACGTTCGCGGCAGTCAAGAACCTCGCCGGGGAACGCGGTGTCGTGGATTTGATCGTCAGCGCCGGCTACTATCAAGCGGTTTCCATGCTTATGAATACCGATCGCCTGCCGGTGGGGGCCAACCAGCAACCGGAGTTGAAGTACTTGGCCAAGCCGCTTCCCTGAGTCATCGAGCGGCTTAGGGCGCTGCTACAGGCATCAGAAACCGAGTGCCATCTGGTGTTACGTCCCAGAACAATACTCCCTCCGGCGCTCGGAACAATGGTCTCGGCGGTCCGGCTTTAAATCCGGAAGCGGCGTTCACTTCCATTGCCGTCACGATCCCGGCCCGATCGAAGTAAAAGATTTCCTTACCGTCGCCGCGCCAAAGAGGAGTTCTCCCACCATCGCTGGTCAGGACGACCGGAGCGCCAGGAATTCCCCTGGCGGCATCGAACGGCCGCACAGAAATTTCATCCGAGCCTGATTCGTTGGAGGTATAAGCGATCCATCGTCCATCTGGTGAAAATCTTGCCGTGATGCTGCTGAACTGCGGATCGACCACGGGCACTGGCGCGCGATCCGCGGGTCCAGACGCGGCCAGCAGCCTTACGTGGGTTGGCTGCCCGAGGCTGTAGTAAAGCAAGAACCGGCCGTCCGGCGACCAACTGGTTGGGCCTTTCCCTTCACTCGATTTGTGAAATAGCTCCTCGGTGCCTGCGCCGTTCGAAGCTTTCTGATACAAGTCGAAGACCCCGCTTCGATTGGACGTGAAGATGATGCGGCTTCCATCGGGGGACCACGTGGGGAACGCTTCCCAGGCCGGGTCCGACGTGAATCGAGTGACCTTTCCGCTGGCCACGTCGAGCAGCCAGATGTCGCGATTCTGTGTCGAGGCATCCGTGCGTTCGAAGGCGACTCGCTTCCCGTCTCGCGAAATCGTCAAGGTGCGATACAAGCCAGGCTCTCCCGACGTGCCGGCAACTTTGCCTTGCCGGTCGAACCAGGTCAGGCGTCCTTGAACCCCGCCCTTGGGAGCCGCCTTTCCTGGTTGCCCGGCCGGCTGCTGTGCGTTGACCACGAACAGCGCTAGACCGGCGCCCGCCATCAGGATCGTATTCAGAAGTGTGTTCCGCACAGGATTGGTTCGACCATTCTACTCCCCCACGCCGTGATTCGGAGTCGGTCCGGGTGTATGATGACATCCGCGCAAGGCGCAGGGAGGCTGAAATGAACGGACGTATCTTCTGCGGAGCAGCTCGTGTAGTGGCAATCGTCGCACTCAACGTCAGTTTTACTGCGATGCCGGCATTCTCTCAAGCAGCGGGGTCAGGGAACAGTGGCGCCGAGCCGTGCACGCGCTCGCCCATTTGCGCCTGGGGAAGAGGGCGCGAAGCAATCGGTCATGAACAGCGCAAACCGGACATGGGTTTTACGTTCGCTTACCCATTTGCGTTGCCGGACGGATTAACCGGCGGCGTCTCGGCCGTCGCGCTGAATTCGAAAGAGCACCTGTTCGCCTTTCAGCGCAACCCCGCCGGCAAACCACAGGTATTTGAGTTCGACCAGAATCACAAGCTGGTCCGCACTATTGGTGAGGACGTGATCGGCCACCAAAACAAGGCGCACGGCATGGCCATCGATGCGCAGGACAATATCTGGATCTGCGACGAGAATGGCGACACGGTGATGAAGCTAAGTCCCGAGGGGAAGCTCCTGATGACCATTGGCGTAAAGGGACAAAGAGGAGACTGGGATGAAGCCAAGGGACAAAGGCTGCTGTGGCAGCCACTGCACGTCGCCTTCGCTCCGAATGGCGACATCTATATCGGGATGGGTCATGCCAACGAGAGTCCCAATGACACCGACAATTCCCCCGTCAATCGCAGTGGCGCGGCGCGCATACTGCACCTGGATAAGAACGGTAAATTCCTACAGCAATGGTTTGGCAACAACGCCGGCCAAGGGCATTTCAGCATGGTCCACGGACTCGCGATCAATCCCAATAACGGCAACGTCTATATCGGCGACCGGGAGGAATATCGCATCGTCGTCTATGACGGAAACGGCAAGTTCATCAAAACGATTCAAATGAGAAACTTGGTTTGCGCCCTGTATGTAGACCCTCATAACCAACTTTGGATGGCCACCGGTCAGGATGGCCAGATCTTCAAAATAGATTGGGACGGCAACATACTCGGTGCAATCGGTAACGGGCCGGGGAGAGGAGAAGGCCAGTTTGTCGAATCGAGCTACATGGCCATGGATTCCCACGGCAACCTATTTACGGGCGACACGAGCGTCGGCCGCATCACGGAAATGGTCCCGTCTAAGTGATCATGACGACCGACGACGAAGATCCGGGTTCCGATCTGCCTTGCCCTTGGTTGGGCCGGGGTGTATTCTTCGTCTGATGTCGCTGCGACCCGTTCGAAAGTTAGTGGGGATCGGGAATGTGTTCCTCGGAACCGAGCTTGTGGACATCGCGGAGTACGATCTCGAAATCTACGAGGAGAATCCGGACGATCACGAGCATCACGGAGCCAACTGGACCCCCAACGCGAAAAAGGTCGAGGGAACTGTGGTGGGCGAGTTGCCTATCCGCAAAGATCTGAGGCTCGTCACGGAAGAGGGGTATGCCCTAAGTTTTTACTTGCGGGATAGCTTCGGATCTATCGTGACCGAGTCAATGTTGGACAGCACGGGGAAACGGGTGTGTTAGAGCGCCCGACTTCAAGGTTCCCAAACACGCATTATCGGAAGCCCACGGAGGAACATCCATGATCAAGTTGTCTGCCTACGCGCTCTGCGGCGCGCTATCCCTTTACATGGCCATCTCGACTGGCACGAGGGTGTTCGCCGCCGACAAGGTTGCGCCGGTGCGGCTCGACCCCGACAAGATCGCAGGCCTCGGCCTGACGGCGATTCCGCCAGATGCCTACAAGGACATACTCGTGGGCGGCGAGCTGAATATGCGAGTGGCAACGCTGTTCTCCGGTAAGGAACTGCGCGCGGAGATCTTCGAGTCCACGCCGGCCAAAACGAATCACCGGACGCGCCCAACCGACGGCGATGAATTCGTCCACGTGCTCAGCGGCAAGCTGATTCTGACCGAGCCCACAGGCGCGGTGCATGAGTATCACCCGGGCGACTCTCTCGTGCTTCCGGCCGGCTATACAGGCACCTGGGAGATGCAGGGCAACTATCGCGAGTTGGCCGTGGTGATGCAGAAGGGCAAGTAGCTGTCGGTAGCGTCACGCCGATTACCAAAGCCTGGGGCTTGACCGCTGCCCATTTCTGGACTATATATAGTCTGGACAAGGGAAGGAATCGGATGACGCAGGAACTTTTACCCGGGACACTTTACATGATGGCGCTTCGGACGCTTGCCGCTGGGCCATTGCATGGGTATGCCATAGCGCGCCGGATACAGGATGCATCCCGCGGGGGGCTGCAGATCGAAGACGGATCGCTCTATCCGGCTTTGAACCGCATGTTAGTCAAAGGGTGGCTGAAAGCGGAGTGGGGAATCTCGGAAAACAATCGGCGAGCTCGATTCTACCGGCTGACGCCCGAGGGACGGAAACAACTGGAACGAGAGGCCAGCGATTTCGACCAGTTGATCAAGTCCATTCAGCTCGTGATGCGTTCTGCATAGGAGCGAAACGTCATGTTTGGAGAGATCATTCGAAAGTTCGTTCATCTGACAAGACGAGCCCGCTTTGAGGAAGATTTCGATGCGGAGATTCAATTCCACCTGGAAACGAGGATCGCGGATCTCGAGAGTGAGGGACTATCGAAAGAGCAGGCAGTGGCGCAAGCTCGAAGGGAATTCGGATCACGCGCGCGAGCGGGCGAGGAAACGCGTTCGGCATGGAACGTCGTATGGTTGGAGCACACGATCGCTGACGTTCGCTTTGCTCTCCGCTCGTTCGCGCGCCGGAAATCGTTCGCGTTTGCCGCCATCCTGTGTCTCGCGATCGGTATCTCCGCGAACGTGCTGATTTTTAGCCTGGTCAACGGAGTACTTCTTCGCGAACTGCCATATCCGCATGCCGAGCAGCTCACGTCCGTGCGCTTCTCTCCGCCGAACCAGGCAGACCAGAAACTGGGCAGCAATTCAGGAACCTATTTCTTCGTTCGCGACCACAGTGACATCTTCGAGAAAACCGGCGCGATCCGCATTACCGGCTTTAGCGCCTCACCGGATGCCAAAGGCGAGACGCCTCCCGAATGGATTCAGGGAGCCTGGACATCTACGGGTATGACCGCGGTAATGGGCGTCGAGCCGATCCTGGGACGCTGGTACGCGGACGAGCCGATCGCAGATCTCGTCATCAGTCATACTTTGTGGAAACGCATGTATCACGGTGCGCCGGACGTCGTGGGGAAGAAGATCTACCTGGATACCGTTCCCTTCCACATCGTCGGTGTCGCACCCGAAGGTTTTCAGACCATGAACCCGGATATCGATTTGTGGCGGCCACAGCCCGACCGGAACCTCGCAAATGCCTTACGAAGCCCGAATCGCGTGTTCTTCCTGTTCGGGCGTCTCAAACCCGGTATTTCGGTGGAACAGGCCCAGCTTCGACTAAGCACTCTGGAACCGGGCCTGGCTCAGGAACTGGAAATGAATCGCGGTTGGCGAATCCGGATCGAATCTCTGCGTGACGCATACGTCGGATATATGCGGCGTCCTTTGCTGGTGCTGCAAGGCGCAGTGTTTATCCTTCTGTTGATCGCTTGCGCTAACGCGGCGAGCTTGTTGTTGGCGCAGGCAGCCGCCCGGCAAAAAGAATTCGCGCTCCGAGTTGCATTAGGGTCCAGCCGGACCCGGCTCATTCGGCAGTTGTTGGTGGAGAACACAGTGCTCTCGCTGGCTGCGGGAGCCTTGGGCACGGTATTCGCGTGGTTCGGCGTGCAGGCAGTGCTAGCAACAACGTTTGCGGCGAGCCATGCTCTCAAAGACGTTTCCCTGGATTGGCGGGTACTTGCGTTCACCTCAGCAATTTCATTAGGAACTGGGCTGCTGTTCGGAGTTCTGCCGGCGATGCAGGTTTCTAAACCGGCTCTAATGAGCGCTGTGCGCGAGTCGGGACGAAGTCTGACAGCGAGCGCCAGCAGCAGCCGATTGCGCGGTGCGTTCGTAGTGGCGCAAGTGGCCTTGGCGCTCGTGCTTTTAACGGGATCGGGGCTGCTGATCCGC
>Ga0207687_10000944_pt1 | contig 19816 bp, 20 predicted proteins | sample KBSM54metaG_FD_184399 | JGI IMG/M metagenome (GOLD analysis project Ga0207687, IMG submission 184399) | Miscanthus rhizosphere microbial communities from Kellogg Biological Station, Michigan, USA - KBS M5-4 metaG (SPAdes) (version 2) | ecosystem: Host-associated > Plants > Roots > Rhizosphere >...
GCCCCGCAAGGCCGGCACCTCATCAGGCATTAGCCGGCGTTTCCACCGGTTATTCCTGTGTCCTGGGCAGATTACCCACGTGTTACTCACCCGTTCGCCGCTCGAGTACCCCCGAAGGGGCCTTTCCGCTCGACTTGCATGTGTTAAGCACGCCGCCAGCGTTCGTCCTGAGCCAGGATCAAACTCTCCGAGAACAGCTTGCGAAACGGCCTCCCCTCCACCTCGAGGGCGGAGGTTCATCGACCGGTTTCTAACTGTAGAAGGAGAGATGAACTGCATCTCTCAAAGGCCACGCATCCACCGAGGCCCGAGGGCCGCGCAGGACACATGACGAGGTTACCGGTCACCCCGAAGGGTGCCGGACGAACCCGACGTGGTCACCGTCCCACGGGCCCGAAGGCCAGGGAGTCGGTGACCCCTGAACTGTTGAGTTTTCAAAGACCAGCACGCCGTAGGCGCGACCTGCAAGACTACCAGCCCGACGCTCGCCGGGCAACTCCGGAGTCCGCAAAAAACCGCCCGGAAGCTCTCCAGGCGGCCGACCAAGGAGTATGCACGGCCCGCTGCCGCCACGCAAATGGGAACCGCCGCCGGCGGTCGATGCTCTCACGCAGCTTCAATCCGGGCGAACCGCCGCCCGACCCGCAGCTCGGCGCCCGCCAGACGCTCGCGGCCGACGTCCAGTTCATCCGCCGCCAGGGCGGTTCCGTCCAGATGCACGCCGCCCTGGGCGATCAGCCGCCGCGCCTCGCCCCGCGATGCCGCCAGCCGGTTGTCCGCGAGCAGCGCGGGAACGTGCACCGGATCGCCCTCCGGCAGCGCGATCACGGGCGCGTCGTCGGTGGCCCGCTTGTCCTTGAACATGCGGTCGAACCCGGCCTCAGCGGCCGCCGCCTGCTCGGGCCCATGCCACCGTTCCACCAGCCGCCGGGCGAACTCGCGCTTGGCGGCGTATGGGTCGGCCGGCGGAGGCGCGTCGGCGTCGAGCAGCAGGTCGTAGTACTGGGGCATCAGATCGTCGACGGCGCTCATCGCCTTGCCGTACATCTCGGCCGGCGGCTCGGCGATGCCGATGTAGTTGTCGAGCGACGCGCTCATCTTCTCGACGCCGTTCGGGCCGTTGATCAGCGGCGTGGTCAGCACCACCTGGGGCGGCACATCGTAGGCCTGCTGGATGTCGCGCCCGGCGAGCAGGTTGTACTCCTGGTCGGTGCCGCCCAGCTCCACGTCCGCCCTGATCGCCACCGAGTCGTATCCCTGCATCAGCGGGTACAGGAACTCGCTGACGGAGATCGGCTTCTGGGCCGCGAACCGCTGGGCGAAGTCGTTTCGCTCCAGCAGGCGGGAGACGGTGATCACCCGCGTCAGCCGCAGGATCTCTGCGAAGTCGAGCGGCGACAGCCACTCGCTGTTGAACCGTAGCTCTGTGCGTTCGGGGTCGAGGATGCGTGACGCCTGCTCGAAGTAGGCCCGCGCGTTGGCGTCGATCTGCTCGTCCGACAGGATCCGCCGCTCCTTCGAGCGGCCCGAGGGATCGCCAACCCGGGCCGTGTAGTCGCCGATGATCAGGATCCCTGTGTGGCCCTGCTCCTGAAAGGCGCGCATGCGCTGCAGCGGGATTGCGTTTCCGACGTGGATGTCGCGGGCCGTCGGGTCGATGCCGAACTTGACGCGAAGCGGCCGCCCCTCGGCCAGCTTGCGCTCGAGCTCTCCCTCGGGCAGCACCTTCACGGCGTGGCGGGTGAGCGCGGCGAGGTCGGACATCGGGCGATTCTACGCGGCTCGGCGCGGGCGGCGGCTCACGTACGGCGAGTCCGGGTCGAGGAACCGCCACGGCTGCTCGACGGCCTTGGAGATGCCGACGCGGACGGTCGCGGCAACCTGGCGGATGCCGTCGGGCGGCCGCAGGTCGGCTCGGCGCCCGGCCAGCCACGGGCCGGCGCCGAGGGCCTGGCCGACCCGGCCGGGGCCGCTGGTCAGCTCGCGCAGCGGCCGGTCGCCGCGCCGCTCCCGCATCAGATCGAGCCCGCAGACCGGCTCCAGCGCACGGATCAGCACGCCGGCGCCGACGCCGGGCGGCCCGCACGAGATGTTCATGCACCAGTGGATGCCGTATGACAGGTACACGTAGATGTGACCGGGCGGGCCGAACATGACCGCGTTTCGCGCGGTCTGTCCCGAGAAGGCGTGAGAGGCGGGATCGTCGTGCCGATATGCCTCGGTTTCGACGATCGGGCCGCCGACGCCGTCCACGAGCAGCGTCCAGCCGATCAGCTTCTCCGCCGCTACCACGGGATCGCCCGCCAGATCCAGCGGCGGGATCACTGCGGCTGCCACGAAAGCTCCCCGGCGTCCGAGCGCTGGATCCGCCCGAAGCCCTCGATGTGGGAGGCCGACACCAGCACGCCGCGCTCCGCCATCTCGGCCAGCAGTGCCGTCCGCGTGGCACGCGCCAGCGCCGCGTCGGAGTCGAAGGCGTGGTCCCACTCCGGGTGCTGCACGTGCAGCGGATGGTGCACGACATCCGCCAGATGGACGAGCCCGCCGTCCACCTCCAGCACCGAGTGTCCGCTGCGGTGACCGGGTGCTGAGCGCAGCGTGAGGCCATCCGACGCCTGCTCGCCGTCGGCGACCCAGCTCAGCCGTCCCTCCGACACCAGCTGCGCAACGACGCTGGCGCCGCCCTCGCTGGAGGGCTCGGCGCCTGCCGGCGCTGCAACCGGCACGCCCGGCAGCAGCAGGCATCCTCCGCAGTGGTCGAAATCGAGGTGGGTCAGCACCACCAGGTCGATCTGATCCAGGGCACAGCCGGCCGCGACCAGAGCGCCGGCGAGGTCGTCGCCGCTGCCCGGCCACTCGCCCACCAGTGGTCCCGAGCCGGCATCGACGAGCACCGTCCCCGCCGCCCGGCGCAGCATCAGCACGGTGCTGGGTACGTCCACCGTGCCCACCAGCTCCCCTGCCGGAGCGAGCAGGGAGGGCTCCATGGGCAGCCATCCCACCGTCAGCAGCTGCGTGTCGCTGCTCACTCGAACAACGAGGTCTGGGGGCGCCGGCTGCGGCGGATCGCCGCGTCGTCCGACTGGGCCTGCTCCATGTCGGCCAGGATCGTGCGCTCGGTGCGCGAGGCGATCAGCGGCTCGGCGATGCCCTCGACCCAGACGCGCGTGCGGCGGCCGTCTCCGCGGTCATCGCCGATCGGCTCCAGCGCGAAGATGCGGTCGGCCCGAGCGTACTTTCCGTGCCCGAGGAAGACCATGGGCACCGCCATCTCAGGCCAGCGTCTCGAGCACCTCGCGCAGCGAGGCGCAGACGTGGTCGACGTCCTCGTCCTGCAGCTGGATGAAGAACGGCAGCGCCAGCGTCGAGCGGCTGACCCGCTCCGTCACCGGAAGCATGCCCTCCCGCATCCCCAGGCTCCGGTACTCGGGCTGCAGATGGATGGCGGGCAGGTAGGGGCGTGTCGATATGCCGCGCGCCGCCATCGCTTCGATCACCGATGCGCGGTCGATGTGCTCGGCCAGCCGTACGTGGTAGATGAACCAGCTGCGCGGATGGCGCCCCTCGTACGGCAGCTCGACGCCCTCGATGCCGGCCAGCTGCTGCCCGTAGCGGCGGGCCACCCGCGCCCGCTCGGCCAGCATGAACTCCAGCTTCTCCAGCTGGGCAAGCCCCACGGCCGCGGACATCTCGTCCATCCTGAAGTTGAACCCGAGCCGCTGGTGCACCAGCCAGTCGCCGTTGTCGGAGCGGCCCTGGTTGACGATGCTGCGCAGCTCCCGCTCGACGTCGGGGTCGTCGGTCGTGATCATCCCACCCTCGCCGGTGGTGATCTGCTTGTTCGGGTAGAAGCCGTAGACGGCAGGGTTGCCGAACGCACCGACCGGCCGGCCGTCCACGCTCGCACCCAGCGCCTCGCAGGCGTCCTCAACCACCGGCAGGCCATGGCGCTCCGCGATCGCGTTGATGGCGCCGATGTCGCACGGGTAGCCGAAGATGTGCACCGGGAGGATCGCCTTGGTACGCGGCGTGATGGCCGCCTCGACGGCCGCGGGGTCGACGTTAAACGTCTGCTCGTCGATGTCGGCGAACACCGGCGTCGCGCGCTGGAACAGGATCACGTTGGCCGACGCGACGAACGAGAACGACGACGTGACCACCTCGTCGTCGGGACCGACGCCCAGCTGCGCCAGGCTGGCGTGCAGGCCGGCCGTCCCGCTCGAGCAGGCGACGGCATAAGCGGTGCCGGCGATGTCGGCGAACGCCTCCTCGAAGCGCCGGTACATGGGGCCCAGCGCGAGGTCGCCGGAGCGCAACACGTCGAGCACGAGCTCCTCCTCGCGGCCGTCCAGGTACGGGCGCGCCAACGGGATCTGGCGGACGGCGACCATCAGATGGCTGGCCTCACGGGATGCGTGGATGCTGGGCGCAGGATGGGGCGCGCTGGACGACGGGAGCGTCCGTAGGGCAGGCTGGGCATGTCCTGGCCGAGGACGATCGTGGCGTCCAGTGTGTCCCAGACCAGATCCAGCGCCGCGTAGCTCGTGGGGCCAACCATCCTAACTACAGGCCCACCGGCGTTGTTGCCGGGTATTCGAGGAACTCGGCGAAGCGCTCGTCGCGGCCCTCGACGGTGGCGAAGAACACCTCCTGGATCTGCTTGGTGATCGGACCGCGGCCGCCGATCTCCTGGCCGTCCACCGATGCGATCGGCGTCACCTCGGCGGCCGTGCCGCACAGAAACGCCTCGTCGGCGAAGTAGAGGTCGGTTCGCACCAGCGTCGCCACGCGCACCTCGAAGCCGAGTGACTGCGCCATCTGGATGACGCTCTCGCGCGTGATGCCCGGCAGACAGGAATCGCTGGTGGGCGGCGTGTACAGCACGCCGTCGCGCGCCACGAACACGTTCTCGCCGGAGCCGTCGGCGACGAACCCCTGCTCGTTCAGGAGGATCGCCTCGTCGTAGCCGCTGCGGGTGGCCTCGTGCTTGGCGAGCACCGAGTTGATGTACTGGCCGGAGGCCTTCGCGGCCGGCGGCATCGTGTTGGGCCCGTAGCGTCGGAAGCTCGACACCTTGCAGCGGACGCCGGTCTCCAGCGCATCCTCGCCCAGGTAGGCGCCCCACGGCCAGACCGCGATCGCCACGTCGACGGGGTTGTTGAGCGCGAACAGGCCCATCTCGCCGTAGCCGCGGAACACGATCGGCCGCACGTAGCAGGAGCCCACGCCGTTTGATGCGATCGTCTCGTGGATTGCCGCGGCCAGCTCCGCCGTGGACAGGCCGAGGTCCATCTCGTACAACGCCGCGGAGCGCCGCAGGCGCTCCAGGTGCGCGTTCAGCCGGAACACGGCCGTGCCCTTCGGCGTCGCATAGGCGCGGATTCCCTCGAACACGCCGGTGCCGTAGTGCAGGGCATGCGTCAGGACATGGACCTGGGCATCGTCCCACGGTATGAAACTCCCGTTACGCCAGATCTTCTCGGTCGCCTGCATTCGGCCCGTCCTTTTCGTCCGCGGATGTGGTCTGATGCTACCGGACGCCGCGGGCTGCTGGAGTCAGAGCCCGGCCAGCGATACCACCCGCACGGAGTGGATTCCGGCCTCGCCCCGCAGCCGCTCGAGCACCTGCGGCTCGGGCGGCGTGTCCACCGACAGCACCATCACCGCCTCCTCGCCACGGACGTTTCGCGACACGTTCATGTTCGCGATGTTCGCACCCTCCTCGCCCAGCAGCGTGCCGACGCGCCCGATCATGCCGGGCCGGTCGTCGTTCAGCATCACCACCATGTGGGCGTCCAGCTCGATCTCGACCTGGTAGGGATGCACCCCCACCAGCCAGGGCCGGTCATCGCGACCGATGGTGGTGCCGGACACGGTGTCGCCGGGCAGCGTGGCCACGCTGACCAGGTTGGTGAAGTGCCCGGTGGACGGCTGCGCCGACTCGACCACGTGGATGCCCATGCCGTCGGCCAGGGCCCGCGAGTTGACCAGGTTCACCTGCTCGTCCACCTGCCCCGCGAACGCGCCCGCCAGCGCCGCCGACGTCAGCAGCCGCGTGTCGTACTCGGCCAGCGATCCCGAGCAGGTCACCTCGACCCGGTCGAAGCCGCCGCCGCTGAGCCCGGCGGCCAGCCTCCCCAGCTTGAACGCCAACGGCACGAACGGCCCCATCACCTCCATGTCCTCGGCCCGTCCCAGCGGGATGTTGACGGCGTTGGAGACGAACTCGCCGCAGAGGGCGGCCACCACCTGCTCGGCCACGATCACGCCGGCGCGATCCTGCGCCTCCTGCGTCGAGGCGCCCAGATGGGGAGTCACCACCACGTTCGGCAGGGTCAGGATCTCGCCCTCGGTGTAGGGCTCGGTCGGGAACACGTCCAGCGCGGCGGCCGCCACCCGGCCGTCCTTGAGGGCCGCCACCAGCGCGTCCAGGTCGATCAGGTCGCCGCGTGCCGCATTCACGATCCGCACCCCGGGCTGCATCAGATCGATCGTCTCGTCTCGAATCAGATGGTGCGTTTCGGCCGTCAGCGGCGCGTGCAGCGAGATGAACTCGGCGCCTGCCAGCACCTGCTCGAGCGTGGCATGCGTGACCTGCGCCTCCCGGAACCGCTCCGGCGTCACGAACGGGTCGTGCGCGATTACCTGCATGCCGAGGCCGCGGGCGCGGGCGGCGACCAGCTGGCCGATGCGCCCGAAGCCGAGCACGCCAAGCATCTTCCCACACAGCTCCACACCGCCGAAGCGCCCGCGCTCCCAGCGGCCGTCGACCAGCGCAGCGTGCGCTTGCGGGATGTTGCGGGCCAGCGCCAGCAGCAGACCGATCGCGTGCTCCGCGGCCGACACCATGTTCGAGCCGGGTGCGTTCGCCACGATGATGCCGCGCCGCGTGGCCTCGTCGACGTCCACGTTGTCGACCCCGGTGCCCGCCCGGCCCACCACCTTCAGCCGTGTCGCACACCCCAGCACCCCGGCGTCGACGCGGGTCTTGCTGCGCACGATCAGCGCGTCGTAGTCGCCGATCCGGTCGCACAGCTGATCCGCCGAGATGTTCAGCTCGACATCGACGTCGAACCGGTCGGACAGCAGCTCGACGCCGGACTGGGCGATCTGCTCCGTGATCAGCACCCGGGCGCGGTCGGTGCTGGGGCGCACGGCCGGCCGGGACGGCTGGGCCAGCTCAGACACGGCTGGTCTCGAGCTGCGCGAACACCTCCACCGCCCGCGCCGCCCCGGCGCCTGCGGACGGCGCCCGGTAGCCGAGGTCGCCCAGCACCAGCTCCAGCGCCGAGAGCGCGGTGATGATGTCGAACCGGTTCATGTAGCCCATGTGGCCGATCCGGATCACCTTGCCCCGCAGCGGGCCGTGGCCACCGGCCAGCACGACGCCGAACCGATCACGCAGCAGCCGGTACACCTCCTGGCCGTCGACGCCGTCGGGCATCTGCACGGCGGTCACCATCGATGAGCTGTCGTCGTCCGGGGAGAACAGCTCGAGCCCGAGCGCCTTCGCGCCCTCGCGGCTGGCGCGGCCCAGCAGCCGGTTTCGCGCCCACACGCTCTCGAGGCCCTCGGCCTCGATCATGCCAAGCGCGGTATTCAGCCCGGCGACCAGCGTGATCGGCGGCGTGTAGGGGGTCTGCACCTTCTCTTGCGAGTCTCGCGTGACTCGCCAGTCCAGGGTGAAGCGCGGTAGCGCCGCCTGCTCGGAGATCGCCCAGGCGCGCTGCGACGCCGCGGCGAAGGCGAGCCCGGGCGGCGTCATCAGTGCCTTCTGGGAGCCGGACACGACCACGTCGATGCCCCACTCGTCCATCGCAAGCTCGACGCCACCGAGGCTCGAGACAGCGTCCACCACCAGCAGCGCACCGGCCGGCCGCAGCGCCTCGGCGATCGCGCGGACGTCGTGGACGACACCCGTCGACGTCTCGGAGTGCGTGATGTAGACCGCCACGGCGCCCTGCGCCTGGGCGGCGACGGCCGCGGGATCGAGCGCCTCACCCCAGGGCTGCGCATGGATGCGAGGCTCGATGCCGTAGGCGCGCGCGATCTTCGTCCAGCGATCGCCGAAGTTGCCGGCCGACGCGACCAGGATGTCGTCGCCCGGGGACAGCAGGTTGGCCATCGCAGACTCCATCGCAGACGTGCCGGAGCCGGCGAACAGCAGCACCTCCTGCTCGGTCGCAAAGGCACGCCGGAGCTGCGCCAGCGTCTGCTCCAGCAGCAGCTTGAAATCGGGGCTGCGGTGGTGGATCAGGGGCCGGGCCATGGCGGCCGCCACCTCGGGCGGCACCGGCGTGGGGCCGGGCGTGATCAGGTAGGTCCGCTCGGGCACGGCCGGAGTCTAGATGGTCGATTCCGCGGGATGCGTGGATGCTGGGCGCAGGATGGGGCGCGCTGGACGACAGGAGCGTCCGCAGGGCAGGCTGGGCATGTCCTGGCCAAGGACGATCGTGGCGTCCAGCGGGTCCCAGACCAGATCCCGCGCCGCGCAGCTCGCGGGCTACCATCCGGATGTATGTCCTACGGGCCTGCGCTACAGCTTCGAGCGCAGCAACTCCTGCACCTGACGGGCGTCGGCGCGGCCCTGGGTGCGCTTCATGACCTGGCCCACCAGCGCGTTGATCACGCCGTCCTTGCCGCTTTTGAACTGCTCGACGAAGGCGGGGTTCTCGGCGATCACCTCATCTACCATCGCCTCCAGCTCGCCGCTGTCGCCGATCGAGGCGAGTCCGTGGCGCTCGACCAGCTCCGCCGGATCGGCCGTGGGGTCGGCGACCAGCAGCTCGTACACCTGGCGGGCGATGTTGTTGGTAATGGTGCCGCCGGCGATCAGGCCGATCAGCGACGCCAGCGTCGCGGCCGGCACGGTGTCGACCGGTGCCGGGCGCGTGTTGAGAACCCAGTCGGCCGCGGACTTGGCGTCGGACGACGCGGCCACAGCCTCGAAGTAGTCCGCCAGGCGCGGCTCGGCGTTGAGGTCGGTGGCGTAGGCAGGCGGCAGGCCGTGCTGCGAGGCGAACCGCTCGATGCGTGCCGCCGGCAGCTCCGGCAGCCCGTCCCGCAACCGCTCGATCAGCTCCGGTGTGGGAGCCAGCGGCACCAGGTCCGGCTCCGGGAAGTAGCGGTAGTCGTGCGCCTCCTCCTTGGAGCGCAGCGACCGCAGCGCCTTCGTGCCCGGGTCGTAGTGCAGCGTCTCCTGCACGACCTGCAGCCCGCGCTCCAGCAGGTCGATCTGGCGCCGGATCTCGGCCGCCATGCCGTCGCCCAGGAACTTGAACGAGTTCATGTTCTTGAGCTCGGTCTTGGTGCCGAACTGGCCGCTCCCAGCCCGCCGCACCGACACGTTGGCATCGCACCGCAGCGACCCCTTCTCCATGTCGCAGTCGGACACGCCGATCGTCTGCAGAGTGTTCTTCAGGAGCGCCAGGAAGGCGATGGCCTGCTCCGGCGACCGCAGGTCGGGCTCGGTCACGATCTCGACCAGCGGCGTGCCACAGCGGTTGAAGTCGACCAGGGTGTACTCGGCGCCACCGATGCGGCCGGCCTCACCGCCGCTGTGGACGAGCTTGGCGGCGTCCTCCTCGAGGTGCGCGCGGGTGATGCCGATCCTCCCGCCGTCCACTTCGAGGTGGCCCTCCAGGCAGATCGGCTCGTCGTACTGGCTGATCTGATAGGCCTTGGGGCTGTCCGGGTAGAAGTAGTTCTTGCGGTGGAACACGCTGCGCCCCGCGATCGCACAGTTCAGCGCCAGGCCGATCTCGATCGCCTTCTCGACCGCCCCCTGGTTGATCACCGGCAGCACGCCCGGGTGGCCCAGGCAGAGCGGGCAGGTGAGCGTGTTGGGCTCGGCGCCAAAGTGGTTCTCACAGGCGCAGAACATCTTGGTGGCGGTGTTCAGCTGGACGTGGATCTCGAGCCCGATCACGGGCTCCCAGGCGGCCTCGCTCATCCCGCCCCCCTCATCGCGGCCGGCACCGGGTCGAACCCGATCGCACCCTCCAGCGCGTGTGCGGCGGCCAGGATCCGGTTCTCCGAGAAGGCCGAGCCGATCAGCTGCAGACCCACCGGCAGCCCGTCCGAGAGGCCGCACGGCAGCGAGATCCCGGGCAGGCCGGCCAGGTTCACCGGCACCGTCAGCAGGTCACATGCGTACATGGCCCAGGGGTCGTCGATCCGCTCGCCGATCGGGAAGGCCACGGTCGGTGACGCCGGCGTGGCGATCAGGTCGACGTCGGCGAACGCCTGGTCGAACTCGCGCCGGATCAGCGTTCGCACCCGCTGGGCAGTGCCGTAGTAGGCGTCGTAGTAGCCGGCAGAGAGCACGTACGTTCCGAGCATGATGCGGCGCTTCACCTCGGCGCCAAACCCGCTCGAGCGCGTACGCCCGTACATCTCGGCGACCGTGTCACCCGACTCCTCGAGCCGCAGGCCATACCGCACCCCGTCGAACCGGGCCAGGTTGGCCGAGGCCTCGGCGGGGGCGATCAGGTAGTAGGCGGGCAGGGCGTGGACGGCCGTCGGCAGCGTGATCTCGCGCACCGACGCTCCCAGGTGCTGCACATGCTCCAGCGAGCGGTCGAACGCCTCGCGCACACCCGGCTCCACGCCCTGGGCCAGCAGATCGGTGGGCACCCCGATGGTCACCCCGCCCAGATCGTCACCTTCGGGCACGGCGATCGGCTCAGGCAGTTCCACCGACGTCGAGTCGCAGTGATCCCGGCCCGCGATCACCTGCAGCGCCAGCGCTGCGTCGCGGACGGTCAGCGCGAACGGCCCGATCTGGTCGAGCGAGCTGCCGAAAGCGATCAGGCCATGACGCGAGACGGCGCCGTACGTGGGCTTCATGCCGACCACACCGCAGAGCGCCGCCGGCTGCCGGATCGAGCCGCCGGTGTCGGTGCCCAGCGCGAGCGGAGCCAGCCCCGCGGCCACGGCCGCCGCCGAGCCGCCGCTGGACCCGCCCGGCACCATGCGCGCGTCCCACGGGTTGTGCGTGGTGCCGAACGCGGAATGCTCCGTGGACGAGCCCATGGCGAACTCGTCCATGTTGGTCTTGCCGAGCGGGATCAACCCGGCTGCGCGGACGCGAGTGACGACGCCTGCGTCGTACAGCGGCCGGTGCCCCTCCAGGATCCGGGAGCCGGCCGTGGTCTCCTCGCCCCGTACGCAGAGGATGTCCTTGAGCGCGATCGGTACACCCTGCAGGCCGCTGCGACCCTCACGGTCGAAGCGCGCAGCCTCCTCGCGAGCGGCGTCGGCACGGGTGCGGAGATAGCAGTTGAGGTCGCCGTCCTGCTGCTCGATGCGGGCCAGGTAGGCGTCCACCAGCTCCACGCACGACACGTCACCTGCGTCGAGCAGCGCCACGCAGCCTTCGGCGGTGAGACCGAGGGTGTCCGGAGTCATGAGGTCGGGGGTACCCGGAACGCGCCGTCCTGCGCGGCCGGGGCGTTGGCGAGCACCTCATCGCGCGGCCAGCTGGGACGTGCTCGGTCGGGCCGCGTCACGTTCTCGACCTCGAGCGCATGGGCAGTCGGCGGCACGCCCTCCAGGTCGAGGGCGGCCAGGGCATCGACGTGGCCGAGGATCCCGGACAGCTGCTCCGACATGCGCGCCACCTCGTCATCGCTCAGCGAGAGATTCGCGAGCCGCGCCACGTGCAGCACGTCGTCGGAGGAGATGGCCATCGATCGAGAGGATAGACGACCGTCAGGCGCCGGATCCCACCGTCCGGCGCCCTCGACGGCTTCGCTATCCGATCGGGCGGACTGCGCTGGCCTGCAGTCCCTTGTTCCCCTGGGCGACCTCGAACTCGACCCGCTGACCCTCGGCCAGGCTCTTGTAGCCGTCGCCCTGGATCTCCGAGAAGTGCACGAACACGTCCTCACCGCCGTCCTGCTGGATGAAGCCGTAACCCTTTTCGTTGCTGAACCACTTGACCGTACCTTCTGCCAACCTAGGCCCTCCTCGACCAGCGGACCGGTATGGACCGCTTTGCTGAATGCGCGAATATAGAGGACCGTGCGGTCGGCCGCAATCGCGGCCGATTTGGGACGGTCACGGGAATGGTCGCGGCTCAGTGCCGCAACCGCGCCGCTTGCAGCGTGTTTGAGAGCAGCATGGCGATCGTCATCGGCCCCACGCCGCCCGGCACGGGCGTGATCGCGCCGGCCACCTGCGAGGCAGATTCATAGTCGACGTCGCCCACCAGGCCCGCCTCGGTGCGGTTGACGCCGACGTCGATCACGGCCGCGCCCGGCTTGATCATGTCGCCCGTGATCATCTGCGGCCGGCCCACCGCCGCCACCAGGATGTCGGCACGTCGCGTCACGTCGCCCAGGTCGCGGGTGCGCGAGTGGGCGATCGTGACCGTCGCGCTCTGGTGCAGGAGCAGCAGCGCCACCGGCTTGCCGACGATGTCGGAGCGGCCCACCACCACGGCCTCGGCGCCGGTGACGGGGATGTCGTAGGTGCGCAACAGCTCCATCACGCCGATCGGCGTGCACGGACGCAGCCCCGGCTGGTTGGCCACGAGCCGGCCCACGCTGATCGGGTGGAACCCGTCCACATCCTTGGTCGGCTCGATCAGCTCCAGCACCGGCTTCGAGTCGAGATCGCCGGGCAGCGGCAGCTGCACGAGGATCCCGTCGATCCGCTCGTCGGCGTTCCAGCGCGCGACGGCGCTCTCGACCTCGTCCTGACTGGAGGTCGCCGACAGCTGCTCGTGGAACGAGGCCATGCCCAGCTCACGGGTGCGCTCACCCTTGCTGCGGACGTACACCTGCGAGGCCGGGTCCTCGCCCACCAGGATCGTGACCAGGCCGGGCGTGTGTCCGGTCTCGGCGACGAACTCCGCCACCTCGCGGGCGACCCGCGCCTGCACCGCCGACGCGGTCTGTTTGCCGTCGATCACCGTCGCCATGGCGGCGCACCATAGCGAATTCCGGGCGGCGCAAAGTATCCGAACGGGTGATACCAGCGGATCGGGGCAGCGCCTATCAGTGAGATACACGTCTACGACGGCAGTTCCCCCAAACAGGGGAAATCGCCAGTAAGCCCTCAAGGCTCCATGGCAACTGCCGAAACAGATCGAACAGGATCCGCCTCCCGCGGCGGCTCCGCGAAACTGGATGGGGGGAGGTGAATTCCTTGATCGAGTACCTGAGCCGCCTGTTCGCGGATCTCAAGGAGGAGTCGGGCCAGACGATGGCTGAGTATGCCGTCGTGCTCGGCGTCATCACCATTGCTGTGGTGGTCACCCTCGGCCTCCTGAGCACCAAGATCTCCGCCGTTCTCAATAGCGTGATTGCCGCCATGTAATTATGGCTTCCCTCGGCGGGTTCCCGGGTCCTCAGTGTTCCGGGAGCCCGCCTACTTTTGTCCCCCGCACACGTCACCCAGGGTCTGGGAGCTCCGTGAAGATCAAGAAACGCACCACAACCGACGAAGGCCAGGCGGTCGTTGAGTTCGCCGTCATCCTTCCCGTGCTGCTGCTGGTGTTGTTCGCGATCCTGCAGTTCGGAGTGCTCTTCAACAACTACATCCAGGTGACAGCCGCCGCCCGCGAGGGTGCGCGCAAGGCGGCCACGAGCCGCACGCTGGGAGTGGCCGGTGCCGAGAGTGCGGCCACCGCCGCCGCCAAGTCGGCGGCGCCGGGGCTGAACGCGTCCAACATGGGAATCACGTATCCCAACAGCCCGACGTTCATTCAGGGCTCGGACGTGAAGGTGCAGGTCACCTACCCGTACTCGATCAGCATCATCGGCCTGGTTGTCTCGTCCGGCAATCTGACCGCTTCGACCACGATGCGGGTCGAGTAACGCAAACGCTTTGAACTTCCCTGCCTGATGATCCGTCCCCCGCACACCAAGGCTCATCCAACCCCGGCCCGCACACGTCGGGCCGGCGGCCGTTCCTCGGGACAGGCGATGGTGGAGTTCGCGCTGGTCGCGCCGGTGCTGTTCCTGGTGCTGATCGCGATCTTCCAGTTCGGTCAGGCGTTCACCGATTACATCCAGGTCACGAACGCCGCACGCGACGGCGCCCGCAAGGCGATCGTGTCGCGATCGGACGCAAACGGCGTCACGACGGTGCAGAACACCGTCAAGGCGTCTGTGTGGTCGCTCAACAAGTCCAACATGGGCATCACCGTGTCTCCCAGCCAGCCATGGACGGCCGGGCAGTCGGTGACCGTGACCGTGACGTATCCGTACAGCATCAGCATCATGGGTGTGGTGGTGGGGTCGGGAACGCTGACCTCCACGACCACCCAGCGCATCGAGTAGCAGATCCCCCCAACGGTGGTCGCGCAGCTGGATTTCGCGTGACCCTCAAGTCCCGAAGAGGCCGTGCCGATAGCACCTCAGCTAGGTCTCTTACGTCTTCCGTCCCAAGTGAGGCAGCCGCATGACGTACAACGTCCGTAACATCGCGATCGCGCTGGTTTTGGCCGGCATCGCGGCGTTCCTCGTGATCATGTACACGGGGAATGTGCAGAAGCAGGCACATAACTCGCAGCAGACCACCACGGTTCTGGTTGCGACCGCCGACATCCCGGCCGGCACCACAGTCGCCGACGCGATCTCGGGCGGCCAGATCCAGACGCATCAGGTCGTGCAGCAGGACGTGATCGTTGGCGCCCTGACCGATGAGAAGTCGCTGAACAGCTCCTACGTCACCAAGCAGGATCTGTACTCTGGTCAGCAGGTCACCGCATCGATGTTCGCACCGTCGGACGAGACGCGGCTGGTCACGCAGATCAAGCAGAACTACCGCGCCATTCAGATCGGCCTCACCCCGGACGAGCTCCTGGGCGGCACGATCCAGGCCGGCGATCACGTCGACATGGTCGGCACCTATACGGTGCACCCGTCCAACGGCGACCCCGATTACGACGTCAGCCGCATCATCGTGCGCGACGTGCAGGTGCTGAAGGCGCCCGACGTCAACACCACCACCGGCCAGCTGGCCGCGAACACCACCACCCCGTCGATCACCGTCGCGGTGCCCGACACCGTGGTGCCGAAGATCACCTTCACGCTGCACGGCGGCGACGGTGCCCTCTGGTTCGTGCTGCGGCCCGCCAACGGCTCGCAGGATGGGCCGATCACCCTGGCCACAGTGCAGTCCGTGATCTTCGAGGGCCTCAACGCCCGCCAGATCATCCAGGCCTTCAGCTCGAAGGGGACGGGACATTGAGCGCCTCACCGATCAAGGTATTCATCACCGGCGCGGCCAACGGCCTCGCCGAGGTGAGGGAGGGTCTCGCTGACCACCCCGAGGTGGAGCTCGTCGGCACCGCCGCCGATCCCGCCAAGGCCGGCACCAAGCTGGCCGAGTCCGGGGCCCAGGTGATCCTGCACGGCACCACCTCCACCGATCACGTTCCCACCGCTGAGATCGAGGCAATCCGCAGCGTCACCGCGGCCCCGATCGTGCTGGTCACCTCGGCCAGCGCCAACGCCCTCCTCTCGGAGGCGCTGTCGGCCGGGATCTTCGACGTGGTGCTGCTGCCGCAGCTGACCGACGGCATCGTTTTCACCATCAAGAAGGCGAACTCGCTGGCGGCCGGCCGGGCAACCGGCGGCGGGAGCGGCAAGTCCACAGCGGCGCTGGAAGGCCGGGTGGTCACGTTCTTCTCGCCCAAGGGCGGGGCCGGCAAGACCGTTCTGGCCTGCAACCTGGCCGCGACGGTCGCGCGCCAGCAGCAGCGCAAGACCCTGCTGCTCGACCTCGACCTGCAGTTCGGCGACGCCGCCATCATGATGGGCATCGAGCCCGAGAAGACGATCTATGACCTGGTCATGGCTCGTCGCGAGCTGGACACCGACGCCCTGGCCGGCTACGTCACGGCCCACTCGTCCGGCGTGCACGTGCTTCCCGCACCGCTGCGCCCGGAGGACGCCGAGCTGGTCACGGAGGAGCGCCTCGGCCACCTGTTCGCGGTGGCCAAGGAGAGCTACGACGTGATCGTCGTCGACACGCCGCCGTTCTTCCACGGCCCGGTGCTGTCCACCCTGGATCGCACCGACCAGCTGCTGCTGGTGGCGTCGCCCGACGTGCCTACGGTCAAGAACATCAAGCTGACGATGCAGACGCTCGACCTGCTGCACTACCCCAAGGAGCGGCGGCACCTGCTGCTGAACCGTGCGGGGTCGAAGGTCGGGCTGAAGGCCCAGGAGATCGAGCGCGCGCTGGACATGAAGGTCGCGTTCGAGGTGCCGGTCGAGCGCGAGGTCGCAGTCTCGGTCAACCGAGGCGTCCCGATCGCGATCTCGAGCCCGCGCTCCGCCGTTGGCAAGTCGCTCCAGGATGTCGCCGACAAGCTCGTGCCGCTGCGCACGACCGGCGCCGTCGAGGGTGGCGGCAAGAAGTTCCGAAGGAAGGGATAACCCGTGTCGCTACAGTCTCGCATCCAGGTCGCGGGGCAGGACGGCACCGAGGTCGAGGCGGGCCAGGAGTCCGGTAAGCCGGCTCTCGAACGCACCTCGGTGGTCTCCGATCCCTTTGCCGATCTCAAGACCCGAGTACACAAGGACATCATCGCCCGGCTCGGCCCGCGTCTGTTCAACGCCGACGCCGGCACCGGTGACGGCGACCTCGAGGCCACCGTCAACGAGGCGGTGACCGAGGTGCTGGCGCTCGAGAAGACGCCGCTGACGCGGCAGGAGCGCCAGGACATCATCCGGCAGATCTCCGACGACATCCTCGGATACGGGCCGCTGGAGCCGTTCCTGCGCGATGACTCGATCACAGAAATCATGGTCAACGACCACAGCACGATCTACATCGAGCGCCACGGCAAGATCACCCGCACGAACGCCCAGTTCGTCGACGACCAGCATCTGCTGCGGATCATCGACAAGATCATCAGTCGCATCGGACGGCGCATCGACGAGTCGTCCCCCTACGTGGACGCCCGTCTGCCGGACGGCTCGCGTGTGAACGCAATCATCCCGCCGCTGGCGGTCCGCGGATCGGCACTGACGATTCGTAAGTTCCGCCGCGATCCGTTCACCATGCCCGACCTGATCAAGTTCGGGACGCTCACGCACAAGTCCGGCCAGTTCCTCGAGGCCTGCGTGCGCGGCAAGCTGAACATCCTCATCTCGGGCGGTACCGGTTCCGGTAAGACGACGACGCTGAACGTGCTGTCGGCGGCCATCCCCTCCGACGAGCGAATCATCACCGTCGAGGACGCGGCCGAGCTCCAGCTCAAGCAGGACCACGTGATCACCCTGGAGTCGCGCCCGTCCAACATCGAGGGCAAGGGCCAGGTCACGATCCGCGACCTCGTCCGCAACACCCTGCGTATGCGGCCCGACCGCATCATCGTCGGCGAGTGTCGTGGACCCGAGACCGTGGACATGCTGCAGGCCATGAACACCGGCCACGACGGCTCCCTGACGACCGTCCACGCAAACAACCCGCGTGACGCCCTGGCCCGTACCGAGACGCTGGTGCTGACCGCAGGCGTCGACTTGCCGCTGCGCGCCATTCGCGAGCAGATCTCCAGCGCGTTTGACCTGATCGTCCAGGTATCGCGCCTGGTCGACGGCACCCGCCGCATCACCCATGTCACCGAGGTGCTGCGGATGGAGTCAGACGTGGTCACCCTGCAGGACATCTTCATCGCCAAGCCGGTGGAGAACGCCGCCGAGCAGGCCGAGACCGGGCATCGTCTGCTGGGGCCGCTGACCTGCAGCGGCATCAAGCCTCACTTCCTCGACAAGATGGCCGGCAACGGCGTCAACCTGCCGCCCAACTTCTTCCTGCCCGACAGCGGCGAGCGGCCTTCAAGCGCAACTGCCGCCGGCGTGTTCGGCAGGGCGGTCGGACAGTAATGCGTCTCCGCATCGCCATCGTCACCGCGCTCGCGGCCCTAGTCGCTGCCGTTCCGGCGTCGGCGAGCGGCACCCTGCAGGTGCAGAAGGTCGACACCAGCGCGTTTCCCACCGTCCGGGTGACGGTGCAGTCGCCGACGCCCGGCAAGGCCCCCGATCTGCAGGTGTCCGAGAACGGCGTCCAGGTGCCGCCCGCGAACGTGCAGATGGTGGATCCGGGCGCGCCCGCCGCGATCGCCCTCGTGATCGACACGTCGAACAGCATGGCCGGCACCAAGCTCAACGATGCCATCTCGGCCGCGCACGGCTTCGTCAGCGCCCAGAAGAACGGCAACCTGCTGGGCGTGTACGGCTTCGACTCGACCGCCTACCCGGCGGCGCGGCTCAGCCCCGACCGCACCGAGATCGATACCGCGATCAGCCAGCTGGGCACCGGCGGCGCGCCCGGTACCGCCCTCTATGGGGCCGTCAAGCTGGCGTCCGAGGACCTGCAGACGGCGCCCGCGCAGCGGCGCGTCATGATCCTGATCACCGACGGCTCGTCACAGTCAGACACCGCCACGCTGGACGAGGCGGTCGCGGCCGCCAAGCAGGCGGGAGTGCTGGTCTACACGGTCGGCATCGCCACCAGCGGCCCGGCTCAGGCGGCCCTCAACCAGATCGCCTCGGACACCGGCGGCACGGCCACTTCGGTGACCGACTCGTCGGCCCTGGCCGGCATCTACAGCACCATCGAGAGTGAGCTCGGCAACAGCTACACCTACATGTACCAGAGCTCGGTGGCGCCCGGCGCCCCGCTGGTGCTGACGCTGTCGTCGCCCGGTCTGGGTGACGCCCGCGAGGTGCTTAAGGCCCCCGGCACGTTTGTCCCGCCCACCAAGAGCAGCGGTGGCCTGAAGCTGCCCACCGGCGCATCCGGTCGCATCCTGATGGCCGCGCTGGTCGGGTTCTTCGTCCTGATGGCCATGATCCTGGTGATGGCGGCGCGGCCTGACGTGATCCTGCAGAAGCGGATCGCGCCGTACACCGACAGCAAGAAGAGCGTCGTGGTCGAGGCCGATGGTGAGGCCACCCCCACATCCCGCATCTCGCTGCTGCACCAGCTGTTCATCTCGACCGAGCGCATCATCGGCTCGATGAACTTCTGGAAGCGGATGTCGGCGAACCTGGAGCAGGCCGACCTGCCGCTGCGCACCGCGGAGCTGTTCTACATCCAGATCGGCACCGCGATCCTGTTCGGGTTCATCACCGCCTTCATCCTCGGCCATCGCGGCCTGTTCGCGCTGGCGGCGTTGCTGCTCGGCGCCGTGGTGCCGGCGATCTACGTGCGGCTCAAGGCCAGGAAGCGGCTGACCCTGTTCGAGACCCAGCTGCCGGAGACGCTGATCACGATGGCGGCGTCGCTCAAGGCCGGACACGCGTTCAACCAGTCCGTCAGCAGCGTCGTCCGTGAGGGCGCCGATCCAACCGCGAAGGAGTTCTCGCGGGTGCTGGCCGAGATCCAGCTGGGAGCTCCGTCCGAGAACGCCCTGCAGGCGATGGCCGATCGCATGAACTCGTACAACTTCGGCTTCGTCGTGATGGCCGTGAACATCCAGCGCACCGTCGGCGGCAGCCTCGCCGACATCCTGGACATGGTCTCTGACACGGTGCGCCAGCGCCAGCAGTTCGAGCGCAAGGTGAAGGCGCTGACGGCACAGGGCCGGATGTCGGCCTACGTGCTGATCGCGATGCCGTTCCTGATGGGCCTCGCCATCTTCGCCCTGAACCCGACCTACATGTCGGTGCTGTTCACGACCACGATGGGCAAGATCATGGTCGCCGGCTCGCTCGTGATGATGGGGATCGGTTCCATGATCATCAAGAAAATCGTGTCCTTCAAGGAGTAGCCGCATGTTGATGATCCTCGGAATCGGAACGTTCTTCGCCGCCGTCTACGTGCTGCTGACTGGCCTCACCGTCCGCCAGCG
>Ga0207687_10000950_pt1 | contig 19771 bp, 17 predicted proteins | sample KBSM54metaG_FD_184399 | JGI IMG/M metagenome (GOLD analysis project Ga0207687, IMG submission 184399) | Miscanthus rhizosphere microbial communities from Kellogg Biological Station, Michigan, USA - KBS M5-4 metaG (SPAdes) (version 2) | ecosystem: Host-associated > Plants > Roots > Rhizosphere >...
AATCTTCGGCCCGGAATCTTCCGGCAAAACGACCCTCGCGCTGCAAGTGGTCGCAGAAGCGCAGAAGGCTGGCGGCATGGCTGCCTATATCGATGTGGAACACGCGCTCGATCCAGTCTATGCGCGCAAACTGGGCGTCGATGTCGATAATCTGCTGGTCTCGCAACCCGACTATGGAGAGCAGGCGCTCGAAATCACCAACGCGCTGATCACCTCCGGGTCGATCGATGTTCTGGTGGTGGATTCGGTGGCCGCGCTGGTACCCAAGGCCGAGCTCGACGGCGAGATGGGCGACAGCTTCATGGGCGTACACGCGCGCCTGATGTCGCAAGCCATGCGCAAACTCACCGGCATCGTTTCGAAGTCCAATACCTGCTTGATCTTCATTAACCAGATCCGCGAGAAGATCGGGGTGATGTTCGGGAATCCGGAAACCACCACCGGCGGCCGCGCACTCAAGTTCTACTCCAGCGTGCGCGCCGACATCCGCCGGATCGCTGCCATTAAGGACGGCGAAATGGTCACCGGCAACCGGACCAAGATCAAGATCGTCAAGAACAAGATGGCGCCGCCTTTCCGCGAAGCCGAATTCGACATTATCTACGGCGAGGGAATTTCCAAGGAAGGCGATGTGGTCGATCTGGGCGTGCAGCACAATCTGGTCGAGAAGAGCGGTGCCTGGTACAGCTACAAGGGCGAGCGGATCGGTCAGGGTCGTGAAAACGCCAAGCAGTTCCTGCGCGAGAATGCGGACGTGTTCAAAAAGGTGGACATGGAGTTGCGCAAGCAACTGGGACTGATCCGCGTTGATCCGCAGGCTGTCGCGCCGCCTCCGCCGCCGGCCCCAGCGCCTCAAGCTGCCGCCGCGACACGCGCACGCAGTTAAGTCTCACTACATCACCGGCAACCGGCGACCTGCAACCTCAGGGCCACTCCTCGCGTCCAATGGGGTGAGGATCAAACAATGAGGATTGAGAAACTACGTCGTCTCTTAAGCCTGGGTGCCCTGCTGGCAATTCCGGCGTTTATGTATGCATCCGCAAACCCTCCGGCGCCCCAATCGCTTGAGGATAAAGTGCGGCATCAATTGAACATGCTCCCGTATTACGGCGTGTTCGATAATCTTTCGTTCCGCGTGGACGGCGATAAAGTCACACTCTTTGGGCAGGTGGCCCAACCGGTGCTGAAATACGACGCAGAGAATGCGCTCAAGCATATCGAAGGCGTGCGGCAAGTGGAGGACCAAGTAGAAGTTCTCCCGCTCTCGAGCTTCGACGACCAGATTCGCTGGCGCACGGCGCGCGCGATCTACGGATATCCGGCACTAAGCCGCTACGCCCTGGGGACACATCCGCCGATTCACATCGTCGTGAAGAACGGGAATGTGACGCTCGCGGGTGTGGTGGCGAACTCGATGGATCGGGACCTGGCATATCTCCGGGCCAACGGAATTCCGGGAGCTTTCTCGGTAACCAACGAGTTGCGCATCGACGGTAAGTAAGCTCGGATCACCCGGACGCAGTCACCCCCCACGCTCGCGGGGGTTCCGGGATTGATCCACGGCGGCCCAGTCGCCTCCTGATCGGGCCGCCGTTTAAATTTCTTCTTACCGGGCGAAACGCAGCGTCACGTAGCCAGCGCCTGTTCGAAATCAGCGAGAAGATCCCGCCAGTCTTCGATCCCAATCGAAACCCGCACCAGTCCGTCCGTCACACCGGCGTCCGCCGACTGCAGTTCGGTAAAGCCGGAATGCGTCGTGGTCTTGGGATGGCAGACCAGCGTCTCCACTCCGCCCAGCGATACGGCATTGTACGCGATGCTTAGCTTTCGCAGAAAGTCGAAGGCCGCGGGCTTGCCGCCGTGCAGCTCCAGCGAGAACATCGCGCCCGGAAAATCGCACTGCTGCAGACGGATACGAATCTGTTCGGCATCGGCAAACAGCGATGGATAGTAAACCTTGCGGACCTTCGGGTGCGACGCCAGCCGCTCAGCGATTCGCTGCGCGTTCTTGCTGGCCCGGTTCATCCGCAAGCGCACGGTCGGCAATCGGGAAGCCAGCATCCAACACTCGTCCGGCTGGAGAATGTTGCCGAACATATTGCGCTTGAGCTGCATCTTGCGGATGAGCTCAGGATCGCTCGCCAGAGCCACTCCGCCGATCAGATCGCTGAAGCCCGAAAGATACTTGGTTGCGGAGTACAGCACCAGGTGCGCCCCGCGATCCAGGGGGTGCTGGAACGTAGGACCGAGCAGCGTGTTATCCACCATTACCAACGGCGCTTCGCCCGCGCGGGCCTCTGCGGCAGCAGTCGCAGCGCGCCGGATATCGGTCATCACCAGCGTGGGATTCGCGGGGGTCTCGATCAAGATGACGCGCAGGCTGGGAGTTTCGCGGATGGCTTTGTCCATCGCGGCAATGTCCCCCGCGGGCACGGCCACGCCGGAAATGCCCCAGGTGTTTAGAAATCCTTCGATGAGCGACTGCGTGCCGCCATAGATGGGCACGGTATAAAGGATCGCATCGCCGGGACGCAGGAACGTGAATAACGCCGTGGTGATCGCCGACATTCCGGAGTTGAAGACCAAGGCAGCCTTCGCGCCTCTCTCCAGCGGCACGATCTGGCTTTCGAAAATTTCCGCATTGGGATGGTTAAAGCGCGAGTAGATCAGATCGGGCTGTTCCCCGGCTTGCGGCTTCGCTCGCCCGGCAACTAAATCGAAGGCACGCTCGGCAGCTTCCGGGCTGGAGAAGACGTAAGTAGAACTACGAAATACGGGCGGGCGTGCTGACCCGACCGATAGCCGGGGATCGAATCCGCGGCTCAGTACTTCTGTGGAAGAGCGCAAACCGGGCTTATCGTCTGGCATCACTTGCAGTTTACTCCTCGGCTGGCGTGGGCACCCCTTAGTACGTTGGTACGTCAGGCGATACCTGAGCCTAAATAAGCGCTATTCCTAATTGGGCAGCACCGCGCGGCCCTCTACAATTCGGTTATGAGCGTGCAGGTCGGCACTAAGCCCAGTAAAGGTCAGTACTCGGAAGCGGAGGCAGCCGAGGAATTGGGTATCTCCGTCGCGCAGCTTCGCACCATGATTCGCAGCCATGTTGTAGATCGCGATGAAGATCTGAACAACGTCCCCGTCACAACCTTCCAGCCGTCGGACCTGCTAATCCTGCGTCTGCTGACAGGTATGCCCACCGGATCGGCCCCTCAGTAGGAATTGCTAGAATCGTAGCTTCCTCGAAATTCTTCAGGAGGCTTTTTTCCTTGGCACAACTTGGTTTTCTCGGGCTCGGCATCATGGGCTATCGCATGGCCGGCCATCTTCTCAAAGCTGGTCACGATGTCGCATTGTGGTCGCACACCGGCAGTAAAGCGAAGCAGCTGGCGAAAAACGGCAAGGGTACTGCGTGCGCGACTCCCCGTGAAATAGCAGAGCGATCCGACGTCATCTTCTACTGCGTGGGCGACACCGCCATGGCACGCGAGATTACGACTGGTCACCGCGGCCTGATCGAAACCGTTCGCAAAGACGCGATTATCTGCGATTGCAGTTCCATCGCTCCCCAGGCCAGCATCGAGCTGAACGCCGCCTTCGCGGCAAGAGGCGCGCATTTCCTGGATTCGCCAGTTACCGGTTCCACCGGAGGCGCGGAAAAGGCAACTCTCACCTTTATGGTGGGCGGCGACAAAGCCGTATTCGATCGCGCCAAGCCCTATATGGAGATCATGGGCAAGCTGTTCTATTATTGCGGCCCTGCCGGGCAGGGCCTGAAAGCCAAAGTCACACAGAACCTGGTGGGAGCGAGCATCATGCAGTCCTTCGCCGAAGGCCTGGTGCTGGCGGCCAAGGCCGGGATCGCCCCCGAGCTGATGATCGAAATCCTGGAGAACAGCGCGGCCAAGAGCGGAATCGCATCGTACAAGGCTCCGTTCGTGCTAAACCGCGATTTCGTCACCAACTTCTCCGCCAAGTGGATGCATAAAGATGTCGGGTTCGCCCTGGATCTGGCGAAATCATTGGACTTACCTCTGCCGATGACCGCCATCACCCACCAGATGCTCCAGGCAACCATCGCCAAAGGGTGGGGGGACGACGATTTCTGTTCATGCATCCGGGTTTTGGAAGATTGGGCCGGAATCGTGATTAAGAAATCCTAGTAACCGGCTTGTAACAGGACAAGTACTATCCGAGTACTGGACTATATCTCTTTTACAAACATATGTTTACATAGTTTTTCACAGGCAGATACAAAAAACTGTTGCGTTCGCCTTAGAAGTATACTAATATTGGAATCAAGCCGGGGAGGGAAACTCCCACCAAAGCGAGACTAACCTCATTAAAGACCCCTGAAGCAACCTTCCCGGCGCCCCTTTCAAAAAGAAACTCTCCAAAAAAAACCCAGGCAGTAAGCGAGCGGCCGGATGTTATGATCGGAGTCGAGTGACTCTCCTGACGCTTCTGGGATCGACCGGATCCATTGGAACCAGCACCCTCGACGTGGTTCGCCGGTGGCCCGATCGATTCGGAATCTACGCCCTGGTAGCCGGTAGAAACGTCGAACTGCTGGCCCGCCAGATCGCCGAATTCAGGCCAGAAGTCGCGGTAGTAGCGGACGACTCCGCCTTGAACGATCTGCGAGCCGTTCTCAAATCCCAAAATACTCCCCTGCCCGAACTGGCTGCGGGAGCGCGCGCACGCATTGACTCCGCGACCGCTGTAGAGGCGGGTTTCGTGATGTCGGCCATCGTTGGCGTGGAGGGGCTGGAAGCGACCTACGAGGCCGTTCGCAAGAAGAAACGCGTCGGACTGGCGAATAAAGAAGTGCTGGTGGCCGGCGGCGAATTGGTGATGCGGGCGCGCAAGGAATCGGGCAGCGAGCTCATTCCAGTAGACAGCGAGCACAACGGCGCGCATCAAAGCCTGCGGGCGGGATTGCGCAACGAAGTTTCCAAGTTGATTTTGACCGCCTCGGGCGGTCCGTTTCGCCGGATGCCGAGGGAGCAGCTCGCCAGCGTGACGCCGGAACAGGCTCTGAATCATCCCACCTGGAAGATGGGACAGCGTATCACCATCGATTCCGCCACCTTGATGAACAAGGGGTTTGAGGTAATCGAAGCCTGCTGGCTGTTCGATTTTCCGCCGAAAGATGTAGAAGTGGTGGTGCATCCGGAATCGAAAGTACACGCCATGGTGGAATACGTGGACGGAAGCGTGATCGCACAGGTTTGCGCCACCGATATGCGCATGCCGATCCAATACGCCATGACCTATCCCGAACGCGCCGATGCGCCGGTTCCGCGCCTGGATTGGACCCAGGCCGCGCAGTGGACGTTCGAACCCCCGGATTATCAAAAGTTTCCGCTCTTGGGCATGGCCTATGAAGCCATGGAGACAGGCGGTTCCGCTACTGCGACGCTGAATGCGGCCGACGAGATCGCAGTGGAAGCGTTTCTGGCCGGCAAGATCCCGTTTCCCGGAATCGCAGCTACCGTCGCCGAGACTCTGGAACAAGTTCCCTCACGACAACTCACTTCCATCGTCGAACTGCTTGAGCTGGATCAAGAGTCCAGAAGGATTGCGCGCCAGGTGATCGGATCGCGCTGGGGCGAACGAGTTCAAACCGAAGTGGCCGCGCGCCACGTAAACTATAAGTAGAGTAACGGGCCCATGGTTTCCTTCTTACAAGATTTCTGGTGGTTTCTGGTTCTGATCGGCGTGATGATCCTGCTCCACGAGCTGGGACACTACCTGGTCGGCCGCTTTTTCGATGTTAAGATCGATGCGTTTAGCATCGGCTTCGGACCCCGCCTGTTCGGCTTCCGCCGCGGTGAGACCGATTTCAAGGTCTGCCTGATTCTGTTCGGCGGCTACGTGAAGTTCGCGGGCGAGCAGCCCGGCGATGACCAAGCCAGCGATCCGCGCGCACTTCCTTCCAAGCCCCGCTGGCAGCGGTTGTGCATCACATTTGCCGGTCCCTTTACGAACCTGGTTCTGGCGGTGGGATTACTCACCGGCCTGTTCATGGTTCAGTACCCCAAGGTACCCATGCCGCCATCGCCGATCGTAGGGTTTGTCGCGCCGGATGGCGCCGCGGCGAAGGCCGGTGTTCGCGAAGGCGACAAGGTGGTTCAGATCGACGGTAAAGTCGATCCGACCTGGGAGACCATCATTGTTACGGAAATCGCCAGCGCCAAGCGGCCCATGGATGTTTGGGTGGTGCGCGACGGCCAGCGCCTGAACTTCAGCATCACTCCGGTTTACGACGAAAAGCAGCACATCGGATACGCCGGATGGACGCAGGCGACTGCCGTCCAGGTGGGCGGCTACTGCTGCAACGTCGATGTCGCTCAGAAGGCCGGTTTGCAGAAAGGCGACACGTTTGTCAGCATGAACGGCAAGCCGATCCGTTCCTCCATGCGGCTGCTGGAGCTTATCGGGCAGGCCAAAGGGTCGCCCATCGATCTGGCCTATTTGCGCGGCGGAAAAGAGCTGCACACGACTGTCGTTCCCATGTGGAGCGATGTGCAGGGCAGCCAGGCATGGCGGATTGGCGCGGCCCTGGAATCGCCGGTAGAGATTGTGAAACTGCCTTTCCGTGAAGCGGTTGCGGAATCCTGGCGCCAGAATGTACAGAGCGCCAAACTGATCTATCAGTTCATCCAGGGAATCGCCGAGCGGCGCATGTCGCCCAAATCGCTGGAGGGTCCCATTCGGATCGCTCAACTTTCGGGACAGGCTGCGCGCGAAGGCGCGGTGGTTTACATCGGACTGATGGCGGCCGTCAGCCTGAACCTGGCGATTTTCAATCTGCTGCCGATTCCGATTCTGGACGGCGGCGTCATGCTGATGCTGCTGGTCGAAATGCTGCTGCGGCGCGACTTGAGCCTGCGGATCAAAGAAGCCATCGTGAGGGTGGGTTTCGTATTCCTCATGATGGTGGTGGTGTTCGTGCTGTATAACGACATCGCCAAGATGCTGCCTCCGGGCTGAACTGCACCCGGCGACGATTAGAAACCGGCTAGCAGGCTGAAAACCTGCCCCACTAGCTGAGTCTGTGACACAATAGCAAAGACTCCGGTTTTTCTCGCATGCCCCAACCCAATGCACCTGATTCGCCCGAGGCGTCCCCGGCCGACACCTCTTTTGGCGATCTACTGACTCAATTCGAGCAGACCCACCACGCTGCCGGCGAACGCGTGGAAGGCACAGTCGTCTCGGTGACGGCGGATGGCGCCTTCGTGGACATCGGCCGCAAGATGGACGGATTGCTGCCGCCCGCACCGGAGCTGAAGCCCGGCGTCAAGGTCCTGGTCTCCATTCGCGGCCGCGATGAGCACGGCACGTATCTGCTCTCGACGATCAAAGTTGAGACGCCGCGCGACTGGACTGCTCTTGAAGCCGCCTTCGCGGAAAAACGCACCATTGGCGGAACGGTTCTCGAAGTGGTGAAGGGCGGGCTGCGGGTGGACGTAGGCGTGCGAGCATTCATGCCCGCGTCTCGCAGCGGAGCGCGCGAGCTGGCGGATATGGAAAAGCTGGTGGGGCAGCAGATCGAATGCCGCATCACCAAGCTCAACGCCGCCGAAGAAGACGTGGTTGTCGATCGCCGCGTAATTCTGGAAGAGCTGGAACGGGTAAACAAGGAAGAAGCCTTCAAGCGCCTGGAAGAGGGCTCGGTAGTGCGCGGAAAGGTTCGATCCCTTACCGACTTTGGAGCGTTTGTGGACCTGGGCGGCGTGGACGGCCTGCTGCACGTTTCCGACATGAGCTACTCGCGCGGCGTGAAGCCCTCTGAAGTCGTGAAACCGGACGAGGAAATCGAAGTCAAGATTCTCAAAATCAGCCGCGAAAGCCGTAAGATCTCGCTGGGGTTAAAGCAACTTCAGCCCGATCCTTGGACTCTGGCGGTGGCGAAGTACGAGCCGGGTCAGCGCATCAAGGGAAAAGTTTCCCGCGTCATGGACTTCGGCGCGTTTGTCGAACTGGAGCCGGGCGTGGAAGGATTGATCCACGTTTCTGAGATGTCCTGGAGCAAGCGCAATGTTCGCGCGGAAGACGTTCTCAAACCCGGCGAAGTTGCCGAAGTGGTGATCCTGAACGTCAATCCGACGGATAAGCGGATTGCGCTGGGATTGAAGCAGGCTCTGGGCGATCCCTGGGAAGACGCTTTGAAGAAGTATCCCGTGGGCACAACGGTCGAGGCGCCGGTCAGTAGCCTGGCCAAGTTCGGAGCATTCGTCGAGCTGGGAGACGGTGTGGAAGGCATGATTCACATCGCCGACATTACGGCGGAAAAACGCCTGACGCATCCCAACGAAGTCCTGAAGCAGGGGCAGACGGTCAAGGCCGTGGTGCTCGAAGCCGACAAGGATCGTCGCCGATTCCGCCTGGGGATGAAGCAGCTGGAACCGACCAGCATCGATGAGTACCTGGCCGAGCACAAGACCGGCGAAGTGGTCAGCGGGCGGGTGGTGGATGTTTCGGGCAAGCGCTTGAAAGTCGAGCTGGGCGAAGGCGTAACAGCGTTCGCGCCGGTGCCGGAGCAGCAGCACAAAGAGGCCGCCGCAGGCGGGCAGAAAGCTGACCTGTCCTCGTTAACCGCGATGTTAAGCCAAAAGTGGAAATCCGGCGGCGGGACGGCAGATGCGGTCGAGGCGATTCGGGCCGGCCAGGTCCGCAGCTTCAAGATCACCCAGATCGATGCCGAGAAGAAGCGCATCGAGCTGGAGCTGCAGGCCTAAGCGACAGCTAAATAACGGCTTAGACCTCTAGCCGTTACCTTTCGGACGCCCCAGCGTCCAATACAGTGAGTAGTGATGACGTGAGTCACGGAGCCGCTCTTTTGGCCCAGACAGCGGGCATTCAGGCCGACGAGAAGGCGCTTATTCGGGCTGCTCAGGAAGGCGATCAGGACGCCTTTGGGCAACTCGTGCGCGCCTACGACAAAAGTGTGCTTCGGCTGGCCCTGAACCTGTTGCGATCGCCAGAAGACGCCCAGGATGTTTATCAGGAAGCATTTTTGAGAGTCTATCGCAACCTGAACAGTTTCCGGTTCGATTGCAGTTTTCACACCTGGTTGTACCGGATTGTGACCAACCTGTGCCTGGACCACATGCGGAAACGCAAGGTCCGGCGGGAAGAGTCGTCGCAGGTGGAGGGCCTGGATGGCCCGGTGGACCGGATGGACACGTTCCAGGAATTGCGGGCGGATGGGGATCCGCAGCGGAGTATGTTCAGCGGAGAGTTGCGCCGGGGAATTCAGAAGGCGCTGAGTGAACTGACGGTGCGTGAGCGTATGGTGTTCGAGCTTCGGCATTACCAGGGAATGAAATTGCGGGATATCGGCGAGACGCTTGGAACCACGGAAGAAGCCGCTAAGAATTGTTTGTTTCGGGCTACCCAAAAAATGCGCGTAGCGCTCGGAGATTTTGTATGAACATGTGCGAAAAAGTCCGGACGCAGCTGGGAATGCTGCTCTACGGCGAGCTGTCATTTGACGAAGAAGAAGCTGTAGATCGGCATGTGGAGGGCTGCGCGGAGTGCCGTACAGCACTGGAACAGCAACGCCAGTTGCACGCGGCCTTCGATCAGGTAGAAGTAGAACCGCTCGCATCGCTGTTATGGGAGTCGCGGCAGAAGCTTCAGCAGCAGATCGCGGCGGAGCATCCTCCGGTAGCTTTGCGGCGCGGCTGGTGGGATCAACTAGTCGACTCGCTGACGCTTCGCCCCACTGGAAACGGCGGGTGGCTTAAAACCGCGGGAGCCTTGGCGCTGCTGACGATCGGATTCCTGGGCGCGCGGATGGCTCCGAATCTGGGTCCGCAAATCTCGGGAATGTCTCTGGCCGATCCCGGCGCGCAGCGTGTGCGATCGGTCGAGCCGGCTGCCAATGGCGGTATTCAGATCGTGCTCGACGAAACCCGCCAGCGCGTGGTTTCCGGACAGCTGGACGATCAGAACATCCGGGTTCTGCTGCTTTCCGCCGCAAAGGATCCATCCGATCCGGGCTTGCGGTATGAAACGGTCGGCATCCTGAACGATCGCGCCCAGGCATCTGAAGTGCGCGACACCCTGATTTATGCGCTGGAGCACGACGAAAACGCCGGGGTGCGGCTGAAAGCCATGGACGGGCTGAGGCCATTCGTGACGCAGCCCGAAGTTCGCAAGGCGCTGACCGGCGTGCTGCTCTCGGACGGCAACCCGGGGATGCGTACACAGGCCATCGATCTTCTGACCCAGGGCGTCGGCGAGTCTACGAATGATCTGACCGGCCATGCCCTGGACCGCGATGTGATCGGGACACTGCAAGAACTGATGAACCGCGAAAATAACGCATACGTTCGACAGCGCGGGCAGCGCGTGCTGCAGCTGGTGAACGCGTCCGCTGAGACATATTGATGAAGTTGGAGAAGTATTAATGAAGTTAGGAATTACCACTCTGGCGATCGCGACGGCCGGTTTCCTGGCCGCGCAGGAAGCGCCGGTGGTGCGTGAAGGCGCCTATTGGGTCGGAAGCATCAGCGATTCCTTCGCCATCGGACCGCAGTCTGCCTTGCAAGTGAACACGCGGGGAGCGGTGGTCGTCAAACGTGGAAGCGGCGACCAGGTCACGTACCGGATTCGGCAGCGCGTGCGGGCGACCAACGAGGATAGGGCTCGCGCCCTGCTGGGCGGGGGAGCCAAGCAAGTTACCCGCCTGCGTGGAAGGACAATGCTGGAAGTTCAGCCGATCTCGGCGGACAACGTGAAGACCGATCTCGAGATCACGGTTCCCGCCCAGGTATCGATGCTGATTATTCGCACGGAGGTGGGCGAAATCGACGTGGCCGAATTCGACGGCGGCCTGGATTTGACTACCGGCGGCGGCGAGATTCAGCTCGGCAGGATCGGCGGAAGCGTCCAGTGTTTCTCGGGCGCTGGCCAGGTAGCTATCGAAAAGACGGGCGGGGCGATCAAGTGCACCACCGTGGGCGGGAATATCGCGGTTCGTGATGCGGGTGGTCCTGTGGCGCTCTCCAATCAACTGGGTGGCAATATTCGCGTGGATAAGGCTGCCGGCGATGTGCGGGCGCACTCCGCGCAAGGCATGATCGAAGTCGGGCAGGCCGGAGGCGCGGTGATCGCCGACACCCAAGGCGGGTTCATCCAAGTGGGATCCGCGCGCGGTATTCAAGCCGAGTCAGCGGCCGGAATGGTCCGCGTAAAGAACGATGCGGGCCCCATGAACCTGGCCACTATGGCCGGCAACATTCTGGCCGAACTGCTGGGTGGAGCACGCATACAGGATTCGTCGCTGGTGGCGAGCGGAGGTGACATAACGGTCCTGATTCCGTCCAACCTGGCGATGACGATTATGGCGCGAAACAGCAGCGGCAATGGGCCGCGCATCATTTCCGAGTTTCCGGAAATCCGGGTTAGTTCGACTAAGTTTTTCCAGCCACTGGTGGCCCAGGGTGCGATCAATGGCGGCGGGCCGGTACTGAATCTGAATGCGACGAGCGGCGTAATATATCTTCGCCGGAAATAGAACGTAGGAAATAAAACGATGTGGCACAGGATTGTCTTAGCGGCGTGCATGACGGCGACTCTGGGGACGGGCCAGAATGCTCCACCCGCGCCGCGGGTGGCCACGCCTGCTGTTAGTTTCCTGGGTGTCGCGATCCAAGAGATTGACAGCGACCGCGCCAAGGCGCTGAAGCTGCCCGAGGAGGCGGGCGTCGAAGTGACGCGCATCGCTCCCGACAGTCCGGCGGAAAAGGCGGGTATCAAGACCGGCGATGTACTTACGCAGTACAACGGGCAGCGCGTGGAAGGCATGGACCAGTTTTCACGCATGGTTCGCGAAACCCCGGCGGGACGCGAAGTGCGAATCGGAATTCTTCGGAATGGCTCGGCCCAGACCATCAGCGCGAAGATTGCGGCGCGCCCTTTCATCGCCGGACAGTTGGTTCCTCCTACCGCTCCGGCTTTGCAGACCTTTGACTACCGTTTCCCGGACATGCCCCAGAGCCGCATGACCTGGCGCAGTACCATTCTGGGGATCGACGTGGAGACACTCGAAGGGCAGCTGGCAGAATTCTTCGGCGTCAAGGAAGGCGTCCTGGTGCGAATGGTGAATAAGGATTCTGCAGCGGACAAGGCTGGCATCCGGACCGGCGATGTGATCGTGCGTGTTGATGACGTGAAGGTGGCCACTCCTGCCGATATCTCGGCGCATCTGCGAGCGGCGCGCGGACGCCCCGTTTCCGTATCGGTTGTGCGGGACCGCAAGGAAATCACGGTGATGGTGGCGGTGGCCTCCGGAACTGATCGAAGCATCGGACAGTGGCGTGCGTCGTCACGAACTGAGCTGGTGTGAGCCGGGCCACAACTCGTCCATGCACACCCGCAGCCTCAAGATAGCCTGTGCCTTGATTTGGGAAATGCGCGATTCGTGCAGGTTGACGACTTCGGCAATTTCGCGAAGCGTCATCTCTTCCTGGTAGTACAGTCTCAGAACCGTCTTTTCGATCTTGGGGATCCCGGTGATTGCGGCGGTGAGCGTGTTGTGCAGCTCACGGCGTTCCATCAGTGAGGACGGCCATTCGTTCTGGCTGCCTGAAAGAGTATGGAGCAGATTGCGGCAGTCTTTATCGCCCGATCCAGCCGACTCCAACCGCGCAAGATTGAGTCCGCGGACCTTCACCTGCCATTGACGATAACGATCGACGGTGACGTTCAGTACCGTAGCAACTTCCCGTTCCGTGGGCACGCGTTGCAAGGCCTGCTGCGCAGCGTTGATCGCAGCTTCAATTTGTTTGGCGTGTTTGCGATGCTGGCGTGGGACCCAGTCCAATTGCCGCAGACTGTCCAGGATCGCGCCTTTGATCTTGTGCTCGGCGTAGGTCCGCAGGGTGACGTCGCGCGAGGCGTCGAAGCGATCGACGGCCGCGATCAGCCCGAGAATACCGGCAGATACCAAATCGTCCAGGCTTACATTTCCGGGCAGGCGATCGTGAATCCTGCGGGCGATCAGCTGCACCTGTCTCAGGTGATCCAGGATCAGCCGTTCGCGCACACTTGACCGGTCCTGAGACTGACCTGCCTGATCGGACAACTCCGACGTCTTTACCGAGACGGCTAACATTGAAGAAACTCCCGCGTTCATGGAACGTGCATGTAAGGCCCCACCCTTCGGGCGTAGTCCGAAGAACGATGTAAGCCCCAACGATGCAGCTGCATGCGCGACAGCAGCACCCCCTTCGCAAGTTCGATTTTGGGTGGTTCGACTAATATTTGCCGCCATAATATTGGCGGTGGCATTTTTTTGTCGTTGGCGGAAGGTCGCGGAAGAGTCGCGTAACATAGGGAATATGCGCGTCGTGATTACACTTTGTCTGGCTGCCGCCGCTGCGGTTGCGCAGCAGGCTCCGGGATTTGATTTAGGAGCCCTGAATCGCAACGCCGACCCCTGCGCAAACTTCTACCAATACGCCTGTGGAGGCTGGATGGCGGGAAATCCCCTTCCGGGCGACGCCTCCCGCTGGGGACGATTCGACGCTTTGCAGGACCGCAATCGGCTTCTGCTCAACAATGTCTTAGAGGCCGTATCGGCCGATCGCGCCAACCGCAGTGGCACCGACCAGAAGATCGGCGACTTTTATGCCGCCTGCATGGACGAGAAGAACATTGAGGCGCGCGGCCTGGAAGCTATCCAGCGGGATCTGAACCGGATCGCGGTCATTCAGGATCGGAAGGAGATCACGGATATCGTGATCTATATGTTCCGCATCGGCTCGTTTCCTTTTTTCCGCTTCGGCTCAGAGCAGGACGCCAAGGACTCGACGCACGTGATCGCCGGTATCGACCAAGGCGGCCTGGGTCTGCCCGACCGTGACTATTACCTCAAAACCGACGAGAAGTCGGTGGATCTGCGGAATAAATATCTGGCCTACCTGCAGACGACGTTTGGACTGCTCAATTCCTCGCCGGCCGAGGCTCAGAAGAAGGCCTCTGCGGTTCTGTCGATCGAAACGGAACTCGCAAAAGGATCGCTGGATCGAGTCTCGCGGCGCGATCCCGAAAAGATCTATCACAAGATGACGGTGACAGAATTGACTGCCCTGGCTCCGCAGTTCGATTGGGTGAAGTTGTTCCAGGGGCTGGGCGCCCCGCCGATCCAAAGCCTGAACGTGTACGTGCCGGACTTCTTCCGGGCCATGGACGGAGTGCTCAAGCAGCAGCCCATGGAGGATCTGAAAACCTACCTGACCTGGAACCTGATCCACGCCAATACTCTTTTTCTTCCGGCTTCGTTCCAGCAGTCCAGCTTCGACTTCTACGACAAGACGTTGCGAGGCGCCAAGGAAATGCGGGCGCGCTGGAAGCGCTGTGTCGATATTACGGATCAGCAACTGCCGGACGCTCTGGGCAAGACCTTCGTGGACAAAACACTGGGCGACGCGGGAAAGAAGCGCACCCGGCAGATGGTGGCAGCGATCGAGAAGGCGCTGGAGAAAGATATTCGCAGCCTGGATTGGATGACGCCCAAAACCAAGGAACAGGCCATCGTGAAGCTGCACGGCATCACCAACAAAATCGGGAATAAGAATAAGTGGCTGGATTATGCAGGCGTCCAGATCGGGCGCAACGATCCCTACACCAATTCGGCGCGCGCGAGCACATTTGAGCTGGCTCGCGACCTGGCCAAAATCGGGAAGCCTGTAGACAAGACCGAGTGGGGCATGAGCCAGCCGACGGTGAACGCTTATTACGACCCGCAGCATAACGACGTAAACTTTCCGGCGGGCATTTTGCAGCCGCCCTTCTACGACAACAAGATGGACGACGCCGTGAACTACGGCGCAATCGGCGCAGTGATCGGGCATGAGCTGACCCACGGCTTCGACGACGAAGGCCGGCAGTACGACGCCAAAGGAAATCTGCGCGACTGGTGGACCCCGGAGGACGCCAAAGCTTTCGAGCAGCGCGCCGGATGTCTGGTGAACCAATACAGCGCGTACAGCCCCGTGGAAGGCGTCAACCTGAACGGCAAGCTGACCCTGGGTGAAAACACCGCCGACAACGGAGGCCTGCGCATCGCTTACATGGCGCTGATGGACACGCTGGGAGGTAAGCAGCCGGCGAAGATTGACGGGTTCACGGCGGAGCAGCGTTTTTTCCTCGGCTGGGCGCAGGTATGGTGCCAGAATGTCACCGATGAGGCCACGCGCCTGCGGGCTCAAACCGATCCGCATTCGCCGGGCGAGTTCCGCGTGAACGGCGTGGTCTCGAACATGCCTGAGTTCCAGAAAGCCTTCGCCTGCCGCGCCAGCCAGCCCATGGTTCGCGGTCCAGCCTGCCGGGTCTGGTAACCCTGACGGGCGGTTGCTACACTAACCTATTGCTATGGCCATTAGTAAAGACCTGCTGGAAATCCTGGTCTGTCCGCTGTGCAAGGCGCAGCTGGAGTTGAAGCAGGACGAACACGGCCTCAAGTGCGTCGAGTGCAAGCGGGTGTATCCGATTCGCGATGACATCCCCGTGATGCTGGTCGACGAGGCTCGCATCGAAGAATAAAGGCTCGTGTCCTATTTGCTGGAGCGGCTGCCGTCCGGCTCGCGGATCGCGGTGATCCGTCTGCGTTCCCTGGGCGACTGCGTGCTGACGACTCCGGCGCTCGCGCTGCTGAAATCGCACCGCCCGGATCTGCGCATCGGCGTTGTGGTGGAAGATCGGTTTCGCGCTGTATTCGAAGATATTTTGGGGGTGGATGACATTCTCCCGCCGCAAAGTTCGGCCTTGCGCGCATGGCAGCCTGGCGCCGTTTTGAATCTGCACGGCGGGACTCGCAGCATGCTGTTAACGGCCACTTCCGGCGCGGCAATCCGGACGGGATTCGCGCACCACGCCTACAGTTTCCTATACAGCGACAGAATCCCACGGGCGCAGCAGATTTTGGGCGAAGAGCGCCCCGTCCATACGGCCGAGCATCTGGCATCAGCGATGTTCTGGATGGGCGTCCCGCGGACTGACATTCCTCGCGCGCGCTTGGCAGCTTCGGCAACGTCCACCCACACGTACGCGGTGTTTCATCCTTTTGCCTCCCAACCGGATAAAACCTGGCCAGCAGAACGCTTCATGGCCGTCGCCAGGCACCTTTCCGAAACAGGCGTGGAACCAGTATTTATCGCTGGGCCCGCCGATGAGATCGGTGCGTTCCGACAATTCCAGGTGCTTCACGCTGTGTCTCTTCGTGCGGTGAAGAATCTGATGGCGGGGGCCCAGCTTTTCATCGGCAACGACAGCGGCCCGGCGCATATCGCCGCAGCCTTCGGAGTACCTTCGGTGGTTCTGTTCGGACCCAGCGATCCCGTCACTTGGGCACCCTGGAAGACAGAAGCGAAAGTTCTTACGGCCCCGGATTCTATCCAACGGATCGCAGTAGAGCAAGTCATTGCGGCCGCTGACGCCTTAAAGGTGCGTGCGTGAAAGAACTCGGCCGGCTGCTACAGTACTCCCGGCGATACACGGGTCATCTGCTCCTTTCCGTGTTCCTGATGGCGTGCGTAGGCGCCGCGCAGGGCCTGACAGTGCTGCTGATCGGTCCCATTTTCGATCGTGTGCTCAATCCGGCGTCAGCCGATGCACCCGTGTATCTGTTTAAGATCCCAGGCTGGAACCATCCGGTGTATCTCGATAACTTCATGCCCATGGCCATCCACAACGTCTGGACCATGGTAGCGGTGGGAATCCTGGCCGTGTTCTTCATCAGGGGACTATGCGACTACTTCGGAAACTACCTGGTGAACTACGTCGGCCTGTCCGCGGTGACCGATTTGCGGCAGGATGTTTTCGATCGCGTGGTCCATCAGGACGCACACTTTTTCGAGTCGAATTCCACAGCGCGCGTGATGTCGTCCATCATGAACGACCTGGAGAAGATCCAGGTGGCGATGTCCCACATTCTGGCCGACCTGCTGCGCCAAAGTTTTACGCTCCTGTTCCTGGCGGCAGCAGTATTTCGTACAGACTGGAAGCTGGCCACGGGAAGCCTGACCCTGCTGCCGTTGGTGCTGGTTCCGACCTTGCGTCTCGGCCGGCGCATCCGCAGAACTACCAGAAGCGCCCAGGACAACACCGCCGAGCTGAATCAGGTGCTGCAGGAAACGCTAAGCGGACACCAGGTGGTGAAATCCTTCGGAGGCGAGGATATCGAGTCCAATCGGTTCCGGGATCGCGCCGAACGCTTGAAAACCAGCAATCTGCGCTATGTTGCCCAGCAGGCAGTGGCTTCTCCCTTGATCGAGTTCTTTGCCGCCATCATGATCGTGGGGCTGCTCAGTTACGCCCGCCTGCAGATCAAAGCGAATGCGATGAGTACCGGCGATTTCACCAGCTTTGTAGTGGCGCTGGTCATGTTGTTGGAGCCGGTGAAGCGCCTCACGGGCATCCACAATATCTTCCAGCAGGCGCTGGGCGCATCGCAGAAGGTGTTCGAGTACCTGGATCGCGATCAGCAGATCAAAGAGCAACACGGAGCCGTCCGGCTTTCGCGTTTCGAAAAAGGCATCACGTTTGAAAACGTCAGCTTCCACTACCCGGCCGCGCCGGAGCGTACGGTGCTGGAGAACATCAACCTGGTGGTTAAGGCCGGCGAGATTGTGGCTCTGGTGGGGCCAAGCGGCGCGGGCAAGACGACCTTGGCGAACCTGGTTCCGCGCTTTTACGACGTTACCGGGGGCGCGCTGCGCATCGATGGCAAGGATCTGCGGGAGCTGAAGCTGTCTTCCTTGCGGGACAAGATCAGCATCGTGGCGCAGGATACATTTCTGTTCAACGACACAGTAGGCGCGAACATCGGCTATGGATTGGTGCACGCCTTGCCCGAACAGGTCTATCAGGCGGCCCGCGATGCGCTGGCGGAAGAGTTCATTTCGCGCATGCCGCAAGGCTACGGCACGGTCATCGGCGAGCGTGGCATGAAACTGAGCGGCGGCCAGCGGCAGCGGCTGGCGATCGCTCGCGCCCTGCTGAAGAATGCTCCTATCCTGATCCTGGACGAGGCGACGTCGCACCTGGATACGGAATCGGAAGTCCTGGTGCAGAAAGCGCTGCAAACGCTGATGCAGAATCGAACGGTGATCGTGATTGCACATCGGCTCTCCACCGTTCGGCGGGCTGACCGAATCGTCGTGCTGGATCGCGGACACATCACCGAAACCGGCCGCCACGATGAACTGGTTAACCAAGGCGGCCTGTACCAGCGGCTCTACGAACTACAATTTCTGGAAGCGGACGTGAATCCGTAAATGGCCAATTTTCCCCTGCGCAGCATGACTGGATTCGCCCGCGCCCGGCGCGCTCTGGGCGATAGCGAACTAGTGGTGAGCGTGAAGACTCTGAACCATCGCGCGCTGGATATCCATGTGCATGCGCCTTCGGTAGCCGACGCGTTCGAAAATGCGGTGCGCACGCTGGTCAAAAGCCGTCTGGGACGCGGGCACGTTGAAGTGCGGATCGCTCTGCCGCAAGGAAGCACGCAGGGAAACTCGGCGGCGCTCAACCGGACGCTACTCAACGAATACCTGGCGGCGTTCCGTCAGGCAGCGGCCGAACATAGTTTAAGTACCCAGCCCGACCTGAACGCCGCTTTGCGGATTCCGGGAATGTTCGGGGAAGGGGAAAGCTCCGAGCTGCCGCCGGGAGCCGAGGCCGCGCTGCTGGACGCGCTCAGTGCGGCATTAGACGAGCTGAACGTGTTCCGGGAGCGCGAGGGCGCTGCCATCGCCGCGGATATGCGCGGGAACAACACCCGGCTGAGCAGCGTGGCGGACGAGATGCAGAGCCTCCGGGCAAACGCCCAGGAAGTCTTCCAGAATCGCCTCAATGAGCGCCTCAAGGACCTGCTCAAAGGCGTCCAGGCAGATCCTCAGCGGCTCGCTCAGGAGGCCGCCGTTCTTGCCGATCGCAGCGATATCGGCGAGGAACTGGCCCGGTTAAGGATCCATTCGGGGCAATTGGCGGTGCTGCTGGATTCCGGGGGCGAAGCCGGGAAAAAGGTGGACTTTCTGCTGCAGGAAATGAACCGGGAAACCAATACGATTCTGTCTAAGACCAGCGGGGCGGGCGAAGTCGGGCTCAAAATCACTGAGCTGGCCCTGTCCGCCAAGGCGGCCATCGAGAAGATCCGGGAACAGTCGCTTAACCTTGAATAGCCGCCTAATGACCACTGTTTTCATCATTTCAGCGCCTTCGGGCTCCGGTAAATCCACCCTGGTTGGCAAGCTGATGAAGTGCTTCCCGGACCTGCGATTTTCGGTCTCCTACACCACCCGCCCGCCCCGCGGCCAGGAACGCGACGGCCATGAGTACCACTTCATTTCCCGGGCGGAATTTGAGGAAAGGCTGGCCAAAGACGAGTTTCTGGAGTCGGCTGAGGTGTTCGGCAACTACTACGGTACCCATCGGAGCGAACTGGAGCGGGCAGCCGCGGCAGGAGCGGATCTGGTCCTCGACATCGATGTCCAAGGTGCGCGACAATTAAAAGGGAAGATTCCGCACGCGGTATCGATCTTCATTCTTCCGCCCAGCCGCCAGGTACTGGAAGAGCGTCTCCGTACACGCTCCCAGGACGCCGAAACGGTCATCGGGAGGCGGCTTGAGGAGGCCGCGGAAGAGATTCGGAATTATTCGCAGTATGATTACGTGCTGGTAAATCGGGAGGTCCAGGCATCTACCGACAACCTGGCCGCGATTGTCCGATCCGTCCGCAGCCGCCGGGACC
>Ga0207687_10000954_pt1 | contig 19670 bp, 18 predicted proteins | sample KBSM54metaG_FD_184399 | JGI IMG/M metagenome (GOLD analysis project Ga0207687, IMG submission 184399) | Miscanthus rhizosphere microbial communities from Kellogg Biological Station, Michigan, USA - KBS M5-4 metaG (SPAdes) (version 2) | ecosystem: Host-associated > Plants > Roots > Rhizosphere >...
GGAAGCCGCTCGGCGGGCAGCCGCTCGGCTGGAACCCGGACCTCGACGACGGCGTCCGGCTCAACGTCCGCCCCTTCGTCGAGGCGGGGATCATGCGCTGCCGCTTCAACGTCGGCTGGCGCAAGGACCGCGGCAGGAACGAGGACGGCTCCGAGCGGTTCAACGACAGGCACCTGACCCTGGCCGAGAAGCGCGGGGCCCCGGTGGGGGGCGGGGGATGAGCGAGACCGTCCTCGACGGGATCGTCCGGTCGCTGGAAGCCGCCCGCGCCTCCTACGACCCCGACGCCCAGGTCGCCCCGGTGGCGCTGCTGTGGCCGGACGAGGGCGCCCAGTGGGAGCCGGCGATCGAGCGGATCGCCGAGCGGCTGCCCGTCGTCTCGCTCGGCCCCTACGACCCCGCCGCCCGCCGCGGCCCCGCCTACTGGATCCGCTGCGTCGTCGCCGGCACCGAGCCGCTGCAGCTGCCGGAGGGCCCGCCGATCGTCTACCTGCCGGGGGTCGGCCGGGCGATGCTGCGGGCCTCCGACGAGTGCTCGCCCGAGCTCGCGCCGATCGCCGAGCTGCAGTACCGCAGCCAGTGGTTCTCGCACCCGAACAGCCGCGACTGGACGGTGCTGGCGCTGCTCGCCAACGAGGCTCGCGGCCTCGGTCTGCGGATCGCCGACGACCCGCCGGCGCGCAAGGCCCTGCGCACCGCGCTCGGGCGGCTCCTCGACGAGCGGCTGGACCGGGTGCGGCGGCAGTTCGTCGACGCCGACTACCTCCACGACCTCGTCAACCCCGATCCGGTGCTGAGCCTGCTGAAGTGGATCGACGACCCGGCCGGCTTCCGCGCGGTCGCGGGCGAGGAGGAATGGAGCGCCTTCGGCGAACGCTGCGCCGCCGAGTTCGAGCTCGACCTCGCCGAGGGCGAGGTCAGCGCCGCCCGGCGGCTCGGCCAGCGCGCCAGCCCCTGGGACGCGGTCTGGCGCCGCTTCGCCGAAACCCCGGAGCGCTTCCCCGGCGTCGCCGAGCAGCTGCGCAAGGCACGGCCCGAGGAGGAGCTCGGCGACCCCGACGCCTGGCCCCAGGACAACGAGGCGGCCGAGGAGGAGCTGCGCGCGAGCCTGCGCGGGATCGGCGACCTCACCGCGGCGCAGGCGCGGCGGGAGGTGGAGCGCCTCGAGGAGAAGCACGCGCGGCGCCGCGGCAGCGTCTGGGCGCAGCTGGAGCGCTCGCCGCTCGCCTTCGCGCTGGAGCAGCTGCTGCGGCTGGCGCGGGAGACCGCCGAGCCGCTCCCGGCCGGCGATCTCGACGCACTGGTCGAGGCCTACGCCGAGCGCGGCTGGCGGGCCGACGACGCCGTGCTGCGGGCGCTGGCGGCGGCCCCGGAAGACCCCGACCGCGAGGCCGCCGGGATTGCCGCCGCGGCCCTCTACCGCGACTGGCTCGATGCCGGCGCGAGGGCGCTGCAGGAGGCGATCGGGCCGATGGCGAACGCGAGCGACTACCGGCCGGGCCCACCGGCCTCGACCGCGGCGGGCACGGCGGTCCTCTTCGTCGACGGCCTGCGGCTCGACGTCGGCCACCGCCTCGCCGAGCGGCTGCGGGGGACCGAGCTCGAGGTCGTCGCCGGGACCGCGCTGGCGGCGCTGCCGACCGTCACCCAGACCGCCAAGGCGGCGGTCGTTCCCGTCGCCGCCGGCGCCCTCGGCCCCGGCTCCGGGCTGCACGCCGCCAACGCCGCGACCGGCACCGACGCCTCGGTCCACGTGCTGCGGGCGCTGATGGCGGAAGCGGGGGTGCAGGTGCTGGAGCCGGGCGAGCGGGGCGAGCCCGGCGGGGTCGCCTTCGCCGAAGCCGGCGGGATCGACCGCCGCGGCCACGACGACGGGCTCGGCCTCGTCGACCAGCTCGACGACGAGCTGCACCGCATCGTCCGCCGCGTCCGCGAGCTGCTCGAGGCCGGTTGGGATCGCGTCGAGGTGATCACCGATCATGGCTGGATGCTGGTCCCGGGCGGGCTCGAGAAAGTGACGCTGCCGGCGGCGGCGACCGAGCTGAAGAAGGGCCGCTGCGCGCGGCTGAAGGACGGCGCCGCGGTCGAGGCGCCGACGGTCCCCTGGCACTGGGACGCCGGAGTGAAGATCGCGCTGGCGCCAGGGGCCGCCTGCTTCGAGGCGAACAAGGAGTTCGAGCACGGCGGCGTCAGCCCGCAGGAGAACGTGGTGCCGCGGCTGACGGTGACGCCGGGCGCGGCCGCGCCCGCGAGCGAAGCCGAAATCACCAAGGTGAAGTGGCTGGGCCTGCAGTGCCGGGTGGAGTTCGCCGGGGTGCGGGAGAGGGCGACGGTCGACCTTCGCGGGCTGCCGGCCGAGCCGAGCTCGAGCATCGCCGAGCAGGCGAAGGAGACGACCAGCGCCGGCCGCGTCTCGCTGCTGGTCCCCGACGAGGACCACGAGGGCGAGCGGGCCTACCTGGTCCTGGTCGCCGCCGGCGGCGCGATCCTCGCCCAGCGCGAGGTCGTCGTGGGGGCGAACCGGTGAGCGAGCTCGACCGCCTCGACCGCCTCGCGGCGGAGGTCTTCGAGGGCTTCCTGGTCCGCAAGGACCTCGCCCAGCAGTTCCGCGGCCAGTACCCGGTCCCCACCTACGTCGGCGAGTTCCTCCTCGGCCGCTACTGCGCGACCACCGATCCGGAGGAGATCGACGAGGGGCTGCGGATCGTCCAGCGTTCGATGAAGGAGCGGACGGTCCGCCCCGGCGAGGAGGAGCTGTTCAAGTCGAGGGCCCGGGAGAAAGGGCGGGTCAAGGTCATCGACCTGCTCCGCGGCAAGCTCGACGCCCGCTCCGACGCCTACAAGGCCGAGCTGCCGAGCCTGCAGCTGAGCGACATCCACATCGGCGACGAGCTGGTCAACCGCAACGAACGGATGCTGACCGGCGGCTTCTACGCGGAGGTCACCCTCGAGTACGTCGCCGCGCTGGCGCGCGAGCCGGACGGCCAGCCCTTCCGGATCGAGTCGGTGCGGCCGATCCAGATGTCCACCCGCGACGCGCTCGAGCGGTTCGTCGGCGGCCGCCCGCGCTTCGGCCTCGACGAGTGGCGCTCGCTGCTGCTGCGCAGCGTCGGGTTCGAGCCGGCGCGGCTCTCGGCCCGCCAGCAGGACGTCCTGCTGGCGCGGATGGTGCCCTTCGTGGTGACGAACTACAACGCCGTCGAGATCGGCCCGCGGGGGACCGGCAAGTCGCACCTGTTCCAGCAGGTCTCGCCCTACGCCCACCTCGTCTCCGGCGGCAAGGCGACGATCGCCAACATGTTCGTCAACAACCGCACCGGCCGCCGCGGCCTGGTCGCCCAGTACGACGTGATCTGCTTCGACGAGGTCTCCGGGGTGTCCTTCGACACCAAGGAGGGGGTGAACATCCTCAAGGGCTACATGGAGTCGGGCGAGTTCAGCCGCGGCAAAGAGAGCATCCGCGCCGAGGGGGGCATCGTCCTGGTCGGCAACTTCGACGTCGACGTCCAGCACGAGCGCCTGCGGGGGCACCTGTTCGCGCCGATGCCGAAGGAGATGCGCGACGACACCGCCTTCCACGACCGGATCCACGCCTACCTCCCGGGCTGGGACGTCCCCAAGCTCGACCCCTCCTACTTCACCGGCCATTTCGGCTTCGTCAGCGACTTCCTCGCCGAGTGCTGGAGCCAGCTGCGCCGGGTGACCAGGCTCGACGCCTTCCGGGACCGGATCGAGTGGGGGCCGGAGCTGAGCGGCCGCGACCGCCGGGCGGTCGACAACACCGTCAACGGCCTGCTGAAGCTGCTCTGGCCCGACCCGGAGATGGCGGTCCCCGGGGAGGACCTCGCCTGGGCGGCCGAGCTGGCGCTGGAAATGCGGCGGCGGGTGAAGGAGCAGCAGGCGGCGATCGGCCAGGCCGAGTTCGGGCAGGTGAACCTGAGCTACAGGCTCGACGGCGGCGAGGAGAAGGTCGTTCGCTGCGAGGAGTCGCTGGTCCAGCCCGGGCCCGGGAGGGCCGCGGCCGCCCCGGCTGCGCCGGCGGGCGCCGCCGAGCTGCCGGAGCCCGACCCGGTCGAGGTGAGGGAGTCGACCGCGGGCGCGGAGGTCGACTACGGCGTCGGCGACGCGATCGACGACCGCTTCGAGGTCCTGGAGTTCCTCGGGAAGGGCGGCTTCTCCAGGGTCTACCGCGTTCGCGACGAGCTCGAAGGGGAGGAGCGAGCCTTGAAGCTGTTCGAGAGCGCGGCGGGATACGACGCCGTGCGCCGCGAGCTGACCGCGCTGCGCAAGGTCGAGCATGCGCGGGTCGTCCGGGTCTACTGGGCCTCGAAGGCCGCCGACGGCCACTGGTACCTGATCACCGAGTACATCGACGGGGTCTCCCTGGACGAGTACACGAGCGGGGGCAAGCGGCTGCGGGACCGGGAGGCGGTTGACGTCGCCCTCGACGTCCTCGACGCGCTGGTCGCGATCCATCCCGACAGCGTCCGGCTCGAGGAGCTCGAGCGGCGATCCGAAGCCGGCGAGCTGTCGGAGGCCGAGTTCGCGGAATGGCAGAGCCTGCGGGAGAGCGGCCTGGTGCACCGCGACGTCAAGCCGCACAACATCGTGCTCGCCAGGACCGGCGCGAAGCTGCTCGACTTCAACATCGCCTCGCGGGTGGGCGACCCCGTCCACACCCACTCCGGCACCCCTCCCTACCAGCCTCCCGACGGCGACCTCGGCCGCTGGGACGTCTCAGCCGACCTCTTCGCGGTCGGGGTCGTGCTCTACGAACTGCTCTGCGACGGAGAGCATCCCTATCCGCGGGCGCAGCCGGTCGCCGACGCGGAGCCGATCGACCCGAAGTCGATCCGACCGGACCTCGACGCCGACCTGGCCGGGTTCCTGCGTCGAGCTTGCGCGCCCGAACGCGCGGCTCGGTTCGGGAGGGCAGTCGAGATGAAGGACCGCCTGGAGGAGATCAGGGCCTCGATGTGAGGGACGTCAAGCTCGGCGGCGCGCAGGCGGGAGGTCGCCGAGCCCGGCGAGGATCGACTCGTACTCCTCCACGCTCAGCTGCGCGAAGTCCCCGCCGCGTTTGATCCGGCCGAAAGCCTTCTTCGGCGCCACGTCGGTGGTGTAGAGGCCCTGCTCGATCAACGGCACCCAGGTGTCCACGCGGCAGGGGTAGACCCAGGGCCAACGGAGTCCCCAGTCGGGGTCTCGCTTCCACTCCGGAGCCGCGAGGATTTCAGCCTCGGCAAAGATCCGTACGTGGATCACCGCGTGGAAGAGAACCCTGTCGTGGGGACCCATCTGCGGCGGCTTGGTGTGGGTGGTGGGTCCGGTTCGGAAATGGAAGTGGGAGAGGTCGGCGCCAGCCGCCCAATCGTTCGGCATCGCAGCGGGAGGATCCGTAACACCCAATGGCTTCAACCAGTATGCGGGCACCCTTGAACGATACGGCCAATCGCTCCTCGAAATTCCACGTGCTCCAGCCCGCTTGACTCTTACCCGCCGCGCATGAGAGCTTCCCACTCCAGACAGAGAAAAGGAGACGGAGATGGCGGACGCACTGATCCTCGAGTTCGACGGAGTAGGGATCGAGGAGTACGAACGGGTGAACGGGAAGCTCGGGATCGACATGGCGAGCGGCGAGGGCGACTGGCCACAGGGTCTGCAGACCCACAGCGCCGCGGCAAAACCCGGCGGTTTCGTGGTCTATGAGGTCTGGGCCTCGAAGGCCGAACAGGAACGGTTCATGGAGGAGCGCCTCGGACAGGCGCTGCAGGAAGGCGGCATCGAGGGGCCGCCGAGCCGGATGGAGTGGCTCGAGCTCGCCGCGCACCACAACCCAGGCGGCTGAGGAGCGCCGGCAGCGGCGTCTCGGCCTGGGTTTCCAGAACTCGATCGGCGAGACGCTCCGACGAGCGCGCTACTAATTTCCTCAGTATTTATTTACACACTCGGGTGTGTTTGACGTAAGCCCCATCGCCTGCTTAGGGTCGGTCAAGCGACGAAGGGAGCAGCGATGAGGGTTCTGGTTGAAGTACGCCCCGAAGAACGGCCGAAGATGGCGATGGAATTGACGGCGTCGTTCGAGGAGCCGCCGCTGGAAGTGGCCCCCTTGGCCGAGGCCGGCCTGGAGGTTGACGCCAGCTTCCCGGCGGTGGTGCTGCCGAGCGTGGCGGCGCCGGACGGCGCCGACATCGCGCGGTTTGCGCTGACGGCGGAACCGTCGTTTCAGCCGGAGAGCGTGTCCGCCCTGATCCGAGGGGAGGTTCCCGAGGGTGACGAAGGCGAGGAGGTGTTACGTCAGCTCGTCAGGCGGAACGACGTCAAAGGAGTCTTCTCCGACCCGAACATCGCCTCGCTGACTTGCGGCGGCGATCCGGCTGTGGGAACGGACGCCGACGTCGCCGAGGCCCTTCACTGCTCGACGCTCGCCGAGAAAGGCCTGACCGGCGAGGGCGTACCGGTGGCCGTGGTCGATACCGGCATCAACCTGGAACACCTCACGTCTGCCGGTCACCACAACCCGTTCGATGCCGCGTCGAGCTTCACCCCGCAGGGGGTCCAGACCGAACCGGGCCACCATCCCGTCCAGCACGGGACCATGTGCGCCTTCGACGTCGGCATCGCGGCGCCGCAGGCGACCCTCGTCGACCATGCCGTGCTGCTGAGCACCCAGGAAGGCCAGACGGTGATGGAAGGCCTGCTGAGCGATGCCGTCCACTCGTTCTCGGTCTTGCGGGCGAAGATCGAATCGATGTCCCAGGAGGAGCGGGCGCTGGTGATCAGCAACAGCTGGGGCGTGTTCGACCCGGGGTGGGACTTCCCCACCAACCATCCCTCCAACTACACGGACAACCCGCGCCACCCGTTCAACCTGATCGTCGCGTCGCTGGAGGCGGCGGGCGCAGACGTGCTCTTCGCCGCGGGAAACTGCGGCGTCGAATGCCCGGATGGGCGATGCAAATTCTCCGAACGCCCGATCAACGGCGCCAACTCCCACCCTGACGTGATCTCGGTCGCGGGGGTGAACGTAGAAGAGGGACGGATCGGATACTCGTCGCAGGGCCCAGGACGACTCTCGAAGGCGAAGCCGGACGTTGCCGCCTACACCCATTTCAAAGGGTCCGGGGTGTGGCCGATCGACAGCGGCACCTCCGCCGCCTGCCCGGTCCTCGCCGGCGTCGTCGCGGCGATGCGAACCAACTGCCCTGCTTCGACGCTGAGCCCGGTTCAGCTCCGTGCCCTCCTCTTCAGGACCGCAAAGGACCTGAATGGGCACGGGTTCGACTACGACAACGGATGGGGAGTGGTGCAGCCGGTGGAGCTGGCGGAAAAACTGCCCTGAGAACCGGCGGGAGTAGCATCGGAGTGGCCGATGCCCAGGATGATGATCACCCTCAAGCTCGATCCCGATCATGCGTCGATGGGCGAGGTGCGCAAGAAGCTGGGGATCGGGCCGGAGCAGATCGACGAGAGCTTCGGCGTGATCGACGTCGCCCCGCAGGAGCACCTCTACGCGGTGCTGGTCGACGAGGACGTGGCGGCCGAGGTCAGCGGCAAGCCCGACGTGGAGGGAACCTTCTCCAACCCCAAGATCGAGCCGTTCGGACCGCCTCAGCAGTAGACGAGGCCGCTCAGCGCGGCGGCGGCTCCAGGTGCTTCGCCTCGAGGCCGAAACCTTGTTCCAGCCGCGCCGCGATCAGCGAGCGGTGGCAGGCCTCGGGATCGCGCTCGACACAGAGGAGGGCGGCGCGCTGGGCGCCGACGAAGCGGACGATCGGCTCGAGGTCGACCTGGTCGAGGACCTCCTCGGTGTAGGCGCGGACGTACCCGGGCGCCAACTCCGTGCGGGAGCGTTTGCCCTCGCCTTTGCGCGCGTCCTCCTCGTACTGCAGCTGCCGCATCTCGGTCGTCGGCGCCAGCTCGGGCAGGTGGCTGTAGCCGATGCCCGCCTCGCTCAGCCCCGCCTGCAGGCGCTTCGCGTTCGCCCACGCGTACTGGCTGCCCCGCACGCCCCTCCGCTGGCGGACGTCGAGGACGAGCCCTACGTCCGCGTCCTTCAGGGCGCGGATGAAGCCGGGGCCGTCGAAACCGTAAACGCCGATGGTGGCGAACTTCGCCATCGGCGTCTGAGTCTTTCAGGGCGGGCGTCTTGCCGCCGGTTCAGTACCGCGACGGCCCTTCGCGGTAGGCCGGGTCGCGCACTTCGCGTCGTTCTTCGACGGCGGGCTCGCCCGGGGCCACGCCGCGGCGGCGGGACCAGACGATTTCCTGGAAGAGGCCGATCAGCAGGCCGACGGCGCCGGCGATCATCAGGATCACGCCGATCATGTCGATGCTGACGCCCTGGACGTGGATGTTGGTCGCGAACTTGAGGATCGCGCCGACCGCGATGAGGAAGATGCCTGCTCCGATAGTCATGGCTGCTGATTACCCCCGGTTTGGATCGACAAACCGCAGCAACAGCGGCTAGACGAATTGCCGGGCGCCATTCCCGCCTCAAGTCCTTAGGTCTGGCTGCCGAACCAATACCGGCGTGACCAAGGGCTCGACCAAGTTGGCGGCACTCACGCTTGCGCTTCTCGTGGCGCTGGCCCTATCCGCCTGCGGCGGTTCGTCCTCCTCTGGCACCGACGGGGGGACGCTGAAGGCGACCTTCGGCTCCTTCCCGGACTCCCTCGACCCGGGCCTCGCCTACACCGGCGAAGGCTCGACCGCGGTCTACGACGTCTACATCCCCCTGCTCACCTACGCCCACGCTTCCGGCAGCGCCGGCAGCAAGGTGATCCCGGGCCTGGCCAAGGCGATGCCGAAGGTCAGCGACGGCGGCCGCACCTACACGCTCACCCTTCGCAAGGGCCTGCGCTATTCGGACGGGAAGCCGGTCGAGGCCTCGGACTTCGCGGCCGCGATCGAGCGCCTGTTCGAGCTCAACTCCCCCGGATCGCCGTTCTACACGGACATCGTCGGCGCCGAAGCCTTCGCCAAGAGCAAGAAGGGCGGGATCGCCGGGATCGCGACGGACGACAAGAGCGGCAGGATCGTCATCCACCTGGTCAATCCGCGCGGCACCTTCCCCAATGAGCTGGCGCTGCCCTTCGCCGCTCCCGTCCCCGCCGGCACTCCGGCCGAAGACCTCACCGCCCACCCGCCGCCGGCGACCGGCCCCTACGTCATCTCCGACTCCAAGCCCGGCCGCGGCTGGGACTACAAGCGCAACCCGCAGTGGGCCGGCGGCAACGCCGAGCTGCTGCCCCAGGTCCCGAGCGGCCACGTCGACCGGATCGAAGTCGACGTCGTCCGCAACCCCTCGACCCAGGTCGCCGACGTCGAAAGCGGCCGCTACGACTGGATGGGCAACCCGCCCCCGGCCGACCGCTACGCGGCGGTCAAGAGTAAGTACGAAGGGTCGCAGTTCAAGGTCGAGCCGACGATCAGCACCTACTTCTTCTGGATGAACATGACGCAGGCGCCGTTCGACGATCTCGCGGTGCGCCAGGCGGTCAACTACGCGGTCGACCCGCGGGCGCTGGAACGGATCTACGCCGGCCAGCTTGCCGGCACCCAGCAGATCCTCCCGCCCGGCATGCCCGGCTACAAGCGGATCGACCTCTACCCGCACAGCCTCGCCAAGGCGAAGCAGTTGGTCGCCGCGGCCCACCCGGCGGACCGCGCGATCACGATCTGGACCGACGACGAAAGCCCCAACAACGAAGCGGGCGAATACCTGGAGGGGGTGCTGAAGGAACTCGGCTTCGAAACGACGCTGAAGATCGTCAGCGCCGACAGCTACTTCGGCCTGATCGGCAACGAATCGACGCCGAACCTCGACATCGGCTTCGCCAACTGGTTCGAGGACTACCCCCATCCCAACGACTTCTTCCAGCCGCTGCTCTCCGGCGAAAGCATCGTCCCGGTCGGCGCCACCAACCTCGCCCGGATCGACGACCCCAAGCTGAACGCGAAGATCGCCCGCCTCGGAGAAGGGCCGCTGACGCCGCAGGTCGAATCCGAATACGCGGATCTCGACCGGGAATTCATGGAACAGGCGCCGTGGGCGCCCTACGGGACCAGCACGCTGCCGACCTTCGTCTCCTCGCGGGTCGACCTCGACAAGGTCGTCTTCAACCCGACCTTCGCCCAGGACCTGACCAGCTTCGAGTTCAAGTAGGCGGCTGACTGAGCGCGGTCCAGAGGCGGCGCTCGGCCTCGAGCACCTGCTCGGCTCCGTCGCCGACCGCCCGCCAGAGCTGCGGGCGCGGCTCGTCATTTTCGCTCGCGGCTTTGAACGCCTCGGCCAGCTCGGTCCAGCGCGCCGCCGCCGCGGCCGCCAGCGGCGCCTCCTCGCGCCCGGCTTCCTCGAGGAAGCGCGAATACATCAGCCGGAAGCAGCCGCCGCCGGTGCCGCGTCGCTCGATCACCTGGTAGGCGAAGCGCGCGCACCACTGCCAGTCCTCGACCGCCTCCGGCCAGGAGCCGGCCTCCTCCGCCAGACGCTCCAGCGCCGGCACGCCGGCGAAGGGGCCGAACGGCGGCTCCAGCATCTCGCTCGCCGCCCGCTCGATCGCCCGCGGCACCGCCGCCTCCAGCCGCGCGCGGTCGATCTCCTCGTCGACGGTGAACATGTGACCCTCCAGCGGGTAGGCGGGGTGGCCGCTGTGCCGCGCCCGCGCCAGGTTCTCCAGCCGCGTCGTCTGCAGCTCCTCGAAGGCGGTGTCGGAGAGCTGGGCGACCTCGGCGTCGTAGCCCGCCAGCACCACCGCGTGGCCGGGGAAGTGGGCCGAGTTGCCGTAGTGGTCGAGGTAGTAAATGTCGGTCAGGAGCAGCGCCGGCTTGCCGGCGTCGACCTCGGACCGCGCCGCCTCCCAGGCTCCCGCGCCGTCCTCCTCGGCGAAGGTGCGCAGCTCCAGCGCCGCCCCGGTCAGCTCGCGGAAGGTCTCCTCCAGCCGCGCCGTGCGCCCGTTGAACCAGCGGCTCGGCGAGGCGTCCTCCATCGCCAGGTAGTAGAAGCCGGCGCCGGCGCCGAGCCCGAAAGCCATCTCCTCGCTGATCTCGACGCCGTGGAAGGCGAGCAGGTTGCGCAGCGCGGTCGAGCCGCAGTGGTGGCCGGGGGTGTGGACGAAGCCGGAGACCTGGGGCATGGAGGGATTGTGCCTGGTCGGCCTTCGGCCGGATCAGCCCTTCGACTCACCCTTTCCCCTCAGCCATGACTCGAGCTCATCCGAGTCGCTTTGCGGCAGGCCCATCGAGGTGGAGCGCGACAGCATCCAGGCGACGAAGACCTGTTCGACCTGACTCGCGGTCATGTTGACGATGAGATTGGAGGTAGTGAACAGCACGAAGGCGACGTAGTGGGCCTGGCCACGCGACACCCGCTCTTCTTGCGGATTTTGGTCGGATTTGTCCCTGGCTATGCGGGTGAGTTCGTTCATCGCTTTTATGTCAGGGCTGTCCCCCCACTGGAGCCGATGCGTGGCGGCGGCCAGGGCGGAGTAGACGCGCGGCCAGTGCTCGCTGCTGCAGAGGGGAAGGGCTTTGTCAGCCTCCTTGAGCAGCGAGACGACCCGGGGGACGCCCGGATGCTGCCCGTCGTAAGAGGAGATGTCGAAATCGGCCGGCAGCACATAGGACCGGTTGGTGGGGCTGACCCTGGCGTCCGGTATCGCGGCGTTGAGCATCTTCGTGAAGGTGCCGTAACCCATCCACCCGTTGGAGATGTCGCCTCCGAACTCTCGCTGCAACTCCCAGGCCAGGGTGGGCAGGGGGATCGGTCGGGTCAGCGCGTTGACCCGGTCGCGGAGGTAGGCTTCTGCGGCCTCGCGGGCGGGGTTCGGAGAGCCCGTACCTTCCCCCTCCGTCGGCGCCGCTTCGGAATCCGACTCGCTCTCCGTCAAGGAATCTTCGGCGAGGATGTCGAGCTGGGAGCGAAGGTCCTCCGCGATGTCGTCGAGGGTGGCCATCAGGTCCGCCATCCGTTTGCTCAGGGTGGTGACTAGGGGCGGGACGTCGCCCCCGGGCTTGTAGGTGTCCTCGTGGGTCAGCTCGCCCCAGCTGTCCTGCAAAAGGGTCCTTATCTGCAGCTCGCAGATGACGGGATGCCGCGTGGTCGCCTGTGACACGGAGGTGCAGAGGTTCACGTGGTACGCCCGATAACCGCTGTCCTTCGGTTCGCTGCGCCAGTCTTTGTTGTCGCCCTGGATGGCGAGAACGGGTTCGTCGCCATCCGAGTACTTCTCCAGCCCTTCCAGGATGTCGACCAGGCGGTCGACGTCGGACTTGTTGGTGCAGACCACCCGCAGTCCGACCAGGTCGTCGACGACCTCTGGGATGTCGGAGACCCCCGTCACTTTCCCCGCGTATTTGCCGTTCAGCTTTTTCCAGGTTCGGGTCTTCGACTTGACCCGCCCGGAGCCGACCCGGATGCGCATGCGCTGAGGCTCCTGCAGCTCTTCGTCGAGGAGCTGGGTCAGCGCAGCGGTGGCCGCGGTCTTCGCCGGCTCGAGAAAGTTCTCAGCGTGCTGGTCGAACCAGTCACTGAAGTCCTCATACGAAAGGGGCAAGGCGGGCGCCGTCACCGTCACAGGGGACGGAGAATATCCGCGAATGGCGTAACGGTACGTTCGGCGGTCGAGAGGACCTCGTGGGCAGCCGAATATGCTGCACGGCCGATGAAAGGGCTGGACCTCGAGCTGCTGCGCTGGATGCGCACCCACGGGCATTCGCCGGGGATCGAGGACGCCGCGATCGCGCTCGGCAAGGCCGGCAACAACGGCCTGATCTGGTTCATCCTCGGCGCCACGCTGGCGGTCATCGACAACGGCCGCTGGGAATCGTGGCTGATCTGCGCCCTGCTCGGACCGGTCGCGATCGGCCTCAACTACGTCGTCAAGCTCGCGGTGAAGCGCCCGCGACCGGTGCTAGAGGGCCTGCCGCCGCTCGGCGGCGCCCCCAGCTCGCTCAGCTTCCCCTCCGCCCACGCCACCTCCTCCTTTGCGGTGGCGACGGCGATGTGCCGGGTCGACCCGGCGACCTCGGCGGCGTTCCTCGTCGCGCTCGCGCTGTCGCTCGGCCGTCCCTACCTCGGCATGCACTACCCCTCCGACGTCCTCGCGGGCGCCCTGATCGGCATCGCCCTCGGCCTGATCGTTCCGCTCACTTTCTGATGGAGGAGCGCGCCAGATGAAGGTCGGGATCGTCGGTCTGCCGAACGCCGGCAAGTCCACTCTCTTCAACGCGCTGACCAAGGGCGGCGCCCAGATGGGCGACTACCCGTTCACGACGATCGAGCCGAACGTCGCCGTCGCCCAGGTGCCCGACGAGCGCCTGGAGAAGGTCGCCGAGACGGTCAAGAGCTCCGAGCTGGTGCCGGCCAAAATCGACTTCCACGACATCGCCGGGCTGGTCAAAGGCGCCTCGGAAGGGGAGGGGCTCGGAAACCAGTTCCTCGCCTCGATCCGCGAGACCGACGCGATCTGCCACGTCGTCCGCTGCCACACGGGATCCGACGTGCCGCACCCGGACGGCCGCGTCGACCCGCTCGCCGACATCGAGACGATCGAGACCGAGCTGGTCCTCGCCGACTACGACCAGGTCGAGCGCCGGCTCGGCCGCGTCGGCAAGCAGGCGAAGTCGGGCGACAAAGAAGCGCAGGTCGAGCACGAGTGGCTGCAGGCGGTGCACGAGGCGCTCGCGGCGGGCCGGCCGGCCCGCTCGATCCCGCTGCCGGAAGGTGCGCCGCAGGCGGCGCAGAACCTGCAGGCGCTGACGACGAAGCCGATCCTCTACGTCGCCAACGTCGACGAGGGCGACGCCGAGGCGCCGGAAGCGGTCGTCTCCCACGCCAACGCGGTCGGCGCCGGCGTGGTCGCGGTCAGCGCCCGGATCGAGGCCGAGCTGGCCGAGCTCGACCCCGCCGAAGCGGAGGAGATGCGCGAGTCATACGGGGTCGAGGGCTCCGGCCTGATGCGCCTGGTCCGCACCGCCTACGACCTGCTGGAGCTGATCACCTTCTTCACCGCCGGCGAGGACAAGGAGGCGGTGGCGCGTCCGCTCCGGCGCGGCGCCACCGCGCTCGAAGCGGCGGGCACGATCCACACCGAGATCATGGAAGCGTTCGTCAAAGCCGAGGTGATCGGCTGGGAGGACCTGGTCGCCTGCGGCGGCTACGTCGCCGGGCGGGACAAAGGCGTCCTGCGGATCGAGGGTCGCGACTACCTCGTCCAGGACGGCGACGTCATCACCATCAAGGTCTAGTCCTCGACGACCTCGATCACTCCGCCCGGCGCTTCGAGCAGCTCGACCGTCCGCCGCGCCGCCTCGGCGACGTGGATGCGGGGCGGCTCCGGTCTGTCCTCCTCGTGGTAGGTGCCGGGGCCGTAGAAGGCGCCGTAGCGGAGGACCACTCCGCCCTCGTGGAGCACCATCCGCTCGTGTTCTTCGACCGACGCGTGCGCATCGCCCGGCAGGCGCCAGGCGATGCTCTGGGCGAGGAAGCGCGGTGCTTCGGCGGCCTGTGACGCGGCGATCAGGTTGCAGGTCCCCTCGGTGCGGACGCGGGCGTTGTCGGCTGCCTTGACCGAGATCTGCGCGGGGTCCTGGGGCAGGTCGGTGAGCTGGTGCATGACCAGCTCGGGCGCGAAGGCGACCACGACTTCGCGCAGCCGCTCGGCGTCGTAGACGTCGATGACCACGGGCTCGGCCCCGAGCTCGCGCAGCATCTCGACCTTGGCCTCGCTCCTGGTCGTCCCCGCCACCGCGTGCCCCGCCGCGACCAGCAGCGGCACCAACTGCCGCCCGATCGCGCCGCTTGCACCTGCAAGGAAGACACGCACAGGTCGAACTTAGCGAATGTCCGTCGGCGGTTCCTATGCACCTGTTTGGGCCACAACAAACCACGAGGCTCTGCTGACGGGGGGAGAATTTGGATCTCCCCAGCCTTAAGTGGGCGAGGCTATGGAGGGGCGCGCGAATCAAGACGTTGCAGCTACGCCGGGACTGGTGATGGAGCAGGCCCGTTCCCTTGTTCAAACGGAAGAGGCGCGGTTCGCCGCGGCGCAATCCCGAGCTACCACCCTGCTTGCCGTAGGAGGCGTGATAGCCGGCTTGGGGGTCGGTGTCTTGACCGGCTTGGATGGGCGGAGCTTCCGCCTCCCGATCCAGATCGCTGGAGTGGAGATATCGATTGTCCTCGTATTGGCGTGTGTAACCGGTGTCGTTGCGATCGTTTCCTTGTTGTGGTTTGGGACCGCCGCGATGGGAGTCCTCCAAGAGAAGCCGGATCCGCAACCCCAGAAATTGGTCCCGGTTGTCAAACGGCAATTTCCGGGAATGCTCGGTCAAGGTGCCGCCGAATCGACTCGGGTCTTACTGCCCCTCCTCGTGCACCAGCTAGAGGTTGTTCAGGCGGCAACGGAGAAAGTGGATAACGGCTTACGCCTTTCTGCCCGCCTGCTGGGAATTGCTGTCGTTGCCGGCTTGGTGCTCGCGGTTCTGATCTTGTTCGGTAGTACCACCCAAGAACAGCATGTGCTTTCGGTGGAACGCGGAGAAAGTAAATTCCATCTAGCCGGCGGCTCGCGCTAGTCTCGCCCTATGAACGACCCTGTCTCAGCCCTCATTTTTGCTCTGGATAGGGGCGTCGAGAGGCTCAGCCGGCGAGCTCTTGAGGCTGCAGCTCGTAGGGAGGGCGAACCTGAGCGTGAGGAGAGCCCGCAAGAGATGCTGCTCCGGTCGGTGCAGATGGCCGAAGCAACCGAGCGGACCCCAGGTGTCGAGGACGCGGTCGAATCGGGGTTGATCACGATCGGTGAGGACGGTTCCCTCGATCTGACGCCCCTTGGGGAATACCTGCTTCCCCCTGAGGATCTAGAAACTGCTTCTGTCAAGGAAGAGTCTCGCGGCCACGCCTCAGGGGCTCCGACTCCGGCATAGCTGCCCACCTCCCTGGGCGACACGCCTCTAAGGTCTGCATATGGAGGAACGGGCGCGGTTCCCGGAGGTCGCCGCCAAGGCGGGCCATTACGAGAGCTTCTACATCAAGGCCTGCGAGCCGGGCGGCGGCCGTGGGGTCTGGATTCGCCACACGGTCCACAAGCGTCCGGGCGCCGAGCCGAACGCCTCGATCTGGTTCTGCTTCTTCGACCGCTCGGCGGCGGGGCCGCGGGCGACGAAGGTGACGGTGCCGGCCTCGCAGCTGGAGGCGCCGGCCGGCGACTGGATCCGCGTCGCCGACGCCGAGATCGGCCCCGGCCGCGCCGAGGGCTCGATCGACACCGAGGCGCTCAGCGCCGCCTGGTCGTTCGTCTTCGCCGGCGAGGCCGAGCCCTGCAAGTACCTCCCCGCCGACTGGCTCTACAAGGCGCCGGTGCCGAAAACGAAGTTCCTCGCTCCATACCCCGACGCCCGCTTCGACGGCCGGCTCGAAATCGACGACGAGACGATCGAGCTGACGGGCTGGCCGGGGATGATCGGCCACAACTGGGGCACCGAGCACGCCGAGCGCTGGGTCTGGCTCGAGGGCACCGGCTTCCCCGATGCGCCCAACACCTACTTCGACGCCGGCGCCGCCCGCGTCCGCCTGGGCTCCCGCACCAGCCCCTGGATCCCCTCCGGGATGCTCGTCCTCGACGGCGAGCCGCACCGGCTCGGCGGCCTCGGCGCGATCCGCTCCGCCGAGATCGAGGAGCACCCGACCGTCTGCAGCTTCACCCTCCCCGGCAAGGACGTCGTCGTCCACGGCCGCGTCACCGCCCCGCAGAAGGACTTCGTCGGCTGGGTCTACGCCGACCCCAAGGGTCCCGAGCACCACACCCTCAACTGCTCGGTCGCCGACCTCGAGCTGACCGTCGAACGCCCCGGCCTACCCCCTCGCCAGCTCACCCTCGACCGCGGCGCCGCCTACGAGTTCGGGAGTCGCGAGACGAACCACGGCATCCCGATACAGCCCTACCCCGACGGCTGACGGGCGCTTTTGTCAACCACTGGTTTGCAAAAGCGCCCCGGCCTCGGGGGTGCGCGGCGCTTCTGGTTGATCTGGGTCGCAGTGGTCCCGACCGCCGCCTGGGCGCTCTGCCGCCTGCTCGGCATCGACAACGGCTTCCCGATGGCGGCTCTGATGGCGTTCACGCCCTACGCCGCCATCGGCGCCTGGCTCGTCGCCGGCGCCGCCCTCGCCCTGCGCAACTGGGCGGCCGGCGCGGTGGCCGCTCTGGCGACGTTCATCCTCATGGTCGCGGTGCTGCCGCGCGCGGTCGGCGACGGCACCGTTTCCGCCAACGGCCATGAGACCTTCGTCGTCCTCGCCGCCAACGTCCACCACGGCACCGCCGACCCGGCGGCGCTGGTCGCACTGGTCGAGCGCGTCCATCCCGACCTGCTCAGCGTCGAGGAGCTGACGCCGAAGTTCGACCGCGAGCTGACCGCCGCCGGCCTGCGCTCGCGCCTGCCGCACGCCGTTCTCGAAACGCAAAAAGGGACCTCCGGCGCCGGCCTCTACTCGCACCTGCCGATACGGGCGCTGCCGACCCCGCGGCGCTTCGAATTCCGCATGCCGCGGGCCGAGCTGCGCCTGCCGGACGGGCGCCCGCTGCGGGTCGTCGGCGTCCATCCCTATCCGCCGCAGCCGAACCGGACCGCCGAATGGGAAGAATCGCTGGCGAGCCTCCCCTCGGGCGGGCACGGCGTCCCCTGGCTGCTGGCCGGCGACTTCAACGCCACCCTCGACCAGTCGCAGCTGCGCGACCTCCTCGACCGCGGCTACCGCGACGCCGGCGACGTCGCCGGCGAGGGGCTCGTGCCGACCTTCCCCGCCGGCGGCCACCTGATCCCGCCGGTGACGATCGACCACGTGCTCGCCGACAGCCGCTTCGGGATCGTCTCCTACTCGGTGGAGGAGATACCCGGCTCGGACCACCGCGCGGTCAGCGCCGAGGTCGCGCTCCCCTAGCCCTTGCCGCCCGAGACCACCTTTTCGAACGTCATCCAGGTGTCGTAGCCGCCGAGCGCAGCCTCGATCTCGGTGCCGGTGACGGTGCTGACCCCGCCGGTGCCGATCAGCTTGGCGCTGACGATGCGGGGGGTGACGCCGTGCTTGGTCACCACCACCTGTTTCAGCTTCCCCGGAACACCGAGCTTCGAGCTGATTTCGGGGCCGCTGAAGTTCAGCGTCCATTCGTGCAGCGGGCAGTAGTAGTCGTAGGGGTCGGGGACGCCGACCAGGTAGGGGACCGGGCTGCCGAAGACGTTGACGGCGCTCTCGGTGTGGCCGCCGGAGCAGGCCGAGTAGAGGGTCTGGGCGACCTTCCCCTGGTAGGTGACGACCTGGCCGCGGGTCGCGGCGACGGCGTCGTTGGTCTGCGCGTACTCGCTTTCGAGCCCTTTGTAGACCTGGCTGCGGGTGTCGGAGTAGAGGTCGAAGCCGTTGCCGCCGACGTCGCCGGTCAGCGCGATCGAGCGCACCGCGACCGCCTGCGCCTTCAGCTCCTCGGTCGGCCAGGAGGGCGGCACCTCGTTCGGCATCACCCCTTTCACGTACTGCTCGAGGGCGAGCGCGTTGACCACGTTCAGTGACCCGGCCTGGCTTTCGGTCGGCACCGTCTCCAGGGCGCCGCGGTAGCTGCCGTAGCCGGCGATCGTCACCGTCCCCGGCCCCGCCGCCCGCAGTTTTCGCCCGCAGCCGGCGAGCCGTTTGCCGCCCGAGCTGCGCAGCACCACCGCGTTGCCCGTGCGGTGCGCCTCGTAGCTGCGCTTCGGGTCGAGTTTCTCGCCGCAGGCGCTGGTCGCGCCGCTGAAGCCGACGTCGCCGCCTTCGATCCCCAGCAGCACCCGCACGACCTGCGCCCCCTGCACCGTCCCCAGGCTCGTCCCCGTGTAGTAGTGGCCGAGGATGAAGCGGTAGCCCTTGCCGTGCTTGGCGTAGCCGTAGGCGCCGTAGGCGCTCATCCCGACCCCGTGGCCGAAGCCGCGCCCGTGGACGACCCAGCTGACGCTGGCCTGGGCCGCGAGCGGGTAGATGGAGAGCAGGGCGAAAGCCGCCGCGAAAGTCGCGAACAGGGGCCGGGTCTTGCTGACGGTCCTGGACATCTCCGAGAGAACAGATTCAACGTTGCGGAGTAGCGGCCTGCATCGGCGGGGGCGTACCCTGGACACACACCCCGATTGAGAGGAGGGCTCGATGTCGACGCAGACCGTAGAGGCAACCGACCACAAGCTCCTCGCCGCCGGCGAGTGGCAGGAGACCGGCGAGTGGGCCGAGGTGAAGAGCCCCTACGACGGCAGCGTCGTCGGCCGGGTCGCGCAGGGCGACGAAGCGCTGGTCGAGCGGGCGATCGAGGCCGCGCACGAGGCCTTCCTGACCGCCGACTTCCCCCAGCACGCGCGGGCGAAAGTGCTCGACCGCGCCGCCGAGCTGGTCGCCGAGCGGGTCGAAGACCTGGCGGCGACGATCGCCGCCGAGGCCGGCAAGCCGATCAAGACGGCGACGGTCGAGGCCGAACGCTGCGTCTCCACCCTCGAGTTCTCCTCGGTCGAGGCGCGCAAGCTGACCGGCGGCACGGTGCCGATGGACGCCGCCCCGGCCGGCGCCGGCAAGCTCGGGGTGATGCTGCGCGTCCCCTACGGGGTGGTCGGCGCGATCAGCCCCTTCAACTTCCCGCTCAACCTCGTCGCCCACAAGC
>Ga0207687_10000957_pt1 | contig 19633 bp, 12 predicted proteins | sample KBSM54metaG_FD_184399 | JGI IMG/M metagenome (GOLD analysis project Ga0207687, IMG submission 184399) | Miscanthus rhizosphere microbial communities from Kellogg Biological Station, Michigan, USA - KBS M5-4 metaG (SPAdes) (version 2) | ecosystem: Host-associated > Plants > Roots > Rhizosphere >...
TCCCGACTTCGTTTCCTCCGATCGAGGTGCGACTTCTAAAGTCTCGGGAACCGATTGCTCTCCCGGATCCGGCGGCTGCCACTGCTGCTGCCAGCGTTCAATGAGCTGAAAGTCGGGAATGTCGGTTCGATGACATTCCAGATTCACAACGACCTCCCCGAAGCCATCTACGGAAAGGAAGGGATTGCTCCTCCAATCACCGGTGTAGCGTGCTTCAACGCTGGAGGGAATTGGCAACCGATTCTTCGCGATCGTTTTCATGAAGTCACGTGCCTGTTGTTCCTTTTCCGGAATCGGCTCAACAACGAAAACGCTGCCCGGATTCGTGAGGAAAAACGGTGCATAACGCTTACCGGCGCGGAACCTGTGATTGAGATAACCGCCGGCGAGGCTTTGATGTGCGAAGAAGCGAACGAGCCGCACCGAAGCGCCTGACATTTCACTCCAGGCCCGCGCGTATTGAGCAAACAGCGAGCTCGCGCCCGCCGACTCATTCAATTGCGTCGCGTCATTGAGAAGCGCCGGCGTTTGGAGGGTGACGACCCATGGGACATCCTGCAATCGAGAATCACGCATCCCCGGGTGCGGAGTCATCGAAAGGCGACCTCGGGCCTTTGTTTTTCCCCAGGCCGCCGGCTCGAGATCGAAAAGGCGTTGAAACTGCTCGATCGCGGCTGCTCGCTCCTGGTCATTCGTGATGTCGGAGAAATCGACGGTACCGCGCCACACGAGATCATCGGGCCGGATCAATTCATACGAGAACAGTTGTTTGTCGGCGGCGCGGCGTTGCTCGCGATCGATCGCAGTGCGCACGCGAATCTCTTTGTGGCTTTCCAGGTCGGGCCACTGAAACTTCGTACGAAGAGTCTTGTCCGCGCCATGTTTCCAGTCAATGAAGAATTCAGGCGCCTCGCCGGCGACGAGACCAGGCCCCTCCCGTAACGCGACGTCGTGAAACTCCTCCTTCGCGCTCCTGACGATCGAGATCGGCGGAACGACGGGCCTGACTGCAAGGGAGGGCAACGCGTGGCTGATCGAAATCGCATTGAAGTGCTTCGCCAGCGCCGACCATGTCGGATCGGCGGTGGCGTCTGCATCGATCACATCACGGCCTTTCCGCCCAAGGACCTCATTGAGCGTGGTCGCGGCGACACCACGCACGACCGAGCCTGCAATGACCGGATCGCTTTCGAACAAATTCTCCGCGATGCGCTTTCGCGCGAAGCAGAACGGGTCCTTCAGCGCGATCGAGTATTCATAGAGGGTGCGACTGGCGTCGACTTGCGTTTCCTCGGACGGCTCCGCCAACCATTTGATCGCAACGTCGGCCACGCGCCCGAAGCCGATCGTCCGTCCCGCGCCGAAATTGCTCGTCCAGCGAAAGGCGCGCTCGAGTCGCGACGCAACGTCCGCTTCCTCGCCGGCAAAGAAGCGAATCTCACCTTTGAAGGAAACTCGTTCACCGGGCGCAAACGGACTCTCGATCACTTGCAGCGCGCCGTCATCGGCGGCACCGGTCGTTTCGTCGATTCGAATGCGATGCCGGCGTGAAACGGGCGTGGCACTTGATCCATCTCCATCCCGCACTACGACAAAATCTGAAAACCGAAAACGCCCGCGTTCGGCGATCCAGTTTCCGCGCCTCGAGCCGAACCACGAATCGCCGTCCTCAAACCCGAGCTCGTCCCACGATTGACGCACGCGCCCTTTGATGAGTGAAAACGGCAGGTAACATCTCCCGTCGCTCAGCGTGGCCACAGGCGCGTCGATTCCCAGTTTTCCGGCGGCACTGCCATGAGTGAGAATTGGACCAAAGAGAGTGAGAGTGACTTCGAGGCGTTTCCGTTGCATGCGCGTGCTCCTGAGTATTACTTCCCGTCAGCGGCGACGTAGTCCCAAAGCTCGGCAAGGTGAAACCAACCGGCCGGCTGGGATTTCCACGGCTCATCGTTCGGTGTTCCGCCGAAAAACCGGAAAATGCGCGCCAGCGCCTCACGCGGTGCCGGCTCCATCCTGGTAATCGCGGTCTCGGCGATCTCACTCGCGTCTCGTTCACGCAGCGCGAGAACGATCTCATGCAATTTCGAACGCGGAAATTCTCCCTTCACGATCGCAAAGTCGCCCACGACGTTCTCGATGCCGGCACCGCGAACGATCAACTCGTCTGCGGAACTGCCGGCCGGTACGCGCGTCTCACGAAATCTCTCCAGATCACCGGATATGAGATCGGACGACTCGAACACTTGATAGGCGAAGAGATCCGACTCGGGGTGTTCGTCGCCCGGCTTCGTGCGGCGGATGAAACTCTTGCAAAGCTCCGCGAGCTCCTGAGCGGTTCGAGTCATCCTGTGGATCGGGGATGTGTGATGGCAGAACACGATGCCACCCGCGTGCGTCAGAGGACCATGATGAGTCCAGCGCGCTGATTGCTGGTAGAAGAGACGCGTGACGTCCCAGCCTTTCCAGGCCGGCACGACCCAGGTCAGTTCATCGCCTCCCCACAACAGCGTCTCCAGCCGAATCTCGGAGCTCGCCGTCCACCATCCGTTCTCCCGTGACTGGAAGACATCCGTGAGCAGCGCGCGAAGAAGCTCACGGCGGTACGTCTTGACGGCGACATCAAAGTCGTGCTGCGCCTTCGGTGTTTGACACGCACGTTGCCGGGTACCGAATCCATTGCCGTCGAAATGCAGCACCGCCATTTTCCAGTGCAACGACTTCCGTGACTCGTCAGTGGTCAAGGTCTCCAAATCATTTGCGAAGTGTGCGCGTTCCACTTTCGCGATCAGATCGTCAAGCTCATCGACGGCTTCGCCGACGCCGCGCAGTTGCCGCAATTCGTCCGCATAGAAGTGCTGCTTCCTCTCCTTTCCATTCTTGCGGCGGACCGCGACGGAATGACTCATCCGCCGCAGTCCATCGGTCGTGTGCTCGGTCGTCGCCGCCGGCCGCACATGATCGAAGGTGCACTCGTCGTTTGACGCGTCGTCAGGCATTGACGGGACCGCCAATGTCGGCTGCTGAAACTGACGCCAGCGGTTCATCGCCGTCACGGATTCGCGGGCAGCGACAAAGGCGTTCTCGTCCTCGTCTACACTTTGCACGTCGACGACGAAGGTCGCGTGCTTCAGATCGGGATCGTGATGGAGCTCGTCTTCGATCTTCTGTCGCAACTCGGCGCGGTCACCCATCCAGCCGGCGCAGCGGAACAATCCCGAAGAAGCGCCGGTCGAGATCGGATCGAGCGCCACGCCCAACGTCTCGGAAAAGCGAGTCTCCGCCCGCCGCACGGCATCCAGCAGCAGAAAACTTCCTCCACGAATCGTGCTCAGATCGTGAACGTCATGGATGAAGTTCGCTTGGTTGACCCCTTCGATGCGCACATAGAGCTTTGTATCCATTGAAGACCTCCCATGACGCCGGCAGTTTCCCGTCAGCTCATTTCGGACGCTTGACGGCCGTAGTCCGGCGCGGCCAATGCAAGAGTTTCCATCGCAACGCGAGGGTGAAACCGAGCGCGAGACTGACTACGAAGGCGATGGCTACGATCAGACAAGACGATTGGAACCACGGCTGGACATCGACATACGCAAGAAGCCAGTCGCCGGCATCCCCACCCGCGAGAAAGGCCAGCACCGTCGTGACCGCGCCGAGGACCATGACAATGATCGAGAGAAACGCGGTGGCCTCGCCCATTCGCGAGGTCGTCGAGAGCTCATACATCTCGTGTGTAGTCTTGATCTCTTCCTGAACCTCGGCAAACAGTTCATTGATGTCGAGAGCGTTGCGCATGTACGCATACATCTCGATCCCCTGCTGCTGGCTGGAGAGGAGCGGAAAGCGATAGAGGTTCGTGAGGAAAGAGAAAGCCGCTCGGAGACGGCGAAACTCCTCAATGTCTCCCGTCCAATCCTCCCGGGCCAGACTCTCGGAGACCTTCGACAGTTTCAACTCGAACCGAAAGAGCGATATCCGCAGGAAAAGGAGGAGCAGCACCTCATCGAAGTACAGCGTATGGAAGTGCTGCCATGCCGGTGGCTCGGGCGGCTCCTTGCAAGCCGCCGACAACATCGCGCCCGAATGCGTTGTGAAGCCATAAAGAGTTCGCAGATGCTTCCAGCGCGTGTACGTCCTCGGTACAGCCCAGTCATGCTCGAAATCGGAGGGCTCGCTTTCGCCCGCGTCAACGTTCAGCAGATGAATCCATCCGGCGCTGCGGACCGGATCCAGTGTGCGAGTGAGAGTCGAGTCGTGGGCGCCTTCCTCCGTGATCGCACACGTCCACACGAACGCGCGTTCGTCCGTATGAGCGATCCAGCCCAGTCCAAAGGGATCGTCTTGCGATCGCGTTTTCGGTCCGTTCTGTTTCCACGCGCGCGAGGAACGGATCGCTTGTTTCGAAACGAGGGCCACGCGGCGGCCTCCGATTTCAGCGGGGTAACGCAGAAGTGCTTCCCACCAATCGAAGTACGGATCGACGCCTGGTGTTTCGGTCGCGCGAAGATCCCGGAAGAGAGCACGATAGCTCGTGGGACCCGAGGGCGTGTGCGAAGAAAGGTCGAGATGGTCTTCGAAGGGGCAGCGCCAGTACCGGAAACGCTCATTGATGATGAGCAGATCAGAGAACGTCGGTGCGCGAGCGCTCGTCAAGGGTTGTGGAAAACTGATCTCGACCAGGAGAACGCCGGTTCTCAAGATCGGCGGCGCGTCACTGTCGATTACGGCCTCGAACAGAACGAGCTGGGGCATGGCGATCGCAATTTCGACGCGCTTGCGTCCGACGAACAAAGTCGTCGTCGCGAACGGAGCACCCGCCTCAGTTGAGGTCTCATGCTGCAGCGTGAGCCACCGCGCTCGATCGAAGAGCGCATCGGCGGTTTCGGGACTGAAGTACTTGCGCCGGTCATCGGCGATCGGTTCTGACGGTCGATAAATGTAGTCCGAGCGGCCGTCATGGTCTTCGAGAGACCAGACGAATGGAAGGGCGAATCGTGTGAACGAGGCCGGGCACTTTCCGGACGGATCGCCGGTCTCGATGCGAACTCCGGCCTCGGTGGGCTCTTTCATGTCCCCGCCATAACGACGAGACTACGCAGATGGTGCGGGAGATTACAGCATCTCGCGTTTCGGGATGCAAGGATGGAAAGCAGGTTGACCCGCGAATCGCTTCGCATCTGCCGCGAGGTCAAAAACCGGTTTTCTTTAGCCTTCGACGCATCGTCGCACATGCGTTCGAAAACGTCATAATCGCCTTCTCGCGGCGCACTGATTCCTAAGGGTCGTTCTCGTAACAATCGCGTGGGTCGCATGCGGAGCTTTGTCGCAATCGCCTTCTCGCGGCGCACTGATTCCTACGGTGCATCCGGCAACTCCCGCCGAAGAGGCCGCCATCGTCGCAATCGCCTTCTCGCGGCGCACTGATTCCCACTAGCCTCTCTCGCTGAGCGGTAATACGGAGATGGTCAAGGTCGCAATCGCCTTCTCGCGGCGCACTGATTCCTACTTTCAAACAGTGCGCGGAAATACAGCGGCACTACGAAACGTCGCAATCGCCTTCTCGCGGCGCACTGATTCCTACTCTTCGTTTTTCCCGAGGCCCTTCGTCCTCCTCAACATGTCGCAATCGCCTTCTCGCGGCGCACTGATCCCTACAGCTGGAGAACTGCAGGACGTGCTGCGCGGTCGGCATCAGTCGCAATCGCCTTCTCGCGGCGCACTGATTCCTACTTCTCGGGTTTCAATCTCTCGAAGTTGGACAAAGATGGGTCGCAATCGCCTTCTCGCGGCGCACTGATTCCTACACGAGGTCAGCGGTCGCTAACATTTCTCGCAATACGTCGCAGTCGCCTCTCGCGGCGCACTGATTCCTACTCGCCACAAAGTGCGCATTCGCGCAAACGGCGGATACCACGCGTCGCAATCGCCTTCTCGCGGCTCACTGATTCCTACTTGTGAATATGAATAGCATCACCCCTGCGTCGACGAGTCGCAATCGCCTTCTCGCGGCGCACTGATTCCTACCATCATCGGTCGATCGGATTCATGTTCTCGGTGAACATGATGGTCGCAATCGCCTTCTCGCGGCGCACTGATTCCTACCTACGGCTTCAAGCCCAAGGTTTTCCCGTGGCAGAAGAGGTGAATCGTCGCAATCGCCTTCTCGCGGCGCACTGATTCCTACCATCGCGCTGATGAACCAGCTGGACCGAACCAGCGGAATCATGTCGCAATCGCCTTCTCGCGGCGCACTGATTCCTACAGCTCAAAAGTAATCTCTGCTTATGTTTCGCTGAAGTCGGATGTCGCAATCGCCTTCTCGCGGCGCACTGATTCCTACTTTCCAGAAGACGAAGAAACATCGCATTACGGTGACGAAGTAACCGTCGCAATCGCCTTCTCGCGGCGCACTGATTCCTACGAGCAATGGCGGCAGACGATTGCTCGAGGCAGGATGAAAGACTGTCGCAATCGCCTTCTCGCGGCGCACTGATTCCTACCTCCCAGTACTTTGCGGGGCCATCGTTATCTATACCGGAAAGCTGTCGCAATCGCCTTCTCGCGGCGCACTGATTCCTACCCCGGCGTTGTCAATCCTCTGATTTCACACGGCTTGCGAGGCGATTTCTGCGGACCGTGCAAAACTGCGCGCGCTTTCCGCCGCGGCGCGAGCGGGGCCGCTCACAACTCCTGTATTTCCAATCATCGCCACTCAATGCAGACCTCCTTTCCGAAATCGCGCTAAATGATCAGAAATTCGGAATCGATGTTCAACTCGGCGATTCCCAGCTTCATCGTCTTCTCCGCGCACGCTTCGCACAACGCCAGAACGTGTACTTTGTCGCTGTTCGGCTCGATCGTCCTTTGAATCCGTTTCAACATCTCCTCCGCCAGCGGCGGGGCGAGAAGACATTGAAACACGCTTTCCTCCACGCGCTTGCCAAAGTCCAGCAGAACATCCGACAGCCGCTGCCTTCGGTGATCGTCCGCAATGTCGTAACAGATCGAGTACTGCATTAGGAATCTCCTCCAGCAATCGACCGCCTCTCGTTCTTGAAGAGATAAGGCGAATACGCACTCGGATCAGAGTCTCGGACCGCCGCCGCATAGCTGTGCACCGAATCTCGCAAAGCGGCGCGAAAACCCTCTTCCCCCTCCGCCGGGCCGTGCAACATCCATCGTTCATACTCGGCAAAAAACCTCTTCGCGGAATCCGCACGCAGATAGACTCCGCCCGGCTTCCCTTGCTCGAAGTCCTCCGCCGCGAACTGTTTTCGCTTCAGCATCGTCAGAACCATGCGATCCACCAGCGGCGCCCGCAACGGCTCGATGAGATCGAGCGCCAGCGACCGGCGGCCATAGTCGATCTGGTGCAGACATCCGAGGTAGCTGTCGAGACCGGCGGTCTCGAGAAATGCGGCCAGCTCGTTCGCAACCAGCGTGTATCCGAAGAAAGGAGTGAATTGATCGGGTCCGTGGGAGGGTGCCGCGTGGCCCTGCCACTGGAACATATAGGGTCCTTACATCAGCGTCGTGAAAATACAGCCGCGCCGCCGCTCCTTCGATGCCGTCGAGAACCCTGGTTCTGGCCGAGGAAAGCGTCGCGCGGGCGCACTTGATTCCTACTTCGCAGTTCTCATCACCATCGCGCTGGCGTCCACCACGTTGTCGCAATCGTCTCCTAGCGGCGCACCGATCCCTACTCTGCAAGAACTCGTTCGTCTCGCGGGTCGTACACGTCGATGCAATCGCCTTCAAACGGCGAACTGATTCCGTCGAAACGTCAATTGGGAGGACAACATGAGACGGTGACCGTCGCAATCGCCTTCGCGCGGCGCACTGATTCCTACCGCCGGCGACGTGAATCTGCGCGGGTTCGAGTTCATGCTCATCGCAATCGCCTTCTAGCGGCGCACTGATTCCTACCTGGTGCTGGATCTTGCGCCTCATCGGGTGCTAATCATCGTCGCAATCGCCTTCTCTTGGCGCACTGATTCCTACGCACGATTGCGGTGAAGACGAAGAACGACACGCTGGTCGCTCGTCGCAATCGCCTTCTCGCGGCGCACTGATTCCTACTGCAGATCCAGGAGATCGCGAAGGAACGGCACGATGTGTCGCAATCGCCTTCTCGCGGCGCACTGATTCCCACCGCGCCGAACGGGATCGAGATCCTATTCGATCGAGATCACGTCGTCGCAATCGCCTTCTCACGGCACACTGATCCTACGAGCCGTGGGTGTTCGACTTCGACGGCTACGTGCATCTGTTCGTCGCAATCGCCTTCTCGCGGCGCACTGATTCCTACATTTCGCGCGAGAAACAGGACAGATGCCAAGGGGAACGTCGCAATCGCCTTCTCGCGGCGCATTGATTCCTACTGCTTCGAAGAAGATGACTATGAAGCGCTGCTCGCGATGGTCGCCTTCTCGCGGCGCACTGATTCCTACCTCTCAGAATCCACTTCACCCACCTCTTCGAGAAAGTGTCGCAATCGCCTTCTCGTGGCGCACTGATTCCTACATGGCGTTGCGTGGCGTATATGACCCCCGTGCTTCGTCGCGATCGCCTCCTCGCGCGCACTGATTCCTACGCTCTGAACACACCCACGGGAGGTAATCTGAACCACACTCGTCGCAATCGCCTTCTCGCGCCGCACTGATTCCTACTCGCGACACGGAAGCGCCGGCGCGCAAGACGTAGTCGGGAAGTCGCAATCGCCTTCTCGCGGGCGCACTGATTCCTACAAATTTCTGTGAACATCATCGGTTGGCTTCTCTTCGGTCTCATGTCGCAATCGCCTTCTCGCGGCACACTGATTCCTCACGTCGGACAATACAACGACGATCCTGCGCTCGACTAGTCGCAATCGCCTTCTCGCGGCGCACTGATTCCTACTCTCCTCGCTTCGAGACCCGGAAGTTCGAACCTCGGAGTACTCGCAATCGCCTTCTCGCGGCGCACTGATTCCTACGAATCCGAAGTTGGGCGGACGCAAAGCTGTTCCCTTTCAGTGGCTGTTAGTTCCGACGGTACTCCAATTTGCAGCCAGTTGTGGCGTTTGTGTGTTGTCGTTCCCTAGACATGACGTACAGGCCATCCCACAGATACTTAGCGCGACGATGTCTGCGCCGCAGATGGTTGCGCTGTCGATGTCGATCTTTCGCGGGTTTGAGGGTAGGGAAAGTGCCGCTTGCGGTCACTCCTTAGTGACGAAGATTGGGCCGGAGCGGTCGCACATGGAAATTACGTTGGTGCTTTGGGGTGCTATTGCGGTGGTCTGTCTGGTGTCCTACATAGTGCACCGGATCATGCTTCACGGTTCACGAGCTACGCATGTCGGCGCAGACTCTGCGGCGCGCATCGTGTCGTTGACGGAAAGCACTGAGGCGACGAAGAATCTCATAGCCGCGGTCGCGTTCATCGTTGGTGGCTGGTGGACGGTTCATCTTTTCCACTCCCTTCAACAGGAAGCGGACGCCAAAGCGAGGATCGCGAACACTCAAGCTGAGACCGAAGCTCGCGTCGTGGCACTTCGCGCTGCCATTCTGAAAGCGAAAGATTTTCCTCTCGCCCTGAGCCTTCACACCCAAGTTACGACCATTCAGGATCAACGCACCGTAATCGTAGAGGCGGTTCTCAAGAACGTTGGTGATGGCCCGTTGTACTTCCGATTCCCGCCAAACGCTTTTACGCTGGCTGTGCTAGCGCCCACGCCGTCGGGTCCGAAAATCCAATCGATTTATCGCAGCGCTCCTGTATACATAAGCGATACGTCAGTTGAAGGTCAGGGCACTCGCACCTTGCTCACGCAGCAGGAGCGGCATGTTCCATATGTCTTCTCGCTGCCCGGACCGGGGACATACCTTGTACAGGTGATCGCGGACTACGGCGATGAGCCAGTCGATGAAAGGGCCAGTTCCCGTCAAACGCGAGCGAATGAACAGGCAATAGTCGCCGTTAAGTGAGGCGCCGCCCGACCGCTGCAAGAGATTGACCAAACGGCGTTTGTTTGCCCGCCGGCCTATCGGCCGGCTAGCCCTGCGACTCCGGACGGCGGCACGCCGCCTGCTGGTCCATTCTCAAGTCGGAGCACGCGGCGTGCCGCACGTCCCGTCGCTGTGGGGAGCCGTTTTGCAATCTATGCGACAGTCGTTAGTCCCGTGTGTTGGGATCTCCGAAATGTCGCAATCGCCTTCTCGCGGCGCACTGATTCCCACAAGAACTTGGCAAGGTACCTTGTCGGTTTTGCCTTGATTGTCGCAATCGCCTTCTCGCGGCGCACTGATTCCTACTCGCGATGAACAACCTGTCTGCAATCGGATCGACCGTCGCAATCGCCTTCTCGGCGCACTGATTCCTACCCGTGCCCGATGTACATCACAGAGATCCGTGATCTCTACAGTCGCAATCGCCTTCTCGCGGCGCACTGATTCCTACCGGTCCTGAGTCGCCTCATCCGCTTCACCCTCGATCCGGAAACGTCGCAATCGCCTTCTCGCGGCGCACTGATTCCTACACGAGGTCAGCGGTCGCTAACATTTCTCGCAATACGTCGCAGTCGCCTCTCGCGGCGCACTGATTCCTACCGTCCCCGTTGGAATGGTTTCTGACATTCGTGTGGCCAACGACTGTCGCAATCGCCTTCTCGCGGCGGCACTGACTCCTACCGACCACGTCTACAGGATGCGGTCTAGAGCACATTGTCGCAATCGCCTTCTCGCGGCACACTGATTCCTACACGACTGAAATTCGCTAAAACCACAGAAACCCAGAAATTGGCGCAATCGCCTTCTCGCGGCGCACTGATTCCTGCCTGTCAAGACGCGGCGGTGCAGTGGTTCTACGACAACGGCTAGTCGCAATCGCCTTCTCGCGGCGCACTGATTCCTACCCCCGCGTTGTCAATCCTCTGATTTCACATAAGTTGCGAGGCGACTTCCGCGGACCGTGCAAAACTGCGCTTGCTCAGCGCTGCGACGCGGGCCGCCACGCGCGCAGCTCCTATTCCCAATCATCGCCACGCAATGCGGACCTCCTTTCCGAAATCGTGCTAAATGATGAGAATTCGGAATCGACATTCAACTCGTCGATCCCCAGCTTCATCGTCTTGCCCGAGCACGTTCCGCACAACACCAGAACGTGTACTTTGTCGCTGTTCGGCTCGATCGTCCTTTGAATCCGTTTCAACATCTCCTCCGCCAGCGGCGGGGCGAGAAGACATTGAAACACGCTTTCCTCCACGCGCTTGCCAAAGTCCAGCAGAACGTCCGACAGCCGCTGCCTTCGGCGATCGTCCGCGATGTCATAACAGATCCAGCACTGCATCAGGAATCTCCCTCGGCACTCGGCGATCTCGCGGTCTTGAAGAGATAGGACGAATACGCCCTCGGATCAGGGTCTCGGACCGCCGCTGCATAGCTGCGCACTGAATCGCGCAAGGCGGCGCGAAAACCCTCTTCCCCCTCGCCTTCTGGCGGCGCACTGATTCCTACTATTGGCTTGGCTCGCGTGCGAGGTACCGACGGACATTCCATGGTCGCAATCGCCTTCTCACGGCGCACTGATTCCTACGATCATGATTGGGAAGTGATCGACGGAGCTTTGTTGTCGCAATCGCCTTCTCGCGGCGCACTGATTCCTGCGTGCACTCAAACAACAGCGCGAGCACAGCTTTTGATGTCGCAATCGCCTTCTCGCAGCGCACTGATTCCTACATTCTTCGAGACGGATAGCTCCAGTGGAGCGGCAAGGGTCGCAATCGCCCTCTCGCGGCGCACTGCTTCCTACTCGAGCACCCACACGGATTCCACCGGTACGACGGCAGCGGTCGCAATCGCCTTGTCGCGGCGCACTGATTCCTACAATTCGACGGAGACGAGGGCACAAGGCATGAGACGCTCGTCGCAATCGCCTTCTCGCGGCGCACTGATTCCTACTTGGGATTGCTCTCGGAATCGCAGTAGTCGGGACGCAATCGCCTTCTCGCGGCGCACTGATTCCTACGAAGAACTATGGAAGCTCTATTGTGAGAGCGACCGCATCGTCGCAATCGCCTGCTCGCAGCGCACTGATTCCCAGCTCTTCACAAGCGCGGCGGGTGTGAGCCCCGGGCCATGAGGTCGCCATCTCACACGACCAGCCGGTAGCGGCCGAGACCCCATTCCGTATAGCGGCCGGCGTGAATCTCCTGACCAATGCGGAGGAGCGGCCAGAGCTTCGGCGAAACGCCTGCGTACGCGACCGTTCCGCGGAAACCCGTCATGAACATCTTCTCGTTCGTCCTTCTCGACTGACGGACGTACGTGGCCGGACCACCGTCTCGGTTGACTGCCGACGCTTCCTCCGCGAGCTGGCCGATGACGCCGTACTGAGCACGCCATTCCTTTTCTTCCCAGATGAGAGAGAGCAGAGAAAGGCGATCACGAACGCGTTTGATGAGCGCCGAGAATGAAGGGACCGTCGAATCGGCGTCTTTGGCGTTCAACCGTGTCGGAGTCATGAACTCGATTTGCGCGCGTGGTCCGTCGGCGGGAGCATCGAGTGTCCAGGAGAAATCGAGCGCCAGCGGCTTCTCTTGACCGATTCGTGAAGGATCGATGAGCGCCACGGCCACTCGTCCCATCCAGTCCAGCGATACGGCCGACGACAGTTCGACGTGATGGCCGTAGAGACGCGTCTGCGTGAGCGCCAGAAACGCGCCGAGAAAGTGCGCGTAAGCATCGATTGCCGCGCCGAACAAACGTAGTTCGAAAACGAGCGGCCGCCGCGGGCCGAACTCGGGATCGAGATCGAGCGAGGGACGCAGGAGGAACGGGCGCGGCGCGTCTTGCGCCCCGAACATCGCACCCTTGTCGGACAGAGGCTCAAAGAGTCGCGCGTACGCGCACTCGTTCCGGCGCAAACACGTTTTCGCATCACGGCAGGCCGGATCGCAGTTCGCCCGTTTGAGGTTCTCGCCAAGGGAGCCGCGAAGAATGTCGCCGCGCTGTTCGACGCCCAGACGCAAGGTCGACTTCGGGCGCAACTCGAAACGAATTCGCGCCATCCGCAACGGGGGAACGTCGTAAAGCGCCGAAGGTTTCTGCATTCGTTGATCCAGTGGACGACAGGCGCTTCGCCTGTCGCACGTGAGAACGGGACAGGCGAGGGCGCCTGTCCTCCACTGGAAGCGTAAGCTACGCGAGCATGAAGCGGTTTGTGATTCTGTGCGCAGTGACACTGATGAGTTGTTCGAGCACTCGATCCTCCGACCTTCAATCGAAGCTCGAGTCCATCGACACGACGTTGCGCGAGCGCTACGGCATCACCGACGCGCAGACCGAAGTCGGCGTGATGGACTTGAAGCGCGGCGACGTGGCGATGATTTATCCCGACCGCATCGAATACGCGGCGAGCGTCGCGAAGGTCGGCATTCTCTACGCGTACTTCAAGCTGCATCCCGACGGCGTCGTCGATGCGCAGACGAAGCACGAGCTCGGGCTGATGATCAAGATCTCGTCGAACGAGATGGCGGCGAAGTACTCGCAGCTCATCGGCCTTCATCAGATTCAGGACATCCTCAACGCCGACGGCTTCTACGATCCGGCGCACGGCGGCGGGATCTGGGTCGGGAAGCATTACGGCGTCAGCACGGAGCGTTACGGCGATCCGATCGCGAACCACTCGCACGCGGTGACCGTGCGGCAGCTCATTCGCTTCTATCGGATGCTAGAAGAAGGAACGCTCGTCTCGCCGGCGGCGTCGAAGACGATGCGCGAGATCTTCGAGTCACCCGACATTCCGCACGACGATCACCGATTCGTGAAGGCGCTCGACGGACGCAATCTGCAGATCATCCGCAAGTGGGGCGACTGGGAGACGTGGTTTCACGACACCGCGGTCGTCACGGGACCGAACCGCCACTACATTGTGATCGCGCTCACAAATCATCCGAAGGGCGATGACTATCTCGCCGATTTCGCGCGCGCCGTCGATGATTTGATGTACACGCGTTGAGCGAGGAGGCAGTCGAATGGCCATGATGAGAAACACACTGATTGCAACGCTAATCGCTGGTTCCACTCTCCTCTCCGGCACCGACGCGCTCGCGGCGCGCGTCGTCGTGCGGCGCAACGCGCGCGTCACGCGCGTGCACGTGACCGTTCATCCGGGATTCCCACTTCGCCGCACGTTCCCCGACGTCGTCGTGCGCACCGCAACCGTGCGCGTCGCACCGCGCGTCTATGTCGCTCCTGTCGTCTTCGGCGCGCGAATCGTCACGCTTCCCGCGGCGCGCGCGTGGACGGCGACCGAAGGACTCGATCGCGACGAAGGCTGGACCGAGTTCACGATGAACGTCGACCGCCGCGGCAGTGGCCTCCTACTGGAGATCGATCGCGGCGCCGCGCAGATCAGCTTCGCTGAAGTCGTCTTCGAGAACGGCGACACGCAGGTCGTCGACTTCAACGATCACATTCACGCGACCGGCGTCTATTCGCTGATCGACTTCAAAGACGGCCGCAAAGTGGATCACGTGAGGATCGTCGCGAAGGCGGACTCGCGGACGAGCGACATCAAGCTGCACTTGTTGTCGTAGTTGTCATCCGAGCGAAGCGAGGAATCTGGGCGGCTGGGCGCTCCCGCCCACCAGATCCCTCGCTCACGCTCGGGATGACAGCCTCACGTTCGAAGTCGCATTCCGATGATGGCGAACGCGGCCACGAGAAGGATGAGCGCCCATTCGCTCATCGCCGGCACGAACGCGGTGACGTTGATGGCGCCGTTGATGAGCAGCAGCGTGGCGATCGGCGCCGCTTCCAACGTCGTTCCCCCTTGATTCGAGAGCTGCGTGAGATTCGGATCGAACGTGAGCGCGATCGTACTTCCCGGAATCGCGGCTGCCGGCGTCAACACGAAGGTGAGATGCGCAACCTGGTTGCCCGGCGCCGCGGCGTTGAGCGTGAACGGAATCGGATTCGTCGACTCCTGAAACGTGTCGAGCAGCGTGATGGTTCCGACGCCCGACGGTGAGCTCTCGAACGTCGGGGTCAGCGACGTGGTGATGCCGGCGCGCGTGAACGTCACCGACTGCACCGACGACGCCGGCGCGTAATTGACTTTGAGACTGTACGACTGAATCTTCGAGCCGGGCGGCTGATCGACGCCGAGCGGCGTGCCGGAGACGTCGCGGATGTACACGGGAACGTCGACGTTCACGCCGATCGCGGTCACGGTGCCGATCGTCACCTCGTCCGTCGCGGCGAACGCGTTCGACGCCATGGCACAACAAAGGACGGCGGCAGTGACCGCCACGCGAGCGAGAATCGTTTTCATCGGTTTCATCTGCTTTCTCATTTAGTGCTTCCGTTCCGGCGTCTTGTCCAACTGCGCACCGACGGACGTGCCGCTGACGCGCAGTCTGCCGCTCCCGACCGACGCGCTGTGAATGCCGCCCTGATCGCTGAGCATCGTGAGCTCCGGATCGACGTCGATGCGCATCGCATCGCTCGCGGTGAGCTCGATCTCGGCAACGACCGTTGCGGCGCCGCCGATGGCGAGCTTCGCCGCGTGCTCGTCGTACGTGACGAGATACGCGACTCCGTCGCTCGTGCGGCGTGTGGTTTCGAACGATGACTGCAGAGTCTTCGTGGCTCCGGCGTGATGCACGACGACGTCGGTCGCGTCGCCGCCGCTGAAGCGGAGGCTGAGCGACATCGCGTACGGCGTGATCGATCCCGGCGCGCGAGTGATCGTGACCGGAACGACGACTCGATCGCCGCGGCGCGTGGCGCGTCCGAGGGCGATGGTGCCGCCGATGCTTGCATCATCGGTCGTCGCCCGCCTCATCGTCGTCGCTCCCGGCTCCTCGGAGTACGGCTGCTGGCCGCCCGTGAAGAGGAAGTTGACGAGGTAGAAGATGTCCGACGGATCGACAGCGCCATCGCCGTTCGCATCGCCGGAAAGCATACCCGCCGACCCCTGCGGCGCCGGACCGTTCAAGAAGAGGTACGAGATCAAATAGAAGATGTCCGACGGATCGATGACGTTGTCGCCGTTCGCGTCGAAGTGACGCGGCTGATACGTGAAGCCGTTGACGAGGGTCGCCGACTGCGTGTCGGGATTCGTGACGACGACGTTGACGATACCGCCGGCGTGTGCCGCCGTCTTCGCCGTGAGCTTCGTGGAGCTCACGAACACCACGTTCGTCGCGGCGGTGCCGCCGAGGGTGATGGTGGCGCCGCTGACGAAGTTCGCGCCGTTGACGGTGATCGGCGTCGTGCCGAAGTACGGACCGGCCGACGGCGTGATCGAGCCGATCGACGGAGGCGCGAGCGTCACGTTGATGTTCGCGGACTTCGAATCGGAGCAGCCCGCCGAGGTCGTGACGGTGACGTTGAGTGAAAGCGTTCCGACGGCGCCGGCGGTGAACGTGATGCTGTTCGTTCCGGCGCCTCCGGTGATGGTGCCGTTGGTGATGCCCCAGGTGTATGTCGCGCCAGCTCCCGCATTCGCGACCGAGGCGATGTTGCCGGTCGATCCGGTGACGACGGTTGCCGATGCGGTGATCGTCGCGTTCGGATTCGGATTGACGGTGACCGTCGTCGGGGCCGATGCGGCGCTCGTGCATCCGCTCGCGGTGGTCGTGACGGTGTAGTTGCCGCTCGCGTTCGCGACGTACTGCTGGTTCGTCGCGCCGCCGATGGGATTGCCATTGAGAGACCACTGATTGCCGGTCGCGCTGCTCGAGGTGAGCGTCACGCTTCCGCCTGCACAGAAAGTGGTCGGTCCGCCCAGCGTGATCGTCGGCGTTGCAGGAATCGGATTGATCGTGACGACGGTCGCCGTCGACGCTGCGCTCGTGCAGTTGTTGCCGTCGGTCGTCTTGACCGTGTAGCTGCCGCTCGCGGTTGCGCTGTAAGTGGTGTTCGTCGCGCCGCCGATCGGATTGCCGTTGAGGAACCACTGGTTGCCGCTCGCGGCGCTCGAGGTGAGCGTCACGCTGCCGCCGGTGCAGAACGTGGTCGGTCCGCCCGGCGTGATCGTCGGCGTCGCCGGAAGCGGATTCGCCGTGACGACGGTCGCCGCGGATGCTGCGCTCGTGCAGTTGTTGCCGTCCGTCGTCTTGACCGTGTAGCTGCCGCTCGCGGTTGCGCTGTAGGTGTTGTTCGTCGCGCCGCCGATCGGATTGCCGTTGAGGTACCACTGGTTGCCGCTCCCCGCGCTCGACGTCAGCGTCACGCTGCCGCCTGCACAGAAAGTGGTCGGTCCGCCCGGCGTGATCGTCGGCGTCGCAGGAAGCGGGTTGACAGTGACGACGGTCGGATCGGAGAACTGGCTCAGGCAGCCGGTGTTATTGAGCTGGCACGTGTAACTGCCCGAAGCGGTGGCGACGTAGTTCTGAGAGTTCGCGCCGACGATGAGGTTGCCGTCCTTGTACCACTTGATGCCGGTCGCGGAGTTGGACTGGAGCGTCACGCTGCCGCCCTGGCAGAAGGTGGTCGGGCCGTTGGTCGTCACGACCGGCTGGTGCGGCGTCGGATTGGAAACGTGGAGCGTGTCGGACATCGGGCTGCTGCAGCCGTTGGTCGTGACCTGGACGTTGTAGTCACCGATCTCGACAGCGTCGTACGTCTGATTCGTGGCTCCGCCGATGGGGAAACCGTTCTCAAACCATTGGTTGCCGGTGGCGCTGCTCGATGTGAGCGTCGTTGAGCCGAAGGTGCAGAAGAAATCGGTCCCCGAAATGGCCGGCTTAGCCGGAACTGGGTTGACGGTGACCGTCACGATCGAGGACATTGCGCTCACACAGCTACTGCCGTTCGTGACCTGCACCGTATAGTCGCCGGCCAGCGACGCGACGTACTGCGTGCCGGTCGCACCGCCGATCGGATTGGTGTTGAGGTACCACTGGTTCCCCGACGCGGCGTCGGAGCTCAGCGTGACGCTGCCGCCTGTGCAGAATGTCGTCGCGCCACCCGGCGTGATCGTCGCCGTCGGCGGAATCGGATTGATCGGAATGTTGATCGAGCTCGATTTCTGACAGCCTCCGGGCTCGATGACGTTCAACAACAGCTGAACGTTGCCCGAAGCGCCCGCGGTGTAAGTGACGGACTGTGACGTCGTGCTGCCGACGATCGTTCCGTTGGTGATCGACCACGCGTACGACGTCTCGCCTGCTGGTCCGCTCGCCGTGTTGCCGACGGAGTTGGAACAGACCTGCGTCGGAGTCGGTGTAATGGTCGGAGTGCCGCTGCAATCGACGTTCGTCACGCAGGCCGCGACGTCGCTGAGAATCGGCGTCTGTGTGTTGTCGCTCGTGGAGAGAATCGCCTTGTATTCGAGGTAGCGTTTTCCGTAGAACTGCGTGAGCGATGCGGGACTCGTCGTGTAGAACGTGCCCGCCGTTCCGTCCGGTCCGACGAAGTTGAACGGGCCGGTGTCGGAGTTGCTCGCCGCGATCTGGAACTTGACGCTGGTATTCGCTGGTGCGGTGTTGTTCCACGAAAGCGTGGACCAGATCGGAGTCAGGGCCGACGCCGCGTTGCTGTCTCGCACTGGTGAAACCTGATTGCCTGTCGGCACATAACCGCGATCGATGAAGACGTCGAAGGCGGCATCGCTCGTGACACCACCGGTTGTCGGGATCGACCACGTGCCGCCGGTATTGGCGCTGGAAACGCGCGCACCGCCGGAATAGACATCGACACCCAGGGTGCCGCTGTTGATGACGCTGCGGCTCATCGCGTAAAGACCCACCGACGGATTGGCCACCGGCCGCAGGACGAGGGCGTACATCGTTCCCGCGGTGACCGGAATCGGCGTGGGGAACGTCACAGTGAAGTAAGCGGATGCTCCGGAGTTGAATCCGGGAATCGTCGCCGACCCGAGGTCAGCACCAGTCGGAACGGACGTCGATGGGACGTTGGTCGTCGTCGCGCGGACCGACAGTGTGACGTTCGGGAACGTCCCGCTGCACGAGCTGCAGAACAGCCGGATATCCGCTTTGAACAGCTGTCCTGTGGCGCCCGCTGTGAACGTCTGGCCGACCCAGTTCGTCGAATCGAAACCGACGCCACTGCCCGTGACGTTGTTGTTCGCCGCGCTCGTATCCGCGAACGGCTTGGACAGAACGATGTTGTCGACGTTCGCGTCGACATCGACGCTGAACTGCGTGCCCACCTGAAAGTCGGAGCGCGTGGTGTCAGTGAAGCAGAGACTCGGCGGTGTGCCGGCCAGCGCGAAATTCTGTGTGGTCGTTCCGCCATCCGTGACGGCGAGCGTTGAAGCAGATCCCGATGTGAATCCGGACTTGCTGACCGTGAGTGTCGGATACAGTCCCGCGGGAACGGAGAACGTGTAGACGCCTGACGCGTTTGTCGTCGTCGAGCGCGCACCCAGCGTCACGATCGCTCCGTTGATCGGCGCGCCGCCGCTTTGTGCAGTGACGGTACCGGTGAGCGTTCCGCCGGCGCCAACCGGCGTGCACGACGGATAAGCGAACGAGCCAATGCGGGTCTGATGATTCAGGCCGTCGGCTGCGTAGTACATGTTCGTGTACCAGAACGTGCAGCCATCGGGATCGAGCGACATCGCGCTGTAGTCGCCCCATCGCGTACACGTTCCGCCGCACGAGCCGGTCTGCGTACCCGCGCCC
>Ga0207687_10000961_pt1 | contig 19611 bp, 22 predicted proteins | sample KBSM54metaG_FD_184399 | JGI IMG/M metagenome (GOLD analysis project Ga0207687, IMG submission 184399) | Miscanthus rhizosphere microbial communities from Kellogg Biological Station, Michigan, USA - KBS M5-4 metaG (SPAdes) (version 2) | ecosystem: Host-associated > Plants > Roots > Rhizosphere >...
CAATTACGCGGGGCGGTGCCACTGGTGCGTGCCGGCACTATTGAAGCCGCAGTGGCCGAGGCCCACTCACGTGCGAAGTCCGGCGATACGGTGCTGCTCGCCCCGGCCTGCGCCAGCTTCGATCAGTTTGAAAATTTCGAGCATCGTGGCCGCGAGTTCAAGCGCTTGGTACAACAGTTGGAGACAAATAATGGCTAGATTGCGCACCGATTGGATTCTATTTCTGACCATTGTCGCGATGGTGTTCTTTGGACTAGTCATGCTCTACAGCGCGTCGAGTGCCGTCGCTGAGCTGCGCTATCACGTCGCACCGTATTACTTCGTCGTGCGCCAGATCGGCTGGGCAGCGGTCTCCTTCTTGGTGTTGATGTATTTCAAGCGCATGGATTACCGGCGTATGAACTCACCCACTTGGGCGTTTTCGGGGTTGGGAATCGTGTTGGGCTTGCTGGTGATTGTGTATTTTGTAGACCCGCATACCCACCGTTGGTTCAAACTTCCCGGCGTGGGATCGTTCCAACCTTCGGAATTCGCCAAGCCGGCGCTGATTTTGTTCCTGGCGTACTTCATCGCGCGGCGCTCGCACATTATTAATGACCGGCGCACGATCAAGCAGGCGCTGGTCGCCGTGTTGATGCTGGGCTTCATGGTTGTGGTGGCGGACCTAGGCACTGCCTTGGTTCCCGTGATCACGGCGATCATCGTTTTCTGGATCGCCGGGCTCGAATGGAAATACATGCTGCGCGTGGGAATGATTGCCATGGCGCTGATCGTGCTGGCAATCGCTTCGCGCGGCTACCGGCTCGGGCGCATCATCGCTTACGTCGATCCGGATTACAGCAAGATCGAAGTGATCGATCCGGGCGGGCGCCTCAAGGCCTACATTCAAAGCTCTACCAGCGTGCGCGACGCGAGCTATCAGCCGCGGCAATCGCGGATCGCGGTGGGCACCGGAGGCGTGCTGGGCATGGGTTTGATGCAGGGCAAACAAAAGTTGATGTTTTTGCCCGACGCCCATACCGATTTCATTTTCGCGACGGTGGGCGAGGAGTTGGGACTGTGGGGCTCGACTGCGGTGATTCTCGGATTCCTGGTAATCCTATGGCGCGGCGCGCGGCTCTTCATGCTGGCGCGCGACGACTTCGGAAAATATCTGGCGCTGGGCGTCACCGTGTCGATCGTGGTGCAGGCGTTGATCAACATGAGCGTGGTGGTGGGCATTGCTCCCACAAAAGGTTTTCCGCTGCCCATGATCAGCTTCGGCGGCAGTTCGCTGTTGAGTACGCTGGCATCGCTGGGAATGTTGCTGAGCGTGAGTGAAAATGAGGGGTGAAGTTGCCGCGAACGTTTGTGATGGCCGGCGGCGGCAGCGGAGGCCACGTGCTTCCGGCACTCGCCGTGGCACGCGAATTGCGCGCCCGAGGACATCAAGCGCGTTTCGTGGGGGTGGAGCGCGGCATGGAGGCCAAACTGGTTCCCGCGGCGAATTTCCCTATCGAGTGGATCGAGATCGGCGGCTTGAACCGCGTCGGATTCCGGCAGACGCTGGCGACGCTCGGCGAGTTGCCTTTCAGTGTCTGGCAAGCCGCGCGCATTTTGGATCGTGTCGCTCCGGCGGCGGTATTTTCCATGGGGGGCTATGTGGCGGGACCGGTGCTGCTGGCGGCGGTGTGGAAGCGCATCCCGATTGTGATCATGGAGCCCAACGCGATTCCGGGCTTTACGCACCGGCATCTGGCGCGTTTTGTGACACGGGCTCTGGTGAGTTTTTCGGAAGCCGAGCGCTGGTTCCCCAAAGGCCGTGTCGAAGTCACGGGCCTGCCCATTCGCGAAGAATTTTTCGGGGTTCCCATGAAGCCGCGCGGCGCAGTGATCACGGTATTGATCACCGGAGGCAGCCAGGGTTCGCGAACGCTGAATCGCGCCGCGGAAGAGAGTTGGCCGCTGTGGGAGAACGATAGAGTGAGGCTCATTCACCAGACCGGATCGCGGATGTATCCAGAGCTAGCGCCGAAATTTAACGAGTCGGGTGTCCCGGGCGAGATTGCAGAATTCATCGCCGACATGCCGCGCGCATTTGCCGACGCCGACATTGTGGTGAGCCGTGCGGGCATGGGCGCCGTCAGCGAACTCGCAGCGGCGGGCAGGCCGTCGATTCTGGTGCCGCTGCCTGGAGCGAGCGATCAACACCAGTTGAAAAACGCACAGGCGTTCGAAAAAGCCGGAGCCGCGCGATTGGTGCTGGATACGGAAATGACGGGCGCGCGGTTGGTGGAAGAAGTGATGCGCCTGACGAGCACTCCCGGGTTGTTAGAAGAGATGAGCGGCGTGGCCAGAGCCTTCGCCAAGCGGGGAGCGGCCCAGCGAGCCGCGGACGTGCTCGAATCCGTCAGTGGGGCCATTGACAGAAGCTAGGGAAAGCCGAAACAATACATTAGTAAAATGTTTTTTAAGTCACAGCCCGTTCACTTCATTGGCATTGGTGGCATTGGCATGAGCAGCCTCGCCGAAGTGCTGCTGGATATGGGCTACCCGGTGACTGGTTCGGATCTGAAATTCTCGCCTACTACCGAGCGCCTGATCGCGCGCGGCGCTGTGGTTTACGAAGGTCACGCGCCTGCAAATCTAGCTGGCGCCAAGATGGTGGTGTACAGCTCCGCCGTGCGTCCCGAAAATCCGGAAATCGTCGAAGCACGCCGCCGCAAGCTTCCCGTGATTCCGCGCGGTGAGTTGCTGGCCGAATTGATGCGCCAGAAATTCGGCATCGCCATCGCCGGCAGCCATGGCAAGACCACTACCACCGCCATGGTCGCGGCGATTCTGATCCACGCGAATCTGGACCCCACCATCTTGGTGGGCGGCCGTATGGGCATCAACGGCTCGAACGCGCGCTTAGGCAAGAGCGACTATTTGGTGGTCGAAAGCGACGAGAGCGACGGCTCATTCCTTAAGCTCGCTCCGATCATCGCAGTCGTCACCAACATCGACCGTGAACATCTGGATCACTACGCGGGCATCGAAGATATCCGCGCCGCGTTCGCCACTTTTATTGCGAAGGTCCCATTTTACGGCGCTGCTATCCTGTGCCTGGACGACGAAAACATTCAGCAGATTTTGCCGTCCTTGAACCGCCGCGTGGTCACCTATGGCTCGAGCGCACAGGCCGAGTTGCGGATCACCAGCGCATCCGCGGGACATCTGGCTAGCGAGTTCCATTTGCATTTAGGCGATCGCGATCTGGGTTGCTTCCGCCTGCAAGTTCCCGGCGCTCACAACACACTGAACGCTACCGCGGCGGTGGCCGTGGCTCTCGAACTCGACGTTCCGGTGGAGATGATTCGCCAGGCGCTGGCCGAATTCCGCGGCGTGGACCGTCGCTTTCAAGTGCGCGGCACCGAGCGCGGCATCACCGTGATCGACGACTACGGCCATCACCCCACTGAAATCCGCGCCACCCTCGCGGCTGCGAGAGCCTGCCGCTTTCAGAGTGTTCACGTCCTGTTCCAGCCGCACCGTTACACGCGCACGCAGGCATTGATGGATGATTTCGCGCGCTCGTTCCATCAAGCCAATAGCGTGCACGTCACCGATATTTACGCGGCGTCGGAAGCGCCCATTGCGGGCGTGACATCCGAAATCCTCGTCGAAAAATTACAGGCCTTCGGTCATCGCGGAGCGAGTTACGCCGGCTCGATCGAGCAGGGAATCGCCGCCGTGATCGCGGCAGCGAGTCAGGGTGACGCTATTGTCACGTTGGGCGCCGGCAGCGTGTCGCAAGCCTCCGCTGAAATCTTGACGCGGCTCAGGAGCAAAGCGTGAGTCCCAATACGTCTCCGCCGCGCGCACGCGTTTCGAAACCGCAGCCCAATACTGTGCCGCGTTTGAAGATCGCCGTGGGAGTGGTGATTGCAACCGTCGTGCTTGTGATTTCGCTCTACGGGTGGCACCACTTCGAACAATTCCTGATCCACGATGAGCGTTTCGCGGTGAACGGCCCGGACGGCGCCGAAGACGCTTCCGCGATTCAAATTCAGGGCGCGCAGCACGCCTCGCGACGTGCGATTGAAGCTGCCTTCGCGGACGATATGGGGCAAAGCCTTTATATGGTTCCGCTCGACGGCCGCCGCGCTACGCTACGCACGGTGGATTGGGTGAAGGACGCGACGGTTATGCGGTTGTGGCCAAATCGGGTGCTGGTCCGAGTGGCGGAACGTAAGCCCGTGGCCTTCGTCACGCTGTCTGGCTCGCGCTACGGATTGATCGATGAAGACGGTGTGATCCTGCCGCCGGCGACCGATCGTTTTCATCTACCGGTGCTAAAAGGTGTGAGTGCACGCGATCCTCTGGCCGACCGCCGCGACCGTGTGCAGCGGATGTTGCGGCTCATACGCGCGTTGGGGTCCAACGCCGAGAAGATCGCTGAGGTGGACGTCAACGATCGCGACGACCTGCGCGTAACCCAGCCCTATGACAGCCGCATGGTGACCTTGCTGCTGGGCGACCAAAACTTCGCCGTGCGCTATCAAAATTTTCTGAACCACTACGCGGAGATTCGCGAGAAGATGCCGAATGCGACCTCGCTCGATTTGCGCCTCGAAGACCGCATCACCGTAGTAGAGCAAAAGGCGGACGAATGAGCCCAAAAATTCAACTGGCCGTCGGTCTGGACGCGGGCAGCGGCCGCACCCGCTGCGTCATCTGCGTGATTGAGAACGGCGGTATTCGCTACTTGGCGCATGGCCTCGCGCCGGCTGCGGGTTGGGTGAAAGGCCGCATAAGTGACCCGGTGGCCGTCGCCGAATCGATTCACGCCGCCGTGACCGACGCCGAGCGGGGTGCGCAGGTTTCCGTCGAATCCGTTACCGTGGGCATGGGCGGCATGGAAGTGCGCGGCGCACAGAGCCGTGGCCTGTACGAATTCGGGCGTCCCCATGAAATCGACGCCGGCGATCTGGAATACGCGGTGGAACTGGCCGCCGACGTTCGCTTGGAGCGGGACCGCACGCTGCTGCATGTGCTGCCGCAGAACTTCACGTTGGACGGCCGCGCCGGATTCCGCCGCCCGCAGAAGAGTGTTTGTTCCCGGCTGGAAGCTCATGTGCACGTCGTGACTGCAGCAGCGCATGAGCATCAGGCGCTGGTGTCGGCAGCGCACCTGGCACACTTGGCGGTGGAAGAAACCGTGTTCGAACCCCTGGCCGCCGCCTATGCCTGCGTGCATGCGGAAGCACGCGCGCGCGGCGTGGCCGTGCTGGACCTGGGGCTGCAATCGACAGATCTGGTGATCTACGATGGCGATGCGATGCTGCTCGCCGCTAGCATTCCCGTGTGGGGCGATCATCTGACGCGCGACATCGCCAGCATCTTTAAAGTCACTTACGAAGACGCCGAGTGTTTGAAGCACGAATACGGTTGCGCGCTACTGGGCATGACCGCCGATTCGAGCTTGATCGAAGTGCCATCACCCGAAGGCCGCGCCTCGCGCGAAGCTCACCGCAGCGAGTTGAACGAGATTCTGGAAGCGCGCGCTGAGGAGTTGTTCTTGTATGTGCGCTCCGAAATCCATCGCGTGGGCATGGAACGGCACCTGTATGAAGGCATCATTCTGACGGGCGGCGGCGCGCTGCTGAACGGCATGTGCGATATGGCCGAGCGCGTGCTCGATTGCCAGGCCGCCAACGGTATCGTCACCGAAGACGACATCGGAGGGTGGCCGGAAGAATTAAAGAGCCCGCTGTGGACCACCGCCGCTGGGCTCGCTTTATATTCGGCGAAGTTGAAATTGCACCGGCCGCCGTCACGGCAGGTGAGCGGACTGATGGGTTTGGTTCTGAAATAAGCAGGAGGAAACAGCCATGGCACTTGGCGGATTGAAATTCATGATAGAAGAAGAGCCCGCACCGCGCACGCGCATCCGCGTCTTCGGCGTGGGCGGCGGCGGCTCGAACGCAGTCGCACGCATGATGGATCAGGGCTTGGGCGGCGTTGAGTTTTGCGTGTTGAACACCGATGCGCAGGCGCTCGAAGGGTCTCCGGTGCCGTCGAAGCTCGCGATCGGCGCGAAGATCACTAACGGTCTGGGCGCCGGTTCGGACCCGGCGGTGGGCCGGCAAGCCGCGCTCGAAGACACCGAGCGTATCATAGACCTGCTCGAAGGCTCCGATATGGTGTTCGTAACCGCTGGCATGGGCGGCGGCACTGGCACGGGCGCGGCTCCAGTGGTGGCATCGCTCGCCAAGGAACTGGGCGCACTCACCGTGGCCATCGTCACCGAGCCCTTTGGTTTTGAGGGCGCGAAACGGCGCAGGCAAGCCGAGCAAGGCTTGGCGGAGCTCGCGAGCGTAGCCGACACCGTTATCACCATCCCCAACGATCAGCTTCTGAAACTCGCGCCCAAGGGCACTAGTTTCATGGACGCATTCCGCATGGCCGACGATGTGCTGCGGCAAGCGGTGCAGGGGATCAGCGACATCATCAACCTGCCGGGCCTGGTGAATCGCGATTTCTCCGACGTGCGCAGCATCATGACCGGCATGGGTTACGCCATGATGGGCACCTCCGCGGCGCGCGGCGAGAACGCCTGCGTGGCGGCGGCGCAGAAAGCTATCCACTCGCCCTTGATGGAAGGCGGCGGACTGCGTGGCGCGCGCGGTGTGCTGATCAACATCACGGCTTCGAGCGAGTTGGGATTGCATCAAGTCAACGAGGCGTGCAACTTGGTGCGCGAAGCCGCCGACAACGAAGATGTGCAAATCAACTTCGGGGTGGTGCTCGACGAGGACATGGGCGACGAGGTGAAGATCACGGTGATCGCAACTGGTTTCCAGCGGGAGAACCTGCCGCGCATTGAACGCCGCCCTGCGAAGACTGAAGCTGTCGCGTTGCCTCCCCCGCCAGCTCCCCTCGACGCATCTCAATGGATCGAAGACGCGGAGCCCGCAGTTGCGCAACCGGTGTCGGCCGAAGCTCCCGCGCTTGAGCCAGCGCACAAAGAACCTGCGCCTATGGCAATGGCCGCCGCGGCGATGACGCCGGCGGCAAGTCCCGTCGAGACGGATCCTTTGTTCGACGATCTGGAAGTCCCGGCGATCCTACGCTCGCGGCGCCGCATGGTGCAGTAGTCTCAAGCCATCAAGTGCAGCACTATGCTGCGGCGGTATGGCTCTGCCCGGTGTTCGAACAGGTAAATGCCCTGCCACGTCCCTAGTGCCATGTCTCCTGCGATCACCGGGATCGAGAGCGATGTCTGGGTTAGAGCGGCGCGGATGTGTGCGGGCATATCGTCGGACCCTTCGGTGGTGTGCCGGTAGCGCGCGTCATTCTCGGGCACCAGACGCTCGAAGAAGTCGGCTAAGTCCAGCACTACGTCGGGGTCGGCGTTCTCCTGCATCGCCAATGAAGCCGACGTGTGCTGCACGAAGACCGTCAGCAGGCCATCCTGGACGCCGGTCGAAGCCACCCACTTTGCCACCTCACGCGTGAAGGGATACAAGCCTTTCCCGCGCGTAGCGATTTGCAAGGTGTGATGGTGAGAGCTCACTCCACGTGGTTTATTCGACAGTGACGCTCTTGGCGAGGTTGCGCGGCTGATCCACGTCGCATCCGCGGCGGACCGCAATGTGATACGCCAGCATCTGCAGCGGCACCACTTCGAGAATGGGCAGTAGTAATTCGTTGGTCGAGCCGATGGGGATCACGTGGTTGGCGACCTTGGATACTTCCTCGACATCGGCTTCGCACGCGACCGCCACCACGATGCCCTCACGCGCCTTCACCTCTTGCAGGTTGGAAAGCGTCTTTTCGTACAGCGTCCGGCTCAACTCGTCCTCGGGATCGCGCGTGCACAGCACTACCACCGGGAGATTCTCGTCGATTAGCGCGTTAGGACCGTGCTTCATCTCACCGGCCGGATACCCTTCCGCGTGAATGTAGGAAATCTCTTTCAGTTTGAGTGCACCTTCGAGCGCGATGGGGAAGTGGATGCCGCGTCCTAAGTACAGGAAGTCCGTCGAGCGGAACAGCACCTTGGTTAAGTCGTCGTAGATGGCGTCACGGCGCAGCACGTCCTCGATCAGCGCCGGCAATTTGAGTAGCTGATCCACCAGCTTGAGCGATTTCGCCGGCTCCAGCGTCTCGCGCACCTGTCCCAGATGCATGGCGATCAGAAACAGCGCGGTCAACTGGCAGGTGAATGCTTTGGTCGAGGCCACGCCGATTTCCGGTCCGGCATGGGTGATCAGCGTCCCCGACGCCTCTCGTGTGATGGCTGAACCGACCACGTTGCAAATCGCCAGGGTCTTCGAGCGCTTGTGCATGGCTTCGTGCAACGCCGCGCGCGTGTCGGCGGTCTCGCCGGATTGCGAAATCACGATGGTAAGGGTGTCCGGACCAACGATGGGATCGCGATAGCGGAATTCGCTGCCGTAATCCACCTCGACGGGAACCCGCGCCAGCCGTTCGATCATGAACTTGCCGGCCAGCGCCGCGTGCCAGCTCGTCCCACAGGCGACGATCCGAACCTGGCGGAAAGTCTTAAACTCTTTCAACGAAATTTCCATTTCGTCAAGAAAGATTCTGCCGGATTCTTGACCCACCCGGCCGAGAGTAGTGTCGCGCACCGCCCGCGGTTGCTCAAAGATTTCTTTGAGCATGAAGTGCTTATAGCCGCCCTTCTCGGCCATGATAGGGTCCCACAGAATGTGCGATGGCGGACGCTTTACGGGACGCCCGTTGAAGTCCGTGAGATGGACGCCGTCTTTGGTGAGCACCGCTAGATCGCCATCCGCGAGGAAAATCATATCGCGGGTGTGGCTCAAGATCGCCGGCACATCCGACGCTACGAAATATTCGCCGTCGCCCAACCCGATCACTACCGGAGGTCCGGAGCGCGCGGCCACAATCTTGTGGGGATCCTTGCGCGAGATCACGCTCAACGCGAACACACCGGTCAGTTGGCGCACCGCGTCGCGCACCGCGTTCTCCAGATTCCCGTCGTAATATTTCTCGACTAAATGCGCGATCACCTCGGTGTCGGTTTCGGTCACGAAGGTGTGGCCTTCGGCGATCAACTGGCTCTTCAGCGCCAGATAATTTTCGACGATGCCGTTGTGCACCACCACGATGTCGCCGTGGCAGTCGCGATGCGGATGGGCGTTTTCCTCGGTGGGGCGGCCGTGCGTGGCCCAGCGCGTGTGGCCGATGCCAAAGAAGCCCTCGACTGGATTCAGCTTCAGCACCTCTTCCAGGTTGCGCAATTTACCGGAGGCCCGTCGCACCGCCAGGCACCCGTCTTCGAGCACCGCCAGACCAGCCGAATCATAGCCGCGGTATTCCAGGCGCTTCAGGCCGTCGATAATGATAGGGACCGCTTCCCGGGGGCCGATATAGCCGACAATTCCGCACATAGTAGGGTATCGTCCGTTTAGTCCAAAAACTCGATGCGGTAATCCTCGATCACCGGATTGGCCAGCACGTCGCGGGCGATCTGGTCCATCTCCTGCTTGGCCTGGTCGCGGGCCGCGCCGGGAGCGATTTCGATATCGAAGAATTTCCCCTGCCGCACGGCGGCGATGGAGGAATGTCCCAAGCTGTTGAGCGCGCCGCGAATGGTCTGGCCTTGCGGATCGAGCACGGTGGGCTTGAAGGAAACGTATACGCGAGCCTTCATATTCCTACTCTACTGGATTTGCCCCGCGCCCCGCTCCACGCTGGCCTATGATGGCAGGATGAAGACCATCGGCATGGTAGGAGGCATCGGCCCCGAATCGACCATCGATTACTATCGTTTGCTGATTGCCGCGTATCGCGAATTGCACGCGGATGGCAGCTATCCCGCGATTGTCATCAAAAGTGTTGACCTGAAGACCGTGCTCGATCTGGTAGAAGCGAATCAACGTGACCGGCTGGTCGAATTCCTTGGCGATGCAGTCGACGCACTCGCGCGTGGCGGAGCAGGAGTCGGGTTTCTAGCGTCCAACACGCCGCATTTAGTGTTCAACGAAATCGCCCGCCGCTCGCCGATTCCGCTGGTGAGCATTGTCGAGAGCGCCCGTGATCGAGTGTTGGCATTGGGGTTGAAACGCGTGGGATTGTTCGGCACTCGCTTCACGATGCAAGCACGTTTCTACGCCGATGCCTTCGCGCAAGCCGGCATGGAAGTGGTGGCGCCGCAGCCTCAGGAGCAGGACTACATTCACGAAAAGTACCTGGGTGAGCTAGTGCCTGGCATCCTGCTGCCGGAAACCCACGAAGGTTTGCTCGCGATAGCCCGGCGCATGAAAGCCCGCGATGGCATTGAGGCGCTGATCCTGGGGGGAACCGAACTGCCCTTGATTCTGCGCGGCGACCATGACACTGGCATCCCGTTTCTCGACACCGCCCAGCTTCATGCCCAGGCCGTGATGGCAGCGGCGGCCCGGCTGTAATGGTCACTAGGGTGACCACATGAGAGTAAGTACAGTTCGGGAATTCCGCGACAAGGCCAGCGGAATGCTGCGCTCCAAGGAACCCATCCCATCCTGATCACCCGTCGCGGCCGAATGGCGGGGGTATTTTTCCCTTCGCCCGAGGGCACGCTCCCGGTGGATCTCAATCGCCAGTTGTTCGATCGACTCAGCGCCGAGATCGGGCGGCGCCTGAAACCCAGCGTGGCTTCGGAAGCTGAAATCCTGGCGGATTTCAAGTCCTGGAAGAAGGCGCGCCGTGAAGCTGGCCGCGGACGCTAATGCTGCTGGCGCTGGCCCTGGCCCTGGCCCTGGCCCTGGCCCTGCATGACTCGATCCCGGTGTGGTCGAACGATAACGATTTCGAGACCGCGAACGTTCCCTGGTACACCACCGCCGCGTTGCTCGCCAAGTTAGATTCGAAACGGCGCTAGGCACCGCTTGCTTCGCCCCTCCGTTTCCGCGTCTAATAGGGGGGAGGCTCCGTCATCGTCAAGCTCACCGTACTCGCGTCGTCCAGCTCCGGCAATTGTGCTTTAGTTGCCACCGAACGGACGCGCCTGCTGGTGGATGCGGGGCTCTCGCGCAAAGAAACGTTTGAGCGCTTAGCGGCAGTGGGCGTGGCTTCTGAAACCCTCACCGCGATCCTGATTACGCACGAGCATAGCGATCATATCGCCGGATTGCAGGTGATTGCCCGCAAGCTCGATATTCCCATTTATATGTCGCGACTGACCGCGCCGGCCATCTTCGGAAAAGACACGCAGTGGCCGGAAGACTACACGCCTAAGCTCGAATTATTCGCCGCCGGTTCGTGTTTTCAAGTGGGCGATATCGATGTTACTAGCTTCACCATCCCGCACGATGCGGCCGATCCCGTGGGCTTTTCATTCCGGGCCGAAGGGGTCAAGATTTCGATTGCCACGGACCTCGGCTACATGCCGGACTCGATCCGCTTCCACCTGCGCGGCTCCGACGCGCTGCTGCTCGAATCCAATCACGATGTGGAAATGCTCAAGGTCGGCCCCTACCCGTGGGCGCTTAAGCAGCGCATCATGGGGCGCAACGGGCACCTGTCGAACGATGTCGCTTGTAATTTCATTCGCGACGAGATTGACACTCGCACCTCGACCCTGATCCTGGGCCATCTGAGCGCGCAGAACAATCATCCTGAAATCGTGCGTCTGATGGCGGAGCAGGCGCTCGACGGTAGGAACCTGTTCACGCGTCTGGTGATCGCCGAGACCAAGCGTCCCCTCGATCAGCCCTGCGAAAGTTTTGTGTACTGACGAAACATGATCCCACGCTATACCCGGCCCGAAATGGGCCGCATCTTTAGTGACGAAAACCGCTTTGCGCAATGGCTGGCGGTGGAACTGGCCGCGAGCGAAGCGCTAGCCGAGACCGGCGAAGTTCCGGCGGACGCCGCGCGTGCTCTGCGCCAGCACGCCGCCTTCGACGTCGCGCGCATTCATGAAATCGAGCGCGAAGTGAAGCACGATGTGATCGCGTTCACCACCGCCGTCGCGGAAAAAATGGCCGCGGCCGGCCAGGCTGACTCGTCACGTTGGCTCCACTACGGGCTGACTTCGAACGATGTGGTCGATACCGCGCAGGCGCTCGTGCTCCAGCAAGCCTCCGATGTACTCAAGAGAGATTGCGAAATGCTGCTCGCGTCGCTCCAGCGCCGGGCGTTTGAGTTCAAGCACACCGTCGAGATCGGCCGCACTCATGGCATGCACGCCGAGCCCATCACATTCGGGTTGAAACTGGCGCTGTGGTACGACGAGATGAAGCGCAATCTCGCGCGCCTCCACGCCGCCTCCGAAGATCTGCGCGTCGGTAAGATTTCAGGCGCCGTCGGAGCCTTCGGCCACATCGGCCCGGAAGCCGAAGAGAAAATCTGCGCGCGCCTGGGCTTGAAGCCGGCCGATATCGCTTCGCAGGTGATCGCGCGCGACCGCCATGCCGCCTGGGTCGCCGCACTGGCGCTGCTCACCGCCACGCTCGAAAAGATCGCGCTTGAAGTCCGACATCTGCAGCGCACCGAAGTCCGCGAAGTGGAAGAGCCCTTTTCGGCGGGGCAAAAAGGATCCTCGGCGATGCCGCATAAGCGTAACCCCGTGACCTCGGAGCAAATTTGCGGGTTGGCGCGCGTCGTTCGCGGTAATTTGAATGCGGCTATCGAAGATGTCGCGCTATGGCACGAGCGTGATATTTCACATTCGTCGGTCGAGCGTGTGATTCTGGCCGATTCGGCGATCCTCACCGACTACCTGCTGGCGAGGACCATCTGGCTGATCGATGGCATGCGGGTCTACCCGGAACGCATGCTGAAGAATCTCGAGAGCACTCACGGCCTCATTTTTTCAGGACAGCTCTTGCTCGATCTAGCCGCCGCCGGGATGCTGCGGGAGCAAGCCTATCGGGTGGTACAGTCGCACGCCATGCGCGCCTGGGAGTCCGATGGCAATTTCCGGGCCAGTGTCGAGTCTGATAAGGAAATTCTTTCCTTTCTTTCGCTTGAACAGATTCAACAGGCCTTTTCCGTGGGGCGTTACTTGCTCCATGTGGATCGAATCTTTGCGCGCGTTTTCCCAGTAATGGACTGATTCCAAAAGACTATTTCTCCTCAGTACGTACTACTAAAATCTCCGGGTCAAAAAACTGCCTTTCGGGGTTAAACTATAGTTGGTTCGTGACTTGAGTATAAAAACTCAGGTCCCCAACGAGATGAGCCAACTGCCACGTAGCTTCGAATATGATCTGGCGCGGGTCCTTTTAGTGGACGACGACCCGGCTTCCCGGCTCACCTTAAAAACAGTTCTTGAGGCGGGCGGGTATAACGTCGATTCCGCCGCCAGCGCCGCCGAAGCTGTAGGGAAGCTCGAAGAAGGCGAATACGAGCTTGTTTTGAGTGACTTGCAAATGGAGTCTCCGCAAGCTGGTTTGCAGGTCTTAGCCCATGCCAAGATGATGGACTATAAGCCCGCGACGGCCCTACTGACCACTTACGAGAATGAGCGTCCAAATCTTCCCCGGCGTGAGAACTCCATGTTTATCAAGCCGGTGGACATTCCCGGACTGCTCGGCAAGGTTGCTGATTTGATCAGTGAACGCGCCACCCGCCGCCTGCAGCGCGAACTGCGCCTCGCTGGCGTCTAATTCAACCCCAAAATCGTCTCTTCGAGCTTCTCCAGCGCGTCCACGAAAAAGTGGTCCTGCGCTTCGATCCAGATCAACTGCTTGGGTTCGGGCAACGCATCTACCAGGGGTTGTAGTTCCTCCACCGGCCCGAATTGATCGTGAGTGCTTTGGACAAAAATCCGCGGCACTGTGCAAGTGTCTAGAAACGAACGGTTCTTGTAAACCGTCGGGAAGCCTACGGCAATGACGCGCGGTGGGCTTGGGTTCGTTTCGTAATTCGTCTCGCAAGCCAGACGCAGAGCGATTCTCGATCCGAACGAGAAACCGGCCAGCGTGAGGGGCAGGTCCGGGTAGCGGCTCTGCAGTAGGTCGAGGCCAACCCTTGCGTCGTCGAGCTCACCCTCGCCGTGCGCGTACTCGCCTTCGCTCTGGTTGACGCCGCGATAGTTGAAGCGCAGCACCACATTCCCTGAGCGGCGCAGTCCGCGCGCGATGCGGAACACTACTTTGTTGTGCATCGTCCCGCCGTGCTGCGGGTGTGGATGGCACACCAGCGCCATGCCGGTGGCGGTTTCGTCGGGTTCTTCTAGGAGAGCTTCCAGGCGTCCGGCCGGGCCGGCCAGAAACAGGCTCTCGATTTTGCGAGGCATGAACGCTAATTCGTTCTGTAGTTGGTGAACTGCATGTCGATGCCGAAATCGTGGCCGCGCAGCAACGCGATGATTTCCTGCAGAGTATCGCGGTCCTTGGCGGAAACGCGCACCAGATCGCCCTGGATCGAAGCCTGCGCCTTCTTCTTCGAGTCCTTGATGGTCTTGACGATGTCGCGGGCCTTCTCGATGGCGATGCCTTGTTGCAGCGTGATCTCCTGGCGCACGGTGGAACCGCCGGCCGGGGTGATGACGCCGTAGCTCAAGCCCTTGAGCGGCACGCTGCGCTTGACCAGCTTGGCTTGGAGCACGTCGGTGACGGCCTTCAGCTTGAACTCGTCGGAGCTGGCCAGTAGAATCTTATTCTCTTTCTCGCGCAGCTCGATGGAAGAGTGGCTGTCTTTCAAGTCAAAGCGCTGCTGAATCTCTTTCACCGCCTGCTGCACGGCGTTGCTGACTTCCGGCAAATCGATCTTGGATACGATGTCGAAACTGTTATCTGGCATAAGCTAGTGGCCCAGGGCGGTCAATACTTTCTGGGTGAGTTCGTCGAGGAAACGCGGCAGTTCCGCTTCCACGGCATGCTCGACGGCGGCGCGAATGTCGTCGGTTCGTAGTGTCGCAGCGGTCGTCGCTGTCTTGCGACCCTGCTGGGCTTTCACGGCCAGCGGCCGCAAGGTGTCGAGCATCACCGAAGCCTCAAACGGTTTGCGCAGAATCGCGTCGCAACCGGCGCGGCGCGCGGCGCTCTCGTCTACTTCCTCGATCTGGCCTGCGGTAAGGATCACCCGCACGTGGCGGCAACTGGATTTGATGTAGCGGCACAACTCGATCCCGCTCAGCCCGGGCAAGTTGGCGTCAGCGATGACCACGTCGGGATCGATTTCAGGGAGGCGCAGCGCTGCGGATTCGCCATCGCCCACCCACACTACTTGGTAGCCTTCGCCCGACAGGATGCGCTCGCCCATGCGTTGCGCGTGCGGACTGTCATCCGCCAGCAAGATCACGCTCATAGCGGGCTATTGCGGTTTCTTCGTGCTGTCGGGAGCATCCGCTGGCTTGACCGGCGGCGTGGGGCGCGCGTCCGGCTGCGTATCGAGCGCGGAAGGTCCAGTCACTGGAGCCACCGTCACGTCTCCACTGAAGCCGGGCGCTGCGGCGTCGGCGGTCTTCGGCACGCTCTCGGGAATCTCGCGCTTGGGAGGATCCATGGTGGGCGCGCCGGTCTTGGCGGCATCGCTCACGTCCGGGTTGCGCCGCATAAAATCGGTGAGCTTGTGGAAGCGGCTGGGCTCCTCGTGGTTGGCGGCTTCAAACTTCATGCGCGCCACGGCCGAAGGATCAGGATCGGGGACCGGCAATTCCATTTCCTGCAATTTTTTCTTGGCGAGTTCGGCGTAGGAGCTCAGGGGATAATCGCGCACGATGCGCGCGTAGGCATCGCCAGCTTTCTGGCGGAAGCGTGCGCCCATTTTGGCGTAAGCGTTGGCGTTCAGCCACAGCGCCTCTGCGGCGCGGCTATACAGTGGATACTGGCCCACTAAGCCGGTATAGCGGTTGGTGGCGGCGGCGAACGCGCCCTTGTTGTTGTAATACGAGGCAGCCACCATTTCGGACTCCGCCAGCGCCTGCTGAATCTCACGCAGCCGCTGCTCGGTCTGTGGGGCAAACTTGCTGTTGGGATATTTGGTGAGCAAGTCGCGGCATTCCTGTTCGGCGCGCAGGGCGTTGTTGGGGTCGCGGTCGGCCTTCTCCATCTGGCGGATGTGGATCTCGCAGATCTTGGATTGGGCCTCGGGCGCTTCCTCCATGGTGGGGTAGAACAACTGGAAATCCTTGAACTCGGCTTCGGCCTGCGCCATACCCTCGGGACCGCTCTGCCGCATCCAGCTATCGGCGATGGCCAGTTTGGCTTTGGCCAGGAATTCGCTGGAATCGTAGGTGTTAATCAGGGTGTTCAGAGTCAGGCGCGCCACTTCATAGCGGCCCTTCTCGATGTCCTTGATGGCCTTGTCGAACAGCACCTTGTCAGGCTGTTCGGTTTCCTTAGTGATGGGGTTCTCGTACTTCTTACGGTGGAACCCGCAGCCGCCGACTAGCACGACTGCCGCCAGAGCCGTTATTCCGAGTCTCTTGGTGTTGAAAATCATCGTTTGTTCCTTACGACTATACCCGAATCTGTTCTAAACCTGTACCATGCCCGCCGTATGCGCGTGCTGCCGCATTTCCGTGAACGCCTCTGCCGGGTTTCCGGCGCCAAAAATGGCGGACCCGGCCACTGCCCAATCGACGCCTGCCTTGACCATTTCGCCCACGTTATCCAAGGTTACGCCACCGTCGATTTCGATGCTGAACGCCAAGCCTTTTTCGCGCCGCTTTTGTGCCAAGCCCCGGACCTTATCCAGGGTATAGGGGATGAACTTCTGCCCGCCGAATCCTGGATTCACGCTCATGACCAGAACGAAATCGACGAAACCCAATACTTCGTCCAGCGTTGCGATCGGCGTAGACGGATTGACGACCACGCCGGCGAGGGCTCCCAGGCCTTGGATCATTTTCAGGGTGCGGTCCAAGTGGGGGCAGGCTTCCTGATGTACCGAGACGTGATTCGCACCGGCCTCAATGAATAGAGGCGCGTAGCGATCGGGATCGGTAATCATCAGGTGAACGTCCAGGGTCAGGCGCGTGGCCCTACGGAGCGACGCCACCACCGGCGGCCCGATGGTGAGGTTGGGGACGAAGTGGCCATCCATGATGTCTACGTGCAGAATCCGGCAGCCGGCTTGTTCGAGCGCGGCCACCTGCTCGCCCAGGCGGGCGAAGTCGGCGGAAAGGATGGATGGGAGGATTTCGGTCATCGTGGAAGCTAAACCCGGCCGAAAAGCACTGCTCTTATTTTATCACGGCGGCGAAAAAGCCATCTCCGGGGTCCCGACCCGGGATGCGAGAACGGGTTTCCAGCACCGGGAAACCATCTACAACTGCTTCATTCTCTTCCTGTTCCAGGGTACAAGTGGCGTAGACTAAGCGGCCTCCAGGGCGCAGGTGCGGGAGGGCCCGTTCGATCATTTTACGCTGCCTTGCCTGAAACACTGCTAAGTCTGACGGCTCCAGGCGCCATTTAATTTCAGGATTCCGCGCGAGGGTGCCGGTGCCGGAGCAGGGGGCGTCGATCAGGATGCGGTCAAAGAGACCGGAGAAGGGAAGCGGCTTGGCGGCATCGAGAACCACGCGGGAAGCCTGCTCTGGCACTTCGGCCAGGCGGCGCAGGTAGCGGTCGGTGGCGGTGACGCGTCCTCCGGCGGCGATGGCTTGGGCGGTTTTGTTGCCGGGGGCGGCGCAGAGATCCAAAACTGTCATTCCGGGTTCGATCTCGAGTAGTGGCACGATGGATTGTGCACCAATGTCTTGTTGCCGTCCGGTCACTGGATTGACGAAAGCCTCAGGCTCGGCCAGCGCGGCTTGCGCGATGCCGGTAGCTACGTCGCGTCCGAAGTGGCGCTCCCAGCGTTCGAGCATCCATGCCGGGATGGAGAGATCAGTCGCGCGATCCGGCCAACGCACTGGAGCGCGGTTCACCTTGCGCAGCACGGCATTCACAAATGGCGCGGCGGACCGCTTATGCGCGCTTTTGACTAGTTCCACGCTTTCGGCCACGGCGGCGTGGGCTGGAATCCGGTCGAGATAACGCAATTGGAATATGCCCATGCGCAGGGCGATGCGAACTTCGAGGTCGAGCTTAGGCTGAGGACGTCCCGAGAAATGAGCGATCAGGAAATCGAGCTGGCTCTGGTAACGCAGGCATCCGAAGACCAGAGTTTCGGCGAGCGCGGCATCGCGGGAATCGAGCGCGGTAGTTTCATGCCGTAGGAGATCCGAGGCGTAGCCACCGGCGTGAACTTTAACGAGGATGCGAAAGGAAATTGCTCGAGCGGACGAAACGGCATTCACGGGATGGGCTCAGCTTAACATTTCGTCAGGCAGAGCCGCCCCAGGTTCACGAACCCTGCGTCTCTAGCTGCCTTGGCTGGCTGCGGCCGCGGTGTAGGTATTGATTTTCGAGAAGATCGCGCTGACGCCGGGCATCAGCGTCGCCGGGAAGACGGCGCCCCCGGCCACGGCCACGAAGCCGGCCATCAGGGCGTATTCCACCAGGTCTTGTCCGCGGCGATCGTAGCGCAGCCGGTAAACCCATGCGTAAAGTGTCGCTTGCATTTTGCGATTCCTCGTCTCGTTGTACTGAACTTCTGTTTCTATATTCGACGAGATACCCGGAAATGACAAGAGTAATATCACCCCAAAGATAAGCCCGAAAACCCTTACTTAACAGTTCTATGCCGGCTTTCTTAGCCCTGTCTCAGGTCTTTACCTGAGCTGCTATGGATTCGTTTGCGCGGGGTAGCGAATCACGGTGAAGTTGCTCAGAGTGATTACATCGCTAGTGGTCGCCGCCATGCGGGCGGGGAAGGTGATGGTCAAGCTGAGGGATGTGTTTTCCGCGGCTAGGCCCACGGCGTTGGCCAAGGCGAACGTGTTGCCCCAGCTCTGCGCGTCCCAGGACTGGCCGCTGGCGAGAATCCCTAGGCTTGCATGCCCCGTCAGCGCGGGCTCACCGGGGACTGACGTTCGCGCAAGAACCGTAGCGGAGCCCCAGTGGAATTCCGCGGTGAAAGGGGTGGCTGTACCGGTGTGGCGGTAGTAGAACTGGACTTCGATGCGATCGCCGGTGGTGAGCAGTCCGGCCGGGATGGAGCAACTTCCGAGCGACGTCGAGACAGTGGCGCTGGTGGCGGTGCCTGCGCTGCTGCAGATCACCTGCGCGGCGGTGAGCGTCCCCAGAATATTGTTGGGATTCGCGTAGCGGTAGCTGGCGATCAACGCGTCACCGGTCTGCGGCAGGGAGCCCGCGAGAAACGTGACGACATTGCTAGCGATCGAAAAATCGATGCCGTGAGTCTGCAGCACGCCGTTGCGGAAAATGATCAGGCTATCGATGGGCGAAGGCGCGAACAGGAGTGTGAATGCCGCATTGCTTCCGTTTACGGTGCCCCCGGGTGTTTCGGCGTCGGAAAACAGCGGCAGGATCCCGCCCGTTCCGCCGGATGTTCCAGTTCCGCAGACGCCGGAACTGCCGTCGACGTGCATGCAATCGCCCAAGTTCCCGGCGGCGGCGTCGATCTGGCCCGATGGATTGATGATGGCTGTGCGGCCGATGCTGAAGCCGGCGCCTTCGGTAGCGCGAATGGCCAAGGCATTCGCCAAGCCAGTGATATCGCCGATCTGGACGGGGGCAGTGGAAGGCGCGGGCCCGATCACCACGCCGCTGGATAGACGCACGTCGCGAACCCGCAGCTTGGGCCCGCTGGGCGGTA
>Ga0207687_10000965_pt1 | contig 19524 bp, 10 predicted proteins | sample KBSM54metaG_FD_184399 | JGI IMG/M metagenome (GOLD analysis project Ga0207687, IMG submission 184399) | Miscanthus rhizosphere microbial communities from Kellogg Biological Station, Michigan, USA - KBS M5-4 metaG (SPAdes) (version 2) | ecosystem: Host-associated > Plants > Roots > Rhizosphere >...
GAAGTCCGGCGAAACCAAGAGCGCGGTCAGGGCCATTTCCATGCCGGCGTCGAAGCTGGATCCAAAGCCGCTTGATCCATCGGCTCGGCCCATCTCAAAGAACTTCATCAACGGATCGATGTCCGCCGCGGTAACCGGCCTGCGATAAGCACGGCGTGCCAATGACGCCAGGTCTCGGCGAATACATGGAGTCTGCGCTCCCGCTGCCAGACATGTGAAAATGCGCTTCCGGCTCTCGGTGTTGCCGTGGCCCTTGGGATCGTACGGACCCCCGATGGCGACATAGTCGACGAAAAGTCCGTTTGTAGACGGATTGTTATTCGGGCCGCGGATGGCGCCTTCGAGCTTGGCATTCTCGGTGAGAAACGCCGCGCCGATGTCGTGCGCACCAGCCTGGAATGGCAGGCGAAGCTGGAAATTGCGGGTGCCCTGATTCGCCTCCGCGGTATCGATATCGGCATCGTAGAGTTTCACGCGCTTGCCGTCGACACGCAGGTCGAGTTTAGCGGGCGGCATGCCCGGCCCAGGATTGCCGCGGACACGTACCAGGATCGAGTAGTCGGCATCGAAGGGAAAATAGCGGTGGATCAGGATACCGCCACGTTCATTGAGCGGCAGCGCGTCAATCGAGTCGTTGGCCGTGCCACGAGGCGGTGTGAATCGTTCGAGCGTGGAGCTGGGTTTCAGCGTCCCGACGGCCAGGCGAGCGATGCGGCGAGCATTCGACAGGTACTTCTCCATGTGCAGAGGCGAGACGGTCAGCACATCGCCGATGTTGTCGAACCCGTAGCCGGAATCGTCCGGAGGCAAGTTGGCGGAATGGTCCAGGTCGAGATCCAAAAGATCGCGCACGGCGTTGCGGTACTCGGCGCGATTCAGCCGGTGGACGGCAGGCGCGCCTGGATTGGGATGAGCCAAGGCATTGCGGTCTAGCTCGGATTCGAGCCACGTGGTGAGCGTCGTAACGGCGGCGGGGTCCGGACGGGGCATGCCTGCGGGCGGCATCTCGCCTGCCCGAAGCTTGTGCAATACCTTTTCGAGTGTCGCGGGCGCGAGCGTTCCGGCGTTTGCCAGGGACACGTTCCCGGTCTTCAACCGGTCGTTGTGGCAGCCGGTGCAGTAGCGATCGGCCACGCTTTCGAGCAGCGACTGCCCTGACAAAACGAACCCAGCGAAATACAGTCCGGCGAGCGCTAAACCTCTTGAATACAGTAGTTTCCCAGGCACCGCAACCGGAGTATATCATGGTGTGAGTTTATGCGAACCGCCGGTGCACTCGTTGTTGTGGCCCTGCTGGTGGCGGTCACCGAAATTCCCGGGGCCGATCTTAAGTTGTTTGAAGCAGTTCAGAGACGCGACGAGAAGGCCGTGCTGGAGCTGCTCAAAAATGGTTCGGATGTGAACGCTCCCCGGTCGGATGGTTCTACGCCGCTGATCTGGGCGGCCAGCCGCGACGATGCCGAGATCGTGACGGCCCTGCTGCGTGCCGGTGCCAAGGTGAACACCGCCGACGAGAATGGCGAGACGGCATTGCTCGCGGCGTGCACGAATGGGAATCTGGCGATCGCACGGGCACTGCTGGATGCGAAGCCCGGTACCGCCGATCTCAATACTGCACGATGGAATGGCGAAACGCCGCTGCTGATGGCCGTAAATTCCGAGAACCTCGACCTGGTCAAGCTGCTGCTCGCGCGTGGGGCTCGGGCCGATGTCGCCGAGTCCCGTATGGGACAAACGCCGCTGATGTGGGCGGTCGAAGCGGGACGGCCGCAGATCGTAAGTCTCCTGATCGAGCGAGGCGCGAATGTAAATGCGGTTTCGAAGAACGGTTTCAGTCCATTGCTGTTCGCGGCACAACGCGGCGATGTGGATAGCGCGAAAGCACTGCTGGCCGCCAAGGCCGATCCGCAATTCAAAGCGAAAGACGGGAGTACGGCGTTTCTGATTGCGCTGGCGCGAGGGAGGGAAGGCGTCACGCGGCTGATGCTCGATTACGGCGCGGATGTGAATGCTCCTGACTCGAGCGGTAACGTGCCGCTGCATGAGGCTATCCGGCAAGGCCGGACCGAACTGGTAAAGGATCTGGTGGCTCGCGGCGCGGACGTGAACGTCCGCACTCAAGGAGGACGCGGAGCGGCAGGGCGAGGCGGCAGGGGCGGGATGACCGCGTTCCTGGTGGCGACCGAGACGGGCGACGTCGCGATGATCCGTGCGCTGGTCACCTTGGGAGCCGATCCGCAGGTGAAACTGCCGGACGGCACCGGCGGAGTCCTTCTGGCGACTGGCAGTAAGAAACTGGATGCCGTGAAGCTGATGGTGGAGCTAGGGTTGAACGTGAACGATGGACCCAAGGGCCGTCCCAGCGCGCTTCACAGCGCCGTCCGCCAGGGTGCGAACGATATCGTGGAATACTTGGCCGAGCACGGAGCTGACTTTTCCGTCAAGGATAATTTCGGTCGAACGCCGCTCCAAGAGGCAGAGTTCGAGGCGCCGGCGTCCACCATCGAGCTGATGCGTAAACTCACGGCGGAACACCAAGTGGTGCGCTAGAACGTGATGCGTCCGACCAGCATGCCCGATCGCTGACCGGCGGTTCCGGCGCTCGGGACAATGGTTCCATAGCCCGTCGTATAGAGACCTGTTAGCGCCGACTTGATCGGAGAAGCCGTCAAGGATGCGGTGCTCGGCTGCGGCAGACGGAGGCGATTAAAAACGTTGGCGAACTCCACGCGGAGGGTGATCGCCACTCGTTCTTTAATCCGGAAACTGCGCCCCAGGTTGGCGTTCTCGGTGGGATAGCGGATACCCCGGAAGTCGCGAATGTAGCTAAAGTTCGACGCCCACTGGCCGTTGGGCGTCCCGGCGAACGCGAGCGGGTTCAGCACGACGGTCTTGGTGGGATCGTAGCAATGGCAATTGATATCGAGCTCCTCGGTATGCTGAACGCCGTTCAGGTCCACCCAGTTGGTGGTTAAGAGCGGCTGCCCCGCGACGCGCTCGGCCGGACCCGGCCCGCGGCCCAGCCATCCACTGATGGGAAACGCCCCGGCGTTCGCGGAAGGCTGAATGAGCAGCGGTGCGCTTTGATATTGCAGATACCACCCGACGTTCCAGTCGCGAAATAAGTAGAAGGCCCGTGTGGGCGTGCTGTATTGCGCCGAGAGCCGGAACTGAAAGGGAAGATCGTTGAGCGAAATGTTCTTGCCCAGGTTCCGGTTGAAGATATCGGGCGAGCTCATCAGGTCCAGATTCTTCGACCAGGTGAAGTTGCCGTTCAACATCAAGCCGTGGGAGAGGCGCTGGGTGACGGTGGATTGCAGAGAGTCGTACCAGGTCTTTCCCAAAGGCGCGGACACGGGACTGATATTGCCGCTGTACTGCGGATACGGCAGCAACGATTGAAACAAAGTCTGGGTTTGAGGGAAGCTGGCGTACGGCAGCACGATTCCTCGGGCCGCCAGTGTCGATTTATCGGCTGTGCCGAGCTGCCCGATCTGGGTTTGCAGAAGAGTCCGGTCCGTCAGGTTGCCGACCGTAAATCCGTATTGTTTGAGTAGCGTTGCCGACATCGAATTCTCGGGTGACAGGGCGCCCGCGTTCCACCAGATCCCGCGATTGGCGACGTAGGCAACTTCCACCACCAGATTCCGGTTTAGCTCGCGTTGGATGCCGAAGCTCCATTGGTATTGGCGGGCGGGGCGCGACGCGTTGGGATCGATGAATACGGGCGGAGCGCCCACGGTATTCGCGAGCGGGAGCGCTCCAGCGCTGAAATTCGGGAACACCGGATGGATGCTGGCAGGAGGACCATCCTGAAGGTTGAACAGCGAAAGGCCGAAGCCGGGGGTGCCGCCAGTCTGATAGTTGAGAGGGGTGCTGGCGGGAACGTTGGTGACGTTGTAGACGATGCCGAATCCGCCGCGAAGCACGGTCTTGGGACTAAGCTGATAGGCGACGCCGATTCGGGGGCCCAGCGCATACGGGTAGTTGCCGGCGAAGCGGCAGCTGCATAACGCCTCATAGATGACGGCTCCCGGATGCCCACCGGCAGACGGATTCGCGGTGGCGGGCGAGAAATTGGCGATGCGTCCCCAGGTCTCCGTCGGGTAGGTGCCATAATCCCAGCGGAGTCCGTAATCGAAGGTAACTTTGCGCGTGATTTTCCAGGTGTCCTGCAGGAACAGCGCCCACTGCTGTTTTCCGAATTTGTAGATTGCTGGGACACCCAGACCGTAGCTGGTGACCTGTCCCAGCAGGAAACTCGAGTAGGCGAAGCCTGTGCTGCCTTGGGAAAGAACAACCGGAGCCAGGGCGGTCTGGCTGGTCGCACTCGCGCCGAATGAGAAAGAGCCTGAGTTATTGTATGGAGGCTGGACGTTGCTTACTTGCGGATTCCCTTCGGCGCGCCACTCGCCGCCGAGCTTCCAGGTGTGGTTCTTGCGGATCCAGGTCAGGCCGAGATTCGCTGCAGGTTTTTCCAGGTATTGGTCGAGCTGCGTGCTGGGGCCCATGTTCGACATCCCGCCGGTGGCGATGGACGCGAGTCCGCTGATGGAGATGGTGGGAAAGTTTCGGACCTCGGTAGCGCCCTTCAAGCCGAGGTTTTTCAGAACGTCATAGTGGACATCGGGTGCGTTATCGCTCAAATGATTCTGCTGGTAGCCGGCGCCGAGATGCAAGAGCAATGTGGGCGTAAGACTGTGTTCGTAGTTGAGGCGTTCGGTATGCGAACTGTCAAAGTTTCCGATCGCCGTGGTGATGGGAGACGGGAATCCCTCAGGCATTGCTGGTGAACCTTCAATCGGATACTGGTCCGCCGTCACGGTCCGGGACCAATAAAACGAGAGATGTCCGTTGCGGCCGATGGTCTGATCCAGCTTGAGGGACGGAATTTCGGTGGTTCGGTGGCTATTCTGCACGCCGTTGAAATTGCCGCCGATCTGATTCGTTGCATGCGGACCCGTCGGCAAAGGAATCAAGTTCTGAATTTTCAAAGCCACCTGGTCCTGACGGACAGGCGGAACGATGTTGCCGGGAAATGGATTCCGAACCGTGAGGTTTTGGCCGTTGACGACGACGGTTTGAAAACTGCTGGGGTCGTAGATCGTGCCGGTCAGGATGGGCGTTCGGCCGAGAGGATCGACATAGTTTGTGGCGGTAGCTCCCGAACCAACACGAAGAACCTGGTTGTTATTGAAGCTGGACAATCTGGAGAAGTCGCCATTCCGGTAGTCCTGGATGGGAACAGTTACGGCCGTGGTCGAGACGGACTGGTTCTCGCGGAACTGTTCGAAATTCCAAAAGAAGAAAGTCTTACCGGCGCCGTTGTACAACTTGGAAATGCGAACCGGGCCGCCGAGGCTGCCGCCGTAGTCGTTCCGGCGGGCCTTATTGAGGAGGCCGGTGTAGGGCTGACTGGCATTGTAGGCTTCGTTGACGTTGTAATCGTAAAGGCTACCGTGGAACTGATTGGCCCCTGAGCGCATGCTGGCGTTAAATACTCCGCCGCCGGTGGTCCCAAATTCCGCGGCAAAGTTGCCGGTCTGGATGGTGATCTCCTCAATCGCTTCGGCGCTGGGCTGGACTTGGAATGTATACGACGCCAGCGTGCCGTTATTTCCGGAGTCCATGCCTTCCACGCGGAATGCCGACGTGGTGGTCGGCGCGCCGTTCACTGTAATCTGGGGGATACCGCCGGAAAATCCAGCGGGGGCCATGCTGAACTGCGCTCCGGGAACAAGCTGAGCCACGACCCATGGGTTCCGGATGCCGGCGGCGGAGGCGGTCTGCGGTCCAATGCCCAAGAGGGGAAGGTTGTTCAACCGGTCGTTTGTAACGTTGGTGATGAGCTGGCCGCCTTCTGTCGTCAGCAGCGTGGCCTGGGCGGTGACGGTGACCGTTTCCGCGTTCGAGCCCACTTCCAGGGCGATATCGACGCGAATGGTTTGCAGCGGGGCAACGCTCAATCCCTTCCGCAAGTATTTTTTGAAACTCTGAACCTGGACGGTCATCTGGTAATCGCCCGGAGGCAAATTTCCGATGGTGAACTTGCCGGTGGCCGTGGACGCGCCGGGATAGACCTGTGTGGTGGCTACGTTCTTGGCCTGGATCGACGCATTCGCGATTATGGCTCCGGTGGCATCCGATATGGTTCCGGTGATCGTGCCGCGATCGCTTTGGGCAAGGGCGGCGGAAACGCTCAGAACGCCGATCGTAAGCTTGGCCCAGATCACAGACAGCCTCCCCTGCGCGAATCGTCACTCGTTGCCCGAGTGACAATCGGGGAGACTGCACTGCCCAGCGGCAGCAAATCCAGTTTAGCTGCTTTGACGTTCTAGAATGTAATGCGTCCGACCAACGTGCCGGTGCGATAACCCTGAGTGCCAGTGGTCGGGACGACCGTTCCAAAACCGGCGGAGTACAACCCGATGAGCGCCCCGGCGGTCTGCTTGGTCGGCGCGGTTGCAAAGCCGGATGCCGAGGGCTGCGGAAGCCGTGTGCGATTGAAGGCATTGCTAAACTCCACGCGGATGTTGAATGTTACCCGTTCCTTATAGCGGAACGTCCTTCCGAAGTTCGCATTCTCGGTGGGGTAGCGGAATCCACGGTAGTTGCGGAAGCTGCTCTGATTGCTGCTCCACTGGCCGTCCGCAACATTCGCCCACGCGGCGGGATTCAGCACGATGTTCTTGGTGGGGTCGAAACAGTGGCAGTTGAGATCGATCGGATCGGTATGAACCTTACCGCTATAGTCAACCCAATTCGTGGAAAATAGCGGCTGGCCCGCCACGTATTCCGCAGGCCCCGGTCCACGGCCGAGCCATTTGCTGATGGGATTCGCACCGGCCGAAGCTGGCCGCGCGATAATCGGAGCGCTTTGATATTGCGCGTACCAGCCGACGGTCCAATCGCCGAGAAGATAAGACGTCAGTTTGCTCCCGAACAAGGCCTTCCGGGGCGTGACGTACTGTGCCGAAAAGCGGAACTGTAAGGGAAGATCGTTGGCGGAAATGTTTTTCCCCAGCTTGGTGTTGAAGATGTCCGGAGAGCTCAGGAGGTCCAGGTTCTTCGACCAGGTGAAGTTTCCGTTCACGGTCAAGCCGTGGCTGAGCCGCTGCGTTACGGTTGCTTGGAGCGAATCGTACCAGGTCTTGCCCAGCGGCGCTGCGGTCGGGCTGATGTTTCCGGTGAACTGCGGGAAGGGCAGCAACGACTGCAAAACCGTCTGGTTGGTGGGGAAACTGGCATAGGGCAAGGCGACGCCGCGCCCCGCCAACGTGCCTAGCTGCGGGCCGAGCTGGGTGCTGAGGGCGGTTCCGTCGGGCACATTGCCAACTGTGAATCCGTACTTCGCGAGCAATTGCTGGGACATCGAATTCACCGGCGCCAAACCTCCCGCCGACCACCAAATGCCGCGGTTGGCTACGTAAGATGCTTCCACGACCAGATTGCGGGTAACCTCGCGCTGCAAGCCGACGCTCCACTGATACTGCCGGGCGGGGCGCGCCGCGTTGGGATCCACAAACAGTGGGCCCGTGCTTATCGTGCCTCGGAGCGATGGCAGACCACCCGAGGTCAAGACAATGGCCGGATGGATGGTAGACGGAGGTCCATCCTGCATATTGAAGAGGGATTGGCCGAATGCCGGCACGCCGGCGACCTGGTAGTTGAGAGGCGGACTGAACGCGCCAGTGGAACTGGTGTTGTAGACGACCCCGAAGCCGCCGCGCAACACGGTCTTGGAATTGATCTGGTAGGCAACTCCGACCCGCGGCCCGATGGCGAAGGGATAATTGTTAGCAAAATGGCAATTGCAGGTGGCTTCATACTGCAATGCGCCAGGATGGTTGTCGGCAGTGGGATTCGCGAGGAGTGGCGCGAAGCTCGGCTGGCGGCCATAGGTCTCAACGGAATACGATCCGTAATCCCAGCGGAGACCGTAATCCAGCGTTAATTTACGAGTGATCTTCCAGGTGTCTTGCACGAACAGCCCCCACTGTTGTCTCCCGATGTGATAGACCGAGGGCACGCCGACGGCATAGTTGGTTACCTGACCGAGCAGGAAACTGGCGTAGCCAAAACCTACGGTGCCTCCGGTGGTCGGTTGTCCCTCCAGCGAAGTTTGCGTCGTTGCCGACGAAAGCGCCGGGAATGGGCCGCCGAGAGGCACCTGGTCGAACGCGCCGGCCGTGGTCCACGGTGGCTGGGCGTTGCTGACCTGGGGGTTTCCCTCAATGCGCCACTCCGCGCCGAGCTTATAGGAATGGTTGCTCTTGACCCAGGTCGTGCTGAGATTGACCGCGGGTTTTTCCACGAACTGGTGGGTTTGGAATTGCGGACCCATGTTGGACATGCCGCCCGTGTTTGCAGCGGCCCCAATCGCGATGGTCGGGAACTGGCGGACGACGGTCTGTCCCTTGAGACCGAGTTCCTTGAGCGCGTCGAAATTGGTGACCGGGGTGTCATCCCACAAGTGATTTTTCTGGAAGCCAAGCCCAATGTGCAAGAGCAAGGTCGGCGAGAGAGTGTAATCGTAATTGAGGCGCTCGGTATGGGAGCGATCGAAGTTCCCAATCACGGTGCTGAGCGCCGGCGGGAAGCCCTCCGGTTGAGCAGGAGAGCCGACGATGGGGAACTGGTCCGCAGTACGCGTGCCAGACCAATAGAACGAAAGGTGACCCTTACTACCGACCGACTGATCCATCTTAAGCGAAGGGATCTCCGTGGTCCTCTCGCTGTTCTGCGCGCCGTTGAAATTGCTGCCGACGTTGGCCGCGTTCGGTCCGGTGGGCTGCGGAATCAGCTTCTGGATATTTAGCGCCACACTGTCGAACCGCGTGGGATCAATCTTGTTGCCCGGGAATGGGGTCCGAACCAGTTGGACGGTCCCGTTGGGCAACGTGACCGGACTGGTGGATTTGGGATCGAAGATCTGGCCCGCAAAAATGGTGTTGCCGAGAGGATCCGTGTAGTTGGCAGAGCCGAGCTTGATCAACTGATTGCCGGACGCGGGGATCACCTGGCTGAAGTCGCCGAGCCTGTACGGTGCGTAGGGAACCGTGACTGTCGTGGTGGACACAACCTGCCGTTCGCGGTACTGCTCGAAATTCCAAAAGAAGAAGGTTTTGCTGGTGCCGTTGTAAATCTTGGGAATTCGGACAGGGCCGCCGAGGCTACCTCCGTAGTCGTTGCGACGGGCTTTGTTGTGCAGTCCGGTATAGGGTTGGCTGGCGTTATAAGCCTCGTTGACGTTGTAATCGTAGAGGCTGCCGTGATACTGGTTGGTTCCCGATCGCATGGACGCGTTGAACAACCCGCCGCCCACTGCGCCGTATTCGGCGGCGAAGTTGCTGGTCTGCACCGCGACCTCCTGAATCGCTTCGGCGCTGGGCTGGACTTCCATGGTGAAAACGTTCAGCGTGCCGTTGTTTCCCGCGTCCATGCCTTCGATGCGATAGGAGGCGGTGTTGGCCGCGGCACCATTGGCGACGATGTTGGGAGTACCGCCGAAAAATCCTCCGATGGTGTACTGGATCCCGGGAACCAGAGTCGCCAAAGCCCAGGGATTCCGAACGCCCGCGGCGGAAGCCTGCTGTTCGCCGATACTGAGCAGCGGCAGGTTATTGATGCGGTCGCCCGTGACTGTGGACGATACCTCGCTCGATTCGGTCTTCATCAACGTCGCCTCGGCGGTGACTGTGACGGTTTCCGCGGATGAGCCGACCTCGAGAGCCACGTCAATGCGCATGACTTGCGTCGGGGCCAAGGATAGTCCCTGCCGGGTATATTTTTTGAAACCTTGCACATCGACCAAGACCTCGTACGCGCCCGCCGGCAATTGCGGCAGCGTGTAATTGCCTGTCTGGGTCGAGGTAGCGGAATAGGTTTGCCCGGTGGCGACGTTTTTCGCCTCGACGCTGGCATTCGCTACGACCGCCCCCGTAGCGTCTGAAATTGTTCCCGTGATCGAACCGCGGTCGGTTTGTGCGACGGCGATGAACGCAACTACAAACAAGCAAATAGCCAACTTGGCTAGGCGCATGTGTCCCTCCCCCTTTGTCGGAAAGCTTCCCCTAACCCAGGGGCGCTTGCATGCAGATCGGGGGCAGTATACTCCCGAGGGGTGTCAAGAGCAAGGGCTAATGAAATTTGCTTTAGGCGAAATTGCGGTGATTTATTTGCCGACCAGGCGGTCTACGTCGACGTTGAACTCGTTACACACGTATTCATGGATTTCCCAGGTGGTGCTGAGCACGTGCGTCCGGTTGAACGTGTGAGGCTTAGTGAAGGCGCCGGGATCCTCCATGGTAATCTCGGCTTCGAGATGCCCCAGATCCGGGCGCGTGTAGCGCTCGATGACGTGCAGCTTCTCGGAGTGCGGCGCGCCGCGGCCATTGAGCCAGGTCTTGTCGTTGAAGTTCACCGTGTCGACCACCAGAGTGTCGCCTTGCCAGGATGCGATGGACTCTCCCATCCAACTGGGATCCAGGTCTTTGTCGTGGCCGCGATTCAGTAGGAATTGCCGGAAGCTGTGCACGTTACCCTCAAACAGCATCACAATCACTTCGGGGGATTGAACGATCTTGAAGGGATACGGTGTAATGCGCGGCACGCCAGCAGGCAGGCATTTGGCTTCCGGATCGTCGCGGCCTTGTGTGGTTTGGCGATCTTCCATGACCTTCTGGGCCCACGGCTGTAGGGGCAAAGCTCCGCCCATGTTGGCAAAGTTGTAGTTTCCCGAGAGCCAGACGCCGGAAAGATTTGGTTTTCCATCCGCCGCATGGGGAGTGGGACCGGTGGGCGGCGTAGGAAGATTTTCGTCCCGGACTCCGTTGACGGCGATCACGCCGCCTGGTCCACCGAGATCTTTTCCTTTGGCTTTGCCCTTCTCGGAGGATTGCGCGGCGGTGCGCACGGGTGCGAGCGAGAACATGGCGACTGCGGCGACAGCGGCCAGAGACGAAAGGAAACGACGGGTCATTTGCCGGGGCCTCCATCGTCGGCGGAGGAGCCAGCGAAGACGGTCTTGCCGCCGGCGAGCGTCACCAGCCGGGCGTTGCCGTGCAGCGATCCATCGGTGAGCGGGCGGGAGTCCTTGGCGAGATAGCCGTCCACCGTAACCTGGTCGCCTTCTTTCAGCGAATCGCGCTTCCAACCGCGGCGAAGCAGCGCGTTCGGGCTGCTGGTCTCAAACGCATATCGGGTAATCTTGCCACTGGCATCCTTGGCGTCGACGTAGATATAGGCATGCGGATTCACCCATGCCAGCTTGGCCACCACGCCTTGCACGTTGACGGGCTTGTTGGCGTCGTACTCTGCGGAGAACGAATGATGTCCGAAGGCGGGTGCGAGCAGCAGGACCAGAACCGCGGCGGGGACACCTACGGAAGACCTCATGGAACGACCTCCTTGGAAAATCATATACTAAGGCTGTCCGGAGGCGGAGGCGGAGGCGTCATCATGACACGTCTTGCACTGGCGATAACCGCGGCGGCGCTGTTGTGCGTCCTGCCGGGAGGCACGAAGGCCGGCGGGCGCTTCGATGCCAAACTCACCAAAGACCAACAGATCCTGCAAGCTGTAAATCGGCTGACATTCGGGCCGCGGGCGGGCGACGTCGAAGAAATTCGCCGGATGGGTGTCGAAAAATGGGTGGATCTGCAACTACATCCCGAGCGAATTCCCGAAAATCCGGTTTTGGACGAAAAGCTAAAGCCGCTGGAGACGCTGCGGATGGCGCCGGGCGAGATCATGGCGGCGTATCCCCAGGTTCCTCCGGCGCTGATGTTCCGGCAGACTCCGCTGAATGAGCTGCTCTCCCAGGATCAGGTGCGACGGGTGATGAACGGCACGGCGGAGCAGCGCCAGGCGACGCTCGCTTCTCTGGACCCGGATAAGCGCAAGCAGGTTCTGGCCACGATGCCCGTGCAGCAATTCGAAGGTCAGCCGGAGTTGCAGAAGGAAGCGGAAGCGGCGCGCCAGGAACAGCAGGCGGATCGGCAGAAACAGATCCGGAAGCTGATGCCGCAGTTGGCCGATCTCCTGACGCAGGATCAGATCCAGACTGCAATGCGCGGGAATACAGAGCAGCTAAAAGAACTCTTCAGTTTCCTGGACGCTGAGACCCGGCAGAAAGTGGCCGCGGCACTGCCGCCGCAGACGCTGGCCCAGTTTCCCGAGTACCGGCGACTGGGAATGAAATCCCGGCAGCCGCAACAGGTAGTCAGCGGAGATGTGAAGGAAGGCAAAGTCTATCGGGCGTTGTATTCGAACCGGCAACTGGAAGAGGTGCTGGTGGATTTCTGGTTCAACCACTTCAACGTGTTCGAAAACAAGAATGTGGCGCCGCAGCCCCCCAATGCTGTTCGCACTCTGCTGGCGAGCTATGAGCGGGACGCGATTCGTCCGCATGTTCTGGGCAAATTCAAGGATCTGTTGCTGGCAACGGCGCGACACCCGGCGATGCTCTATTACCTGGATAACTGGGAGTCGATTGCGCCCAATGCTCTCGATTCGTTCCAGGTGGGACCGTTCGCCACGGGACCGAACCTGGCCCAGCAGTTTTCCCGGCAAGCGCACGGGCTGAACGAGAATTACGGCCGCGAGGTAATGGAACTGCACACCCTCGGCGTGGATGGAGGCTATACCCAGGCGGACGTGATCGCGGTGGCGCGCTGCTTTACCGGATGGACCATCCGGCAACCCACGACGAAGCCCGAGTTCGTGTTCGCCGGTTTCATGCACGATACCGGGGAGAAGATGGTGCTGGGTCATACGATCGCGGCAGGGGGCGGGGAGCAGGACGGATTGCAGGCGATCGACATCCTGGCTCGGCATCCTTCCACCGCGAAGTTTATTTCGCGGAAGTTAGCAGAGCGCTTCGTGGCCGACGATCCGCCGCAGTCTTTAGTCGACCGGATGGCGCAAACCTTCACCAGGACCGATGGCGACTTGCGGGCGGTGCTGCAGACCATGTTTACCTCGCCGGAATTCTTCTCGGAAGGCGCGTGGGAGGCGAAGGTGAAATCGCCCTTTGAGATGGTGGTGAGCGCGGTGCGGGCGATGGGCGGCGAAGCTTCTGACGCGTTCACTCTGGTCCAAAAGATCGCCGACCTGGGTGAACCGCTCTACGACAAGCTGGAACCGACTGGATATCCGGAAACCGGCGAAGGCTGGCTTAGCACGGCCAATCTGCTGGGTCGCGTGAATTTCGCCACAGCGCTGGCTTCCGGCCAGATTTCAGGAGTGAAAGTGGACGGCTGGCGTGCGGATGGCAAGGATGCGGCTGCTATCGCGCGCGACGTTCTGAGCAGGCCCGCGTCCGATCAGACACTGGAGGCGCTCGCCAAGGGTCTGGAAGGTAAGGAGCCGACGGCCAGGATGGTGGCGAGTTTAGTGCTTAGTTCGCCGGATTTCCAAAGGAGATGAGGGTATGCTGACTCGTCGAGTATTTATGCGGGGCGGGGCCATGGTGATGGCGGGCATGGGAGCAGCGCCCTCGTGGCTGGCTCGTGCGGCGGACGGAGCCGCAGGGGGGAAACGCAAGATCCTGGTGGCGATTTTCCAGCGTGGCGCTGCCGACGGGCTGAACGTGGTGGTGCCGTTTGCTGAGAAACGTTACTACGATTTGCGGCCGACCATCGGGATACCTGCGCCGAGTAGCGCGCCGAATACGGCTATCGATCTGGATGGGCGATTCGCGCTGAATCCCGCCTTACAGCCGCTCAAAGCCCTGTGGGACAAGCAGCAACTGGCGATCATTGAGGCGACGGGATCGCCGGATCCGACACGCTCGCATTTCGATGCTCAGGATCAGATGGAATCGGGCACGCCGGGCAAAACCAGCAGCGACGGGTGGCTCAATCGGGCGTTATCGCCGGCTGGGCCGGATACTTCGCCGGTGCGGGCGATCGCCGTTGGGGCGCAACTTCCTCGCACCATGCGCGGCACTCGCTCGGCTATCGCGGTGAATGATGCGCAACAGGCGCAGGCCGGGAACGCGGATACCAGCATCCTGGAGAGCATGTATGCCAAGTCGGTGGATCAGCCGCTGGCGCGCACTGGTAACGATGCATTCGCGGCGTTGAAGATTATCCGGTCGATCACGCAGCAGCCGAACACGGTTCTTCCGGGCGGGCCGCAGGCACCGCAGTATGGCCAGGGCGGGGAATTGGGCCGCAGCCTGCAACAGATCGCACGACTGATCAAAGCGGACGTCGGGGTGGAAGCGGCTTTTGCCGAGATCGGCGGCTGGGATCATCACGGGAATGAGAATCCGCAGTTGTCGAATTTGCTGCGGCAGTTTGGCTTTGCGCTGGCGGCTTTCTCGCAGGACATGGGCGACCGGATGGAAGACATCGTGGTTGTGACCATGTCGGAATTCGGGCGCACTGCGCAGGAGAATGGCAATGGCGGCACGGATCACGGGCACGGAGACGTGATGATGGTGCTGGGTGGTCCGGTGCGCGGCGGAAAAGTGTATGGCAAGTGGCCGGGTCTCGAAAAAGAGCAGTTGTTCGAAGGCCGCGACCTGGCGGTGACTACGGATTATCGCGACGTGCTGGGCGAACTGGTCAGCGGGCACTTGGGACAAAAGAATCTGGCGCAGGTGTTCCCGGGATATCAGCCCGCCGAATCATTGGGGCTATTAAGGGGATGAGATAGACTCGTCCCATGCGACTCAGGTTCGTCCTAGCTCTCCTCCTGCCGTTTACGGCCAGCGCGGCGGATTGCGACCGCGAGTGCCTGCGCGGCACCATCACCCAATACTTGGACGCGATGGTGGCTCACAAGCCGGCGTCGCTCGCGGTCGGCGACAAACTCAAGTTCACCGAAGACACCGTCGCGATGAAACTTGGCGATGGATTGTGGAAGAACGCGTCGGGCATCGGGACTTATCGGCAAGATATTTTAGATGTCCGGCAGGGAGTCGCTGCGTCGCAAGTGATTGTCGAGGAGAGCGGCATGCCGGTGATGTTGATGCTGCGACTGAAGGTGGCGGACAAGAAGATCACCGAGGTGGAGACCCAGGTGACCCGCACCCGGGCTGAGGGTGCGATCTTCAACATCGGCAACATTAAGACCGTGAGCAAGAACATGAATCTGACGCCGGAGCCCGGGCAGCTTAACTCGCGCGCGGACGCGATCAAGATCGCCGAGCTCTATCCGGCAGGTTTGAAAATCGGCAACTTCATGGAGGTGAACACTCCCTTCGCGGCGGACGCGTATCGGATCGAAAATGGGAGCATCACCGCCGGAGCAGGCTGCGCCCGCGCGGGCTGCGAGAATATGAAGGCGCAAACCATCATGAAGCATCCCGCGATTACGACTCGTGTCGCGGCGGTGGACGAGGAGATGGGGATCGTCCTGCTGCGGATGAATTTCGGAGACACGGGATCGTACGGCCCGGGAAACGCGCTGATCGTGTGGGAAGCGTTTAAGGTGTACGGTGGTCAGATCCATGCTGTGGAAGCGTTCATGCGGGTGATGCCGGCGAGCGCGGGATCGGGCTGGGACTAAAATTCACAACGAGTAAGTCCGGCCGCGGTGCAATCCGAGCAGGATCTGGACCAGGCGGTGCGCGATCAGTTCGTGCAGCGTCAGCAGCTCGCGATTCGAAGCAAAGATCGCATCGGCATCGCGCGGGTCGACCAGGGGGCCGCCGGCCTTGAGTGCGTCGGTAGCTTCCTTGATAATCGGGTCGGTCATCACCTCGCCGGCCATTTCCCAAAGCGTAATAAAGCGGTCGACCGCAGTCGGGAAACTGACTTCGAAGACGCCGAACTGGCTGGTGGTGCGCGGCGGCTTGTAATCCAGATTGAAGGGGCCGTTGTAGCCGTGGCTGCGTAGGAGGACCAGCACATTCAGCCAATCTAGGGGATTTACGAGGCCGACACCGATGTCGACGTCGTGCTTGAGGCGGTAGCCGTCGTTAATGTCGAAGTGAAATAGCTTGCCCGCTACAAGCGCGCGGGCGAGGGCGGCACGGGGAGCGGCACCCCACATGAGTTCGTGCAGGTATTCCGGATTCAGCCCGACCATCTCGGGGTGCGTCAGCAATCCGGAAGCGATGAACCCAAGCATCGCGTCGCTGGTGGGCAGAAGAATCTCGGCTTGCGGCTCGAAGGGCTTGGCTTCGAGGCAGTGTTTCAGTGTTTGATGATCGTTTTTTTGCGCGACTTCGATGTCGTGATCGCAAGCGGCGTTGAGGGCCTCAGCGTACCAGCGGAGGGTTTGGGTTTCGTCGATCGCGCCCTGTACATAATAGCCGAGCGATCCCGGCCAGTAGACGGCGAAGCTCGCACCTAGCTCGTGCCCGATGTCGACCGTGTTGCACACACGGAATTTGGCGTACTCGCGAACCTGCGGGGACTCGGCGGCAGGACTGGCGGACCAGACCGCGTGATGAAATGTCTCGGCAGTGACCATCGAACACTGGACGCCGTTGTCGCGGAGAGTCTTCTGAATTTCGGCGATAATCACGGCCTGGCGATCCGTGCCCATGGCGTCGGTCGGGATCACGTCGGTGTCGTGGGTGGTCCAGTATCCGATGCCGATCTCCGCATACTTCCGGATGATTTCCTGGAATCCGATCTCGGGGCGGGTTGGCGCGTGAAAGAGCGCTTGGCCCTGGTAGGCTGCGGCCCACTGGGGGCCGGAGATGAAATATTTTCTGCGAACCTCGGGACTATAAGCGCCGCCGCATGCTTTCATGAGACGCGAAACAAGAGCTTGTTGTTGGTTTTCGGGGATGGGATTCATGTTAAGCCGCGACACTACATTGTGGTACATGCAAGCGAGACCGAGCAAATCGCGGCTTTGAGGAGCCCGCAATGCTCAGCTATATTGTTGGGTGATCCTCAAAAGCCATGAGTACTGATTGGCGCATCGATAATGTTCAAAGGCTGCGTGGGCAGTCTTTCCGATGGAAAGACTACTATCGACGGAGCGAGAGCTGGGACCACGATCACTGCTGCGCATGCTCGGCTAAGTTTATGCTTTCCGAAGGTTGTCTCGCTCAGGGTTATGCCGTTACAAAAGCATACGATCGTGGCGAAGACCATGCGTGGGTGTGTGCTGCCTGCTTTGCGGATCTCCGCGAACTCATGGATTGGGAAATCGTCGATTGACTAGTTCATAAGAGATCTAGGGAGATCCGAGCGGTGTCCATTGCTCGAAATTCGTGCGAAATAGGCGCTGCACATCGCGTTCGATATCGGCGCGCGTGACCGCGCGGCCGTCGTCGGCGAGCAGACGGTACCTGTCCGCCAAAACGGGAGCCAATGTCCGGCGCGTATTGCGCCATTTGTAGATCACTTGCTCCAGGATGCGGGCGTCGGAATGTTGCGGGATGAAGCTGGTCCCCAGCATTTCCAGGCGCTCGCGCGTGATTTCCTCGACCATCGATGGATTGTTCAGGAACCACCAGCAGCCGAAGGGCATAAGATTGGCGAATTTCCGGGCATACACGCACAGCTCGTGCTGATTCTCGCGGCTGAGCACGCTCACCAGGAAGCGATTGCCGGGGAAGTCGCGGCAAAGCGTTTCGATCGAGCTTAGATCGGCGCGGCCGGAAGCATCGCCGGCGAGCCGGATTGCCGGATTCACTTGGCGACGTACGCCGATCATCAGGGACAGGGGAATGTTCAGATCGCGGCAGGCGGGCAGGACCGCCTCGGCCAAAAGCTGGCTGCGTCGATCATCGGCGGGAAATTGAAACGAATCCGGCAGGGACACGGCCAAATACACCGCGCGCATTCGAGTGGCCCAGTGTTCGAGAAAAGCCCGGGCTTCCGCCGGTGTGTGTGTCGTCTCCTGATTGAGGAGACGATCGAGGCGCAGGGCGGCGCGAAAGCGTGGGTCAGACTCTACGGAATCCCAGAGGGGCGACTCCTCAGGATCGAGCGGATCATTGGTCATCACTACAGATTCGATTCCGGCGAGCTGGAACACGCGAGCGATGTGATCCTCCAGATTCTGCGCGCGAAAAAAGTCGCGATACGGTGTGAGGGTGCTCGCGGAGGTATCCAGTCCGAACGCATGCAGTACCGCGATCACGCCGCGAGTCGCCTCGGAGATCGGATTGTTCTCGACGAATAGCGTCTTCCAGATGAGGTCGGCACGCTGCGCCGTGGTGAGCATCCAATACTGTTCGGGGCGAATGGGCGAAGAACGAAATAGCTCGGCTTCGAGGTAATGATAGGTGAGCAGATGATCGATGCCCCAGAGTCCCAGGCTTCCGAAGCCGGGCGCGAACAGGTGCGTGTGAATGTCTATGACCTGCGTGGACGCGAGTACGTCGGCGACCATCGCCTCCAGCTTGACCGTCTCCATCATTAGATTAATGGTAGTCTGCCAAAAGCTATGTATTGGATGGGAGTTGATGTCGGCACTGGTGGGACGCGTGCGTTGCTGGTGGACGCGGGCGGCAAGGAAGTCGCGGCGGTGACCGCTCCGCATGAAGATATGCGCATGGAGCAGCCGTTGTGGGCGGAGCAGCGGCCGGAAGACTGGGCGCAGGCGGCGGTGCAGGCGATCCGGGGTGTGCTGGCGAAAGCGGGTGCGAGCGGCGACGACGTTCGCGGAATCGGAATGTCCGGCCAGATGCACGGCTTGGTGCTTCTAGATGACGCAAACGCCGTGATTCGACCAGCTCTGATCTGGTGCGATCAGCGCAGCCAACCGCAGGTCGATTTCATCAATGCGACGCTCGGCAAGGAAAAGATTCTAGAGTACACCGCGAACCCAATGCTTACGGGATTCACTCTGCCGAAGCTGCTGTGGATTCGCGACCACGAGCCGCGAGAGTTCGAGCGCGTCCGCAAGATGCTTCTGCCCAAGGATTACGTTCGCTTCGCTCTCACGGGGGAATTCGCGTCGGAAGTTTCGGACGCGTCGGGCACGGCGGTGTTCGATGTAGTTCATCGGAAGTGGTCGTTCGAAATGATGGACGGGCTCGGTTTGGATCGAGGCATCCTGCCTGCCTGTCATGAATCGGCGGAGATCAGCAGCGCGATCTCGGCGCAGGCCGCGGCTCTCACGGGACTCAAGGCGGGGACTCCGGTGGTCGGCGGGGGCGGCGATCAGGCGGCGAGCGCGGTAGGCAATGGAATCGTGGAGCCCGGTATCGTTTCCTGCACGCTGGGAACGTCGGGCGTGGTGTTCGCGCATATGGAAAAGGTCGCGTATGATCCGAAGGGCCGGGTGCACACGTTTTGCCATGCGGTTCGCGACAAGTGGCACGTCATGGGCGTAACGCAAGGCGCGGGGCTGAGCCTGCAATGGCTGCGCAACCAACTTGCGCCGGGCGCGACATATGACGCGCTCACCGAGGAGGCCGCGACCGCTCCCGCGGGCTCGCAAGGATTGTTCTGGCTTCCGTACCTGATGGGCGAGCGCACACCGCATCTGGACGCGCAGGCCCGTGGCGGATGGATCGGCCTCACCGCCAAACACACGCGCGCCGACCTGATCCGATCGGTGATCGAAGGCGTTTCGTACAGCCAGAAAGATGGTCTGGACGTA
>Ga0207687_10000969_pt1 | contig 19498 bp, 16 predicted proteins | sample KBSM54metaG_FD_184399 | JGI IMG/M metagenome (GOLD analysis project Ga0207687, IMG submission 184399) | Miscanthus rhizosphere microbial communities from Kellogg Biological Station, Michigan, USA - KBS M5-4 metaG (SPAdes) (version 2) | ecosystem: Host-associated > Plants > Roots > Rhizosphere >...
CCCCGCCGTGCCCGATGCACCGCGCGTACTCGACACCGGCGTACGGCTCGTGGATCACGCACTTGTGTTCGTGACCCCATAACCATGCGCGGATCCGGCCGGCATCCAACAGCGGCGCCAGCTTGTTGCGCAGTGAGGGTCCGGGGTGCTCGTAAGCACTGAACAACTGGTGATGGCTGAGAAGCATGAACGGCCGTTCATCCTCGTTGGCCCAGCTCTGCAGCGTCGCTGCCTGTGGGTCCTGTAGTCCTCGTTCGGTGCGTGGGTCGTGGATGCCCTCCTCGTCCCACGCCGTGTCGATCCCGACGATCCGCCAGTGCTTGTTCTCAATGGAAAACCAACTTGACCGCTGCTGGCAGGCGAACCGTGGATCGGCGAGCAGTGTCTTGAAGTAGCCGTGGCCGCCCGAGTACATGTCGTGGTTGCCGTTGATCGACCAGGAGTACACGGTGTCGGCCTCGTCCTCGCGAACGGGCCAGTAGCGCAGGAAGCGATTCTTGTACTCGCGCGCGAAGCCGGAGTAGTACACATCACCGAGGTGTACGGCATGCACCTGGCGGCCGTCGGCGATCCCGTCGTCAATCGCGACGCGCATGTGCTGGGCGACCTGTTGTGCCCGCGGCAGGCCTGAGCCCCAATCGCCGACGATCACCAGGCGTGATCGGTCGGCGAGCTGCACCGGTGCGGCGGGACGAGGGTTGAACGGATGGCGATCGCGGAACATCTGCAACGCCTTGGCCAATCCGACCGAGGCCACCCAGCCGACGTCGGTGACTTCGAAGGGACCGAAAAGGCGCCGCTCAGAATCGAACTGGAGATCATCGCCGATATCCAGCCGTCGCCCGGTGACCGGGCTCACCGCGCCACCTGCATCGCGACGGTCCGTTTTGTCGTCATCGATGATCAGTCCGGAATACTTGTCCTCGATGAGCTCCTCGACGGCTGATTGCAGCAGGCTCATCACGGGGTCACGGCTGAAGAACGACTGCTCATCCAACGTCGACTCGTCATCCCACCCGGAGCGTCTGCCGCCGTCACCCTCATCCTCCTGACCCTGCACACCGGACTTCTTGACCTGCTTGATGCCGTCGAGTGCCGCGGCGTATTCACCGTCCGGATCCCCGGAATCGGCGAGACCGGACAGTGACTCCTCGACTGCGTCGAGCCACGTCAGAAGGAAGCTGCGGGAAAGGACTTGAGCAATCATGGAAGCCCTTCTGTGTTGGGAATCCGGTTCGACAAAATGAGGGTAGGCATCTTTGCTCCGGTAAGTAGTGAGTAATGGCATACCTGTCTTGCTGTGCGGAGGTATCGGCAGGCTCCGCCCGGTACGTTTTCGGGCATGGACCTTCATGGCAGGACGACACTCCTCACCGGCGCGACCGGAGGCCTCGGGAGGGCGATCGCGACCGCGCTCGCGGCGCGCGGCGCAAAGCTCATCCTGAGCTCCCGCAAGACCGAGGAGTTGGTGAAGCTCGCCAGATCGCTCCCGGGAGGCGGGCACACGACACTCGTAGCCGACCTCGCCAAGGACGGAGCGGCGCTCGCGCTGCTCGATCAGGCCGGCGACGTCGACGTGCTTGTCGCCAATGCGGCGCTCCCCGCATCGGGCCGACTGGAGGGCTTCAGCCAAGACGAGATCGGTCGTGCGCTTTGCGTGAACCTCGAGTCGCCCGTGCGAATGACCCGCGAATTGCTGCCCCACTGGCAGGAGCGCGGCAGCGGGCACTTCGTCTTCATCTCATCGATCTCGGGTTTCGCCTCGACGCCGCGGGCGTCCCTCTACGCGGCGACGAAGTTCGGGCTGCGCGGCTTCGCGCTGAACCTACGAGAGGATCTGCGTGGCAGCGGTGTTGGCGTTTCCGTGATCACTCCCGGCGTGATTCGCGCGGCCGGGATGTTCGCCGAGAGCGGCGCTGCGCCGCCGCCCGGAATCGGTACGGGAACACCACGGCAGGTCGGCAGTGCCGTGGTGCGAGCCATCGAGCACGATAAGGCCGAGATCTCCGTAGCGCCGCTCCGCCAACGGGCACTCGCTCGCGTCGCGATGATGGCGCCCGAGATTTTCGGTCAGCTTGCGGGCTCCGCTGCTACAAAGGCGGCGGACGCGATTGCGTCAGGCCAGACCGACAAGCGCTAGCGCGACGACCGCCTCTCAGCGATTACGAGTGCCCTTTCGCTTAGGTGTTGCGGCTTTCTTCGCGGGCGCTTTCGCAGCCTTCTTCGCGGGCGGTCGGTGAGGGCGAACCTCGCCGTCGCCGGCCGAACCGCTCTGCACTCGCTCGGAGATCTTCGACAGGATGAACACCGCGCGCTGACGTGCCTCAGGATCGTCACTGTTTTCTGCGCAGCGCCGAACGATGGCCATGGCCGGTTCGTAGCCGAGCAGCGCCTCTCGCTCGACGTAGGCTTCGTGGGCCATTCCGTCGACGTTCAACAGCATTCCTCGCCAGATGTCGATCGGCTGGTCGTTGTCGCGGTAGATCGACCCTTCGGCAGCGGTGCGGTGAGCAGTTGATAGATCTCGACCAGCATCTGGTGGTCCGTCTTCGGCTCGCCTGCGGGTTCCGGTCGCGGTTGGCCATCTGCAACCGGTGGTCCCGGTTCCAGTACACCCACGAGCCACGGTTCGGGATCCCGCTGGCTGCGCGGCGCCCACACCGTAGGATGGACCTCGAAATGCAAGTGGTGGCCCGAGGAGTCGCCGTTGTTGCCGACGAAGGCGATGTGCTGGCCCGCGCTGACCTGGTCGCCCTGCCGCACGCCTGTGGCATGGGCATCCCACATATGGCCGTATACAGTTGTCCCGCTTCCCGCTTCGGTGGGATGGTCAATGACAATCCACTGACCGAATCCGTCCGCAGGCCCGATGTGGACGACCGATCCTGCCTGCGCCGCATAGATCTTCGTCCCGTCCGTCGCGGCGAAATCTATGCCCCAATGCATTCCGCCGCCTCGCGGCCCGAACTTCGACGATATCTGGTAGGTGCCCGCGCGTACCGGCATGAACCTGGCCATGGAGCCCTTCTCGTTTGTGTACGGCGATGATCAAGTGGCGCCGCGAGATGGCCGACGGGTCTCCCCGCCAAATTCGGTCGACCGAGGCACGCCGCGTACCTTCCCGCTTCCGTGACTTACGACGCGTCGATCGCGTCTTCATACGCGCCGCCCAACCTGATCGCGACCCACGGCGCCACGATTTCACGTCTTCTTCGCGGTCATTTTCGCGCCAGACTTCTTGGTGACGGCTCTTTTGGCGGCCGTCTTCTTCGCGCCTGTTTTGTTGGCGCCTGTCTTCTGGGCCACGGCCCTTGTGCCCGCGGTCCTCTTGGCGACGGTCCTCTTGGCGACGGTCGTGGCGGTTTTCTTCGCAGGCGTCTTCTTGGCGGCGACCTTTTTGGCGGCGACTTTTTTGGCGGCGGCCTTCTTCGCCGGAGCTCCGGATTGTCCGTTCGGCCCCGAAACGGATTGCATGGCCCGCAGCTCATCGAGCTGCCTGTGCAAGTAGGTGGCGAATTCACCTATCTCGACGAGGTAGTCGACAACTGTCTTGCCGCCGAGCTGGGACCATCCGTTGCCGCCGGGACCGCGCAGCTGATCCCAAATATCCTCGAGCAGTTGGCGATCGGATCGCTCGTTGGGCGGTGGCTGCAGTATTGGCGGATTAACGGGAACGGGTCCGGGATCGGGGTGCTGTACGGGCTGTTCTCCGGGGAACACGAAACCGTCAAGGTCCTTTTGCACTTCGGTACGGAACCAGTCCATCGACAAGTTGCCGGGATCCCACTTGCCTTGGGCGGCACCCGCATATTCCTTATGACCGATGACCCGTGCGGACCCGTAGCCAAGTTTCTTGAGCACCGCGGCGGTGGCGTCACGCATCGCGATGATCTGCGTGGTGCTCCACTGCTCTTGCGGGTCATAGCCCAGGGGTAGGTCCGGCCGTGGTGTGGGCCAGCAGCATTCGAATCCGATGAGGCGCCGGTTGCCGTTGTTTGTTCCCAGGCCAGGGTAGGAGCCGATGCCGGCATGGTTGCATGGACCGACGGCGATCAGGTGGCACTTGCCATCGGATGTGATCAGACACTGCGCCAGTGGGCCGGGCAGAAATCCACTCGGCTGCTGCACGCCGTCACGGATGTGGTCGACCGTCTCGTTGATGTTGCCGGTGTGATGAATCATCACCCCCCAGATGTCGCCCATGGTGCCGCCAGTGCCGCGTTCGTTCCATCCCGGTTCCACGACCAGCCGATCGCCGAGAGCTTCTCTCAACACGTCCTCCAGCCATACGGGGTCGCCCGTGAATCCCCCATTTCCTCCGGGCGTTGGCGTTGGTTGGCCTGGGAGCGCACGGCGCAGCACATCCCACGCCTCGTCCCAGTGCTGCGCGTAACGGTCGGGAAACGCCGAGCCTTGCACGCGTTGGGCGAATTCACCTGCCAAGCCGGCGTTGTCCCTGGCGCTGCCGTACTCATTGGCCAGACGCGACAAGAACGTGTCAGCGGCATGGTCGATCGTCATGCGGGACTGCATCGACCCCCACCAGTTATCGCTGCCCCCAACGGTTTCCCCGGCGCTACCGTTCTGTTGCTGGAAGTAGCCAACACTGCGGCCGTCGTCCGACTCTGAGTCGTGTGGGTAGTTCTTGGACGAGGGGTCCTTCTGGTTCCACGGGCACCACCACTGCCCGTTGGCGCCAACCTCGGTGGCGATCGTCATCAGCGTGATCACCGTCGCGAGTTCGTCGAGGCCGCGGCTAATCGAGACGGCATGGACTTTCCGCGCGATTTCCTCGCGGGTAAACAGCGGCTGGTTGCTGAACGATAGAAAGCTCATCAGATCACCCCGCGTCCGTGCCCGCTGAGGACGCAACTGCCAGGCCGCGCCGAAACCGCGCTCAGCGACGTCGATCCAATCGTCGACATAGGTAGCTCCCCCAACACTTGTGTTTGCCGTGTATGAAGCGTAGGTCTGCAATTCGGTCGGCATGTGAGTATTCGGCTACCTGATTCGTCTTTTCGGGCGAACCCAGCGGGGCCAGCCAACGCCGCGCGGTAAGCCCTGTATCACCAGGGACCAGGGACAACTGCGCCATTTCCGGGATCGCCTCTGTTCCTTCGGTTGTGACGCCGCGGCCTGCTCGGGCAGGCGGCAAGTGGAATTGCTGTCGCGCGTCCGGGCCCGTGGCTGTGGACGAGCGGCTCGCGGACTGGGTTGACACGAGCCCCGCTGATGCAATGCGTTTGCATCGCCGCACACACGCACGGTTGTGCTCGGCGGCGATGGACGTGTTCGTCGCCCCTGAGGTCGGCTCTCACGGTGTTGGTGTTTGCTTGCGTCGACGCTGGCAATGTGATGCTTGGGTTTGATGGGGGAGCGAGGTGCAGGCGCACTGTCGGCTCAGGCGACCTCGTTGCCCACCGTCAGATGGCGGTGAGGTAGCCGTGCGCGTGAGCCACGATAGCTGCCCCGGACGTGAATACCACACGCGTGTAATATATTTCGCAACACGTGGTGAGTAGTCGAAGCAATGGTAGTGCACCGGTTGACTTGACGAGACGGCATGCGCGGACGGCTGCGCAATGCCGGGACGCCCGGCTTTGTTCGTCTTCACTCGTCGCCGCTTTTGGGTTGAGCATCAACGCAAGTGGCATCGGTGGGGTCGCAGCTTCAAGCCCTGTTGCCTAATCGCCCTATCGGGCTCTTGACTGCCATATCCTCACGATGACGACGATCGACGTGGTGAGACGGGAGGATCGCTGTGGAGATGTCCAGTCAGACGTCCAGCTCGAATCGACGACCCAGCCGGTCCGACAGAGAGGAATACTTCGCACGCCGGCAGTCGTCGTCGACCGTGCGACGCGAGGGCGAAATGTGCGGCCGAGTGCCGCGGTTGAGACTCACCCTGCGCAGAGCGCGAATCGTAGGCGAAGCTATCGCGGTGGTCATTGCCGTCGTCGCGGGTTTGATCGGGTGGTCCGACCGGATTGCGCCTGCGGCCGCGCAGTGCGGCCCGGATCAGTCCAGCGCGGTGTGGACGGCACTCTCGCGGCTGCCGACCGAACGGCTCACCGGGCGCCGGTTCGCAAGCGCTCCCCTCGAAAGCAACTACGACCCGTGTGCCGATTTGTCCACCGTATTGGTGACGATCGAAGGAGCGACGGGAAGCTCGCCTATCCAGGCACTCATGTTCCACCGGGGTGAGTTTCTGGGGACCGGCACATGGAAGGCCTACGGCTTCACATCGTTGGATACAGCGGCATCCACGCCCGACACGGTGGTGCTTCGCTACCGGTGGGGTCAGAGCTGCACAGCGTGCGACGACGGCAGCGTCACAACGGTGCGATACCACTGGGACGGCACACGAGTCGTGATGCTCGATCCGCCACCACCCGGGTAGTGAGATCCGCGGTCAGCGTCGCCGTCTCGGGCAGGCGCTCACGTGGGCAAATCGCGGCGCAACGCGACCGTCGCGATTCATGCCTGTCTGCACCAATAGGGCACTGAAAGCCCATCATCGCGCCGAAAGCGGCTGAGTCAGATGGACTCTAGCGCGAGCGGATGCTCCGAACGCCGCGGTTGTGCCACCGCATTTTGAAATGCTCATTGCGCCGAACCAATCGCCGGAAACTGCAATGATCGGTTCACAGTGGCTATCGCCCCAGGACGGGTTCGGATTGATATGCCGGTGGGGGCGGAATGTTCGTGCACTCATTGACCAGTCGGCGCCAACCTCGCAGCGGGCTCGTACCGGCCTCGGCGACGAACCAGTCGGATTGGAGAGCGCTCCCATGACGTCGACATCTCGCTACCGCATCCACCCGGCCATCGGCATCGGACGGGTTGGTAATGCACCGGCATCCGAATACTTCCTCGGTCCGGAAGTCCCCAGTCAACGGGTGCAGCGCGTCGACGACGTCGGGACATCGGTCCCCCCATTCAAGTCGAACGGCCTGATAAAGCGACAGGCCGCACGGTTCCGGATCTGGGAGTACGTCGAAACCAACGGTGTGTGGACCCCGTCGCGCGAGGTGTCGCTGGCCGACGACGACGTCGTCGAGTTGACCTGGACGGTGCATCTGGCCAACCGCAAGGCGTCCTTCCTCGAGTTCCACGGCCTGGCCGGTTCACCCCAGCATCAGGTCCGAAACGACAAGCGCCGCAACGCCGGCGGTGATCCACGCCTCCTCGATGTCGACCCGCTCCCCCGCTCAATCGCGGGCCGCTCCGCTGGCCCAGTCCAGCTGAGCAAGGGCACTTCAGCGACACCTGACCAGGAAAGTTGGCCGGATCTTGCCCAGCCCACGGCGATCACGACGCTGGGGGAATTGCGCACGGACAACGCTGGACGGTTGATCGTGATCCCAGGGGAAGGCGCTACGGCCGCGGCCAAGGGGGTGGCTGGTGTTCACCACTACGCCAACAATGATGGTTGGTTCGACGACGTCGGGGATGGTCCGATCACGGCGTCACTCAAGATGCGCAACCAGAACGGCTCGGTCACCCAGTGCGACGTGATGGGCGCGTGGCTGCTTGTCGGGCCGCCAGACTTCGCGCCGCCACTGCCCCAGGTGGTCACCCTCTACGACGTGCTCTTGGACATGGCCGCCCGCCGCCTCACGATCCCGCATGACGAGTCGGTCTATCAGACAGGTGAATTGGCGCGACTGGCCGCATTGGCCGCAGATCTACACGCCGACGGTGCCGGCGTGGCGCCGGTCCAGCAGTTGTCCACGTACCAGGTCGATTTCGATACCGACGTCGCTCCCATCCTGCGGGCCGCGATGGTGGTCACGTCGGTGTTCGAACCGGCCCACGAGCCGTTCGCGGCGCTCGGTGGGACAGGATTCAACGGCGACACGTGGTCGCAGCTGTCGGATCCCGCACACCCCAGCTCGATCAGGGCCCAGATCTTCAGCAAGCTCAGAAAGCCCGCAGGTTTCGGCTCCTCGACCACGTGGCCCGACACCAGGATGCCGCGGTTACTCGGCGACGACCCGGACAAGACAGGAGCACCCACGTCGGTGCGCGGTTTGACGCTCACCCCGACGCAGTACGTCATCCTGAAGGCTTGGCAAGACAAGAATGTCGGCTTCACCGGTTCGAAACTGGGCCCGTCGTCCCTTCTGGATTCGCTTGCGGCTGAGGCGATCACACCGCATGGCTTGGACCGAGCGGCACTGGAGAACGCTTCGGGCGGTGCGTTCTACCCCGGTATCGAGGTGAGCTGGCTGATTCGCGAGCCCAGCCTGTTCGTCGAGCCCTTCCGCATCAAACATGGTGCACCGAGCCCGTATCTGGGTGCGGGCGAAGACAAGGTCACGGTCGGCGCCGGTTATTTCTCGCGCCAGATGGCGCTGCCCTGGCTGGCGGACTTCCGCCTTTGCAAGGCTCAGCGCCCTGACGACGCGCACCCCGATGACATGTGGGGCTGGTGGCCAAGCCAGCGGCCCGACTACGTGCGTGATGACTCTGGACAACCAGTGCGCTGGCATCGCGCCACCGGTCCTGATGGCCACCCGCGGAAGTGGGCCAGCGGAGATGACTTGCCGAGCGACAACGAAATGCTGGGGAACTGGTGGAAGTTCGGCATCGTCGGAGAGGTCCGGGAAGAGGGGTCCGCGTCTGACTGGCGAAGGTTCCGCGAAGCCGAGCGGTCAGACACCCACCCGTGACGCTCCCGCCCAGCCCTAGCCGGCTTCCCGGGTGCCGTCTCGAGGCCATTCCGCGGCACGTCGACGTGTGCGTCATCGGGGGCGGACCGGCAGGGACCGCTGCAGCTGTTACTGCGCGTTCCACCGGAGCGCAGGTGTGCATGATCACCAAACCCTCGAGCAGTGCGGCCTTCCTGGAACTGATTTCAGGTCGCGCGCACAGAGTGCTGGATACCCTCGGGATCCTTGAACTCGTTTCGACGATCGCCGAGCCCTGCGTCGGTTCGGTCAGCCGCTGGACGGGTATGGGTTTCGATGAGCACTCCAGCCTGCTGGATCCCGGCGGTGGCGGCTGGATCGTCGACCGCGACACCTTCGACAATGCGATACGGGCAGAGGCCCTTCGAAGCGGTGTATCGGTGCTACCCGACCGCGTTGCAAAGATCGACGAGTCCGCGGGGCGCTATCGCGTGCGACTGCCGGACGGGGACATACTCGCAGACAAAATAATACTTGCGGCGGGAAGCCGGCGGGGCCCGGCACGACACAGATGCGATCGCCTTGTGCGCCAACGGATAGTGGCGTTGCGCGTGCGACTGGGGCCCGCGGTCATCGCCGGACTCGGAAACCGCTTGCTTGTCGATCGCGGACCCAGCGGGTGGTGGTACGCCATCGCGAACGGGTCGGCAACCGACATCGTCTACTGCACGGATGGGGTTGTGCTTGCTAAAGGTGCCGAGGGCATTCGCACGCTGTGGCGTATGGCGTGTGCGGGGATCACGGATTGGTTACCGCGCGGCGCGGCTATGCAGCAGCCTCGGGTTCGTGCCGCAACCATCGGTTCGGGTTGGCCGCGTGTCGACGGTCGGATGAGGCTTGTCGGCGACGCTGCGCTGTCTGTGGACCCGCTTTCCGGCCGAGGGATCACGCTCGCACTGGAAGGCGCGTCACGGTGCGATGATCCGGATTACCCCGACTGGATCGCCGAAACTGCTCGCGAACACGATCGGATACAACGCGAGGTGTACCGGGCGGCATGCGCTGTGGCCGGGCACTTCTGGGAGAAACGTCGCATGTAATGGCGTCGCGGCCGAGCGACGCGGTCAGCCGTCGAGGAACCTGTCGTCGAAGAAGATCTCCTCACCCACCGTGATGTTGCTGCCCGCCTTGTGTTCGCCCCGCGTGCCGGGATCGATGACGAACTGCGCCTCCGCGGCATCGCCCGCCTGCAGTCGCGAGGCAGCATCGTCTGTACCGGGAACTGTCATCAGGGAGGCCTGCGGCATCGGCTGCCTTGCGGCACCGTCATCGAGGATCGTGACGGACATGATCTGGTCGAAACTGGGTGCCGACGTGATTTGGTGAGCCGCGAAGAACTCACCGGGCTGTCCGAAGCAAAGGTAATTGCGATCCCCGCTCGGGTTGTTCGTCTTCGGATCGAGCTTATGGGTGTAGACGACGTTCTGGACGGTCACGGTGACCCCGGAGTCCACCAGTTCGCCGTCGTCCTCGTAGCTGTTGCGGTGGACATCGCCCACGAAGGACGCACCCTCCTCAAGAACATGCAGGTGCATCGCCGGCGGCTTCACCGAATAGAACGGCGTGCCTGACGACTCGCGGTCTTCGCGGTACCGCTCTTCGGGGTTCTCGCCGTCCTTGGTCAGGCTGACCTGAAGGATCACCTGATCGTTGTGAGGCGGCGAAAACAGCGGCATATGGGATAGATAGAGAGTCTTGTCTCCGAACAACACCATGGCGTGGACGGCCTCAGGCGCCGCTTCGTCGTGGTGGTGTTCGTGCGCCGTGGTGGTCATTGCTCACAAATCCTTTCTCGGTGAACGCGGATGGATCTGATCATGGCCCTAATGCAGGGTCGCGCCATGAGTAGTCGACTACCTGAAAGCCGTCGAGGCCTCAGCGCACCAGCACCGTAGGTTCGGATCGGCTCAGGAGGTGCTCCGGTGTTCGTAGCGGCACAGAGTTGGCGCGACGCAAATCCGACATAACCGGGATCAGCGTTGGTGACGTGGAGGAACATATGGACCACGACCATTCTCGAGCGTGCCATGAGGGGGTAAAGCGATGCGGAGCTACCAACCAGGGGCGGTGCTCACATGCTCGCACGGTGACTGTGGGTGTCGGATTCGCGTTGAGGTGGAATGCGATTGCCCGAACGCCGGCGACGCGTACCGGTGCACCTGTGGGGCAGAGATGGTGGCGGTCGGTGAACCGGCTACCGCGGAAGGGTCAGCGCAATCCGGCTGAGCGCGTGCACCGGTCCCCGCCACCATCTTGATAGGTAGGGGAATGATCCCACTGCCGCTGTTCGCGCCGATCCTGAATTGTGGTGCGCTCCAACATTATAGGGCTGCTATAGGCGCCTGTGACCGTTAGCTCCCTGAAAGCACAACAAGAACGTGCTGTGGACCGGTCATCTGGAGTAGCGCAGCCGCAAAGGATCTCACGCACTCCGGCCGAGGAAGCCCAGGGCCCGCAACGCTGGGCGCCGGTCGAGCGGGAAGAACACCTCGCTGTCGCTGAGGTCGGACTTCGGCGCATAATCAAGTGCGGTTCGGGCGAAATCGGTCCCGACCCATTGTCAGCGTCCACGACGTGGTCGTTACTGACGTGGTGCACTCGCCCGCCTAACCCCGCAGCGGGAATAACGTTGCCCGCCTTAGCTGTTCGGTGTCGATCAGGAGCGAAGACATCACTCAGTATGTCACGTCGCGACTGGTCGACAGGCCGTTATCGCACGACACGGTGACGTGAAAGGTCGAGCCTGTCGCGGGTCCCTCGCTCGAGCCTTGAGGGATCCTCGTCTCCGCCGAGCCGGTGACGGTGAAACTATATTCCGCGTTGTAGTTGATGCTGGTGGCGAGACCCGCCACCGCAACCTGCCTACGCACGCAACCCACCGCAGGCTTGTCGTTATTGGTAATCGACACAAAGGCCGCCGTCAACGGGTCGTCGAACCTTACCACCAGCTCCGGTGGCGGAGGAGGCGGAGGAGGAGGCGGCGCTACCACCTCTGGGGGTTCCCACGCCGGAGTTGCCGAACGGCGGGGTGCCGGCGCTGGGGGTTCCGCGGCGGCGGGTTCCGGCGGTGGCGGTGCCGCCGCGGGGGGTGGCGGCGGAGGCGGTGGCGGTTCCCAAATGTCGGTCGCAATGAGCGAGTAGCTCGCCGACCACGGGGTGCTCGCCCCGGTTGTGCCACCAGGCGCGGTGCCCGGCTCGCGCGGCCCCGACACGACAATTCCGGCCCCAGCGACTAACCCAGCAGTCGCAATGAGAATGCCGGGGCGCCGGTACCACGGCGAACCGGCATCCATAAGTTCGGCCGTCCGGGTGGCGCGAGGAGTCGCGTCGGACGCCTTCACCGCGCACCCCCCCGGGCCCAAAGCCCCCAAGACGGGGGTTTCCGGAGTACACGAGCTGCCTGCAGACAAGAGCCGGCATTGATCAAACAGGGGCGCAGGTAGTCCTGTGTCATGGCATTGCTTTCTGCGAGTTGTCGGGGGCCCGATCGCCGGGGTTTCGACATGTCGAAAGTGTGCCCCCCAGATACAACCTGGTATCGAGTAGAGGGCTACTCGAAATCTCAAGCGGTGCCCGCCGGTGGCGCACACAACTCACCTAGGCAACCCGCACCGGCCGTGGGTGGTTGCCGCGGCGATGATCGAGGCCGCAGGTGAATCAGATCAGCAAAGCTGACCGGCCACCGGCGAGGGACATTCTTCCGAGTATCAAGGCGTGATCGTGGTCTTCTGGACGATCACGGGTGCCGCAGCCCTCAACGCGTCGGCGTCGGCCTCCGGACTCTCGGCCTTGATCTGCATTAGGTAGATGCCATCCTTGCTTTGGATGACCACCGTGTTCTGGGCAACCATTCGCGGCACGCCGTTCCTGGTGTACAAGCCGTTGAGTCGGGATGCCGGAAAGCCACTCAGTGTGGCCCTTATAGCGTCGCCGCCGTCATAGCCTGGCAAGTTCTTGGCCTCACCGGCAGCGACGGCCAGCAGCTTGTCCGTGTCGACATTGCCCGTCAACTTCTCGACGGTCGCGATGATCTTGGGTGGGTCGTCGGGATTGGTCGGCGTGTCGAAGACGATCCCGAAATACTGGGCGTCGCCGCCTTCGGGGATACGTGTCCAGCCCTCGGGAACTGGGAGATCGATCGTCGGCGCGCCCGGTGTGCCGGGGGTGATCGTCGTCGCCTGAATGTTGTTGTTCTTGATGTAGTCGGCGATCGTCTCGTTGGGACCCGACGGCGGCTCGGACGTCGAGGGAGCCGCAGTGGTTGCCGCGGACGTTGATGTCGAGGTCGACGTCGGTGTGTTCGACGACTTCGAGCTTTGAACTACGGCCACGATGGTCAGGGCCACGCCGATGACCACAATGACAGCGGCGGCGGCAAACCACCTGCCCGATTGCCTGCGTCGTTGGACGTCCACTGGAGCCGGCGGTGTAGTGGTTGTCGGGGGCGCCGGGGTCGTCGTCTCGGGTAATGCCCGGGCTGGTGGGGTAGCCCGCTGCGCAACTTCTCCTGTCTCGCGTAGTTTCTGTTGGGCTGTCCTGAGCAGCGCGGCGGCGTCACGGTAGCCCGGCTGCTTCTGCTCGATCGCGGCCAGCAGGTCGGCGGCGTGCTGCCACTGTTTTTGGTCCAGGCGGTTGAGTGCCTGCGCATACCGGTCGGCGAGTTCGGCTTCGCGAATCTTGGCGTGCGCGTCGGAGACGATCCCACCCGGGTCGGAGTTGTGCGGGTCGATGCGAGCCAGCTCCCGCGCGGCGGCCACCACGGCATTCCATCGCCCGACCTGATGCAGGGCCGTCATCTCATCCACCACTGCTTTCCGTCGCTGGGCCATGCGTGCCTGTTCGAGCCGAGCACCGACGTCGGGGTTGGCCGGGTCGAGGGCGCTCAGATTTTCCAACGCGGTCACCACGATGTCCCAGTCACGCTCAGCGGCGGAAGCCTCGGCCCTGCTCGACCAGGCGTCGATGTCTCGTTGTCGGCGTGCCTCTTTCAGCCTTGTCTCGACCCGCCCCTCACCCGGATAGGACGCCTGCAGGGTCTCGAACCGTTCTACGGCTTCGGCCCAGCGTTCGGCGAAAAAGGCGCTCATCGCATCAACCCACTGGGGATCGGCCAGCAGGTTCCCGCGCCTCTCGGCAGGTGCTTCCGGTGGGGTGGAGGACTGGTCCTCATGAACGTCGGCGGCCACCCCCTGTGCCCTGCGCGGTTCCTTGTCGTGGTCGACCAGGTCCATCTGGGCCAGGGTGCGGTCTACGTCGGCATACAGGTCGCCGCGTCTGCTGAACACGGCGAGCACGTAGCGCCCGCCGCGACGCTCCTCGGCGTCCGCCGAGCGCAGCGCGGGCTCCAACTGAATCAGGATCTGATGTTGCTGCTGTTGTGTCAGCGGCTCAGTCTGACCCACCTGCTCCACCAGATCGGACAGGTACGACAGCGGGGCGGCTGGGGGTTCGGGCAACTGCTCGGGTACAGGTGGCGCCGGTGGGAGGGTTCCCAGTGCACCGGCCAGGGCGAACGCCGCCTCTCTCCCTGACTGCGAATAATCGATGATCTGGCGCATCGAGAGGGTGCGGGGCAGAGCGTCAGGAAGCCGCTCCACCGCAAGCGGAAGCACCGGCTTGTTCAGCGCCAACGCCCATTCCAGCTCCCGCTTGCAGGCCACCGAGCTCAATGTGTGGTCAGAGACAATCGCCACGAACACATCGGAGTCGGCGATGCGCCGCAGAATCTCGTGCCACCACGTTTGGCCGCCCCGAAGCGACGAATCCACCCAGGTCTGGTACCCCAGCGCATGCAGGTCGCGGACCAGCGCCTCGACGTCAGGCTTGTTCTCGCGGGCATAGGAAATGAACAGTTGCCGCATGCCACCTCCCGAGAACTCTGGTGCCGGCCCCGTGCAACCCCTTTTGCAGCCGCATCAGACTGGCCGTGAGAAATTCCACCCGACTCCGTTTCACCGTCGACCTCGACGACGGTTTTGCCCCGTCACCAAACAGATCGCAACACTGCCATTCGCTCGCGATGTCTCGACCAGCTGTGGGCTCGAGTCGGACGGGAAAGATCTGCTTACCCCGGTCCTCGGCGGTACGGTAGTCGGCGCGGCATTCGTGGGAGGCGTCCCAATGCTTCGACACCAGGCAAATCACGGCTTCACACCGATCATTGGCCCCTCGCAGAGCCTCCTCCACCGCACCCCGGCCGGGATGCTGGTGTCAGGGTCAAGGCCGATGACGACCTCGCCGACCAGGCCGGGTTCGGCGCGCTCGAGCCAGGTCTTCAGCGCCAGCGCCTCAACACTGTCGCGGCTGGACTGGCTCACAAAAACCCTGGACACAGATGAATCGTGCACGCTGAACTGGCCGCCCGGCTGAGTAATCGACTACTTCATTTTGGCCGACGGGTCTTCATGTCGGGTCGGTGCGTTCCACGACAGGCGATTACGCTCGGCAACGGTGTCATCGCTGCGCGTAAGTACGAGCAAGCCGGTGGATCGCGGTCTGGGTGCGGGATCCGCCAACCGCAACCGCACATCACCGGCTTTGCTCCAGTGCCTTAAGCACCCTGTCGATCACGTCGTCTGGATCCCCACACGTGCGCAGGAATTCGAGCTGAAACACTGCGCTCTCGATCTCGCCGGGCCTGCCTGTCAGGGCGGCGTCGGCGTACTGTTGTACCGCGTCTTCGATTGAAGCGGTGCCCACCTCCAACGCCTCGTGCAATGTCAGTTCAGCCAAAGTCGCTGCTGCCCAGAAGTTCTGCGGATCTTCGTTTAGGGCCAGCCGCGCGAGGAATCCGCTGACGGTCAGGACTTCATTGAAGTCTCGGCGGAACGCGTCGTCTCTGAGCCTGCCGCTCCAGCGAAGCGCCATCACGACATTCACCCCGGTGTAGTAATCGGGGTCCAGTTCGAAACCCAACCGGTATTTCTGTTCCATCTCAGCGAAAAGACCTTGCGCGTCAACCTCTTTCATTCCAGCGCGTTGGTCCTCAATCTGTCTCTTGAGCAGGCCGCCCCAAATGCCATAGGTCTCAGAATCGCGGTAGCCGGCTTCCTCAGCCTCGGCGAGGTAGCCCTTGGCCATCTCCCTTAGCCGCTGCTTTTCAGCGGCGTCATCGGTGCGCTCCGCGACTTTGCGGTAGGCCATCACGGCCTTATGCAGCCAGGTCCGGTGTAGTGGATCTCCCGGTTCCGGCTTGGCCTTTTCCAGGAGTTCTTTGGCGTGGGTGTAAGCACCTTCGGTCAGCAGGCCCGCGCCCAATTCGATGCGACACGCCCTACGCGCGGAGTCGGTAATTTCACGATCCTTATCGAGGTTGTCGGCCTCTTCGCGCATTTTGACCGGATCGGCAGATCGCATCGCTGCGGCCACTCGTTCCCTGACGGTCTTCCCAGCCCGTCGGAACCGCGGCACGGCCGACCTCGGCTGGAATGGCCGCGTGATGTGGGCGAGATCGAACCATTCGTGGCACGGGCTGTCGTGTTGACCGACCGCGAGTGCGGTGGCCACCACCGGTCGCAACGCGCAGATCGCGGCCTGCGCCTGCTCATCGCTGACGTCGTCCGATCCTCGAGAGAACGAGTGCGTGCGGATCATGTTGACGTCGAATGGTGGTGTCGTGCGTTTGAAGGTCGTCACAGCTGGGTCGATGACCACAGTTGAGCGCGAGGCGAACACATGCCGGATGCCCAGTTCGTAGGCGACGTTGAAGCTCAACGCTGAAAGATCGACTAGTACAAGATCGGAGTTCGCCAAGTCCGAGAGCATGGCGGAATGGATGATCCCGCTGTCAGTTTGCAGGTCGGCCCTGACCCAGTCGACGTCAAAGTCCTCCAACAACGGCCGGTACACACGATGGAAGGCGGCATCACAGTCGAGGTAGCGGTTTACCCGCGGATCCTTCTTCTTCCCGTAAGGCATCACGATGAACGCATGTGGAGTCGACGTCGGCTGCGGGTCGAGGTCGATCGTCAACATCGTGCGCAACTCGGCACTGGCGACCAGGTCGTCAGTTGCGTTGGGCGACAACGGGTCCGGCTGCGGCCGCACTGCCAGGACCCAGACCTTCTCTGCGCCAGGACATGTCAGGGACTCAGCCCTATCGAGCAGAGCAAGATTGTGCTTGCGGTAAAACTCGGCGTCGGATGGATCAAGACCCAAATCAGCGACCTTGACATCGACGGCGGAGGTGATTCGGTCATAGTCGCTGAGCCAAGGCTCGCCTGCCGGCTCCACGCTCGTCTTGCGGAAAGTCGCGACGTCGAAGGGAAGCAGTACCTCCAGCTCAATGCCCTCTGCGAGAGCGGCTTTTGCAAAGAGTATGTCGGCGCCGGATGCGAGTGCACCGACGAGGCACTTGGGCTCCAATGACTGGAGCAGGCCACGGAGCCGGCCGCTGAGATCTCCGGCGTCGGCCCCCCAAGGCGGCCACTGGTCATACCGCACTGGCTCATCGGCTTGACAGCCGCCGTAGACGATAATCATGACCATGCACTCCTATGGTCGATGTCGGGCGTTATTCATGAGCAGAGGCTGCGGGGCGCGATACAAATATTGCTGCTCGAGGCAGTCGGTGGCGTGAGTAGCGCACTACTCGATTCAACGGGTCGCGCACGACACGGCCGACAGATGTGGCCCCGCCGTCACCGCTTCCGGGCTGCGGTCACCTCACGCGGTGAGCTGCTCACCAAGGACAGCCTCGAGCAATTCGGCTAAGGCTGCCGGCTGATCCGCAGGTACGGAATTGATGAGACCCGAAGCGATCAATGCCTGTGCGCGTTCGTCGGGGGGCGCACCATCCACGGCGCCCGCGAGCGCATCGGCGGTCCGTCCGGAGCCCGCGACAACAACCACCCGCCGCCCGACCTGCACGCTGCGCTCCACGTCGTCATAGGCGATCTGACCGCCGTTGACAAGCACGGTGATCGACGGTGACGTTCCGGCGAGAACTGACGCTGTTTGGGCGATCCACGGCGCCTCCGCGCCCCACGTGTCCCCTGGCACGATCATGAAGTGCGAATGGCGCGGTTCGAGCGCAGCACCGTCCGGCGGAGCAGACCTGCCCGGCAACTGCACGGTCCCCGCGGCCACCACGCCGACGAGCGGGAACGAAGCAGAAAGCGCCGCACGGGTTTCGCCGCATAATCGCATGACCCCCGCGAGGGTCCCGCCGTCAACTAAAGCCGCTCGGTGTCTCTCCAGCGCGGGCACGATGCCCGAGGCGAATATGGGGCGTAGCCCGTCGATGTCGGCCTCGTCCAGCCCACCTGCGCCACCCACGACGACCACCGTCGGCCGCGGCCGCTGCAGACCCAGAAGATCCACGGCCGAGGGAAGGTCCTCGCCGTCGGTGACCTCGACCGCGACGGCGGCCCCGTCAGGAAAGTCGATCTGCCGCGGGGTGATCAATGGCCACCCGGGAAAAATCCGGTTGTGTAATGGCGCACGGCATCCCACGGCGAAACAACGTGCTCATCCGGTTGTCGGTGCACAACTAGTCGCAGCGCACGCTGGTGTACTGCATCGCACCGACCCAACGTCGACATGGCGCTCATTATTGCCCGCACGCAACGGACGGTCATTAGGTGGCTTAGCGATGCGGTGGACGCCAACGGCGGGGGCTCGGCTCCGCGGCGCGCACCGGTGCCGCCCTTGGCTTCGTTGCGTGCCGCCACGCCCCCCTTCGTCAGTCAGCCTGGAGACGGGCGGCGATGTCGAACTGGAACAGCTGATCCCAGGTGCTCCAAGTGCCCGGCAGGAGGTACAAGGTGCAGCCCTGCGGGGAGACGCGCCGGATAGTGGCCACGGCGTGATCCACCGCGGTCATTCCGTCCCATAATGCGAATGCAGGGTCGCCGTACTTCCCGTGCGCTCCGGTGACGGCGAACTTGATCGCGTCGGCCAGCAGCCAGATGACTTGCGGAAGCATCACGAGAATCTGTCCCGCCGGGAAGAACTGGCCGATGATGTTGGCGCCTCCGGTGCTGATCGCTTGAGCCAACGGTGCCAGTTTCCCGCCCAGCGGGTCATCTGTCGGCGCCTGCCCGGTGAGCATCTTGCCGGGCAGCGTCAGGAGCCAGGCGAGGAGGAACTGCACGAATTCCAGCGTCAGCTCCATTCGCGCGATGACCTCACCCAGGGAGAACAGCAACGGGTCGGCGCAGCGCGGATACCAGTCGCCGTCGATGCTGTAGGACCAGTACCGGTCGCGCACCCATTCCGGTTGGTACTGCTTGGTGATGCCCTCGCCGGGTTCGTTGCCGAGAAGGCTGCCCTCGGGCGGCATGCACGGATCCCCCATGGTGCTGACGCCCACGACGAACTGTCGCCACTCCGGCGGCAACGCGGTCAGGCACTTGTAGACCGACATGCCGCCCATTGAGTAGCCGATGAGCCAGATGGGCGTTCCGGCCATCGGGCGGTACAACCGCATGAACTCATCGCGGAATTGGTCGGTGGCCTTGAGGAAACTGTGCGCCTCGGGCGGGTTGAAGAACGCGCGCGAGTCAGCCCACACCCCCTGGATCGGGTACTTCGATCGGTGCCCCGGCGGAATGCCGGCGTCCGGCGGGATGTAAGCGCCGATCGCCTTACGGAACGCCAGGTCCGCCACGCCGAGATCCTCGGCCCGGGCCAGACGCTTGCCGCCGGCCATGCGCTCCAGCAGCGTCGGATCATTGTTTACGAACTTCGCCAGCTCCTTCACCGCCGCCGCCGTCTCGTCGGTATAAAGCTGATCCTCCTTGACACCCAGCGCCTGCGCGTGACTGTTGGTTGGGTACGCCGCTAGTAGGCGGTGCTCAATCTTG
>Ga0207687_10000972_pt1 | contig 19486 bp, 10 predicted proteins | sample KBSM54metaG_FD_184399 | JGI IMG/M metagenome (GOLD analysis project Ga0207687, IMG submission 184399) | Miscanthus rhizosphere microbial communities from Kellogg Biological Station, Michigan, USA - KBS M5-4 metaG (SPAdes) (version 2) | ecosystem: Host-associated > Plants > Roots > Rhizosphere >...
CTGTCGCGCGTCGGCCGCCTGAAGCTCAACTACAAGTTCAAGATCGACGAAGCGATCGAGACGCAGATCCTCACGAAGCGCGACATCCTCGAGACCGTCCGCTACCTGATCGAGCTGCGCAACGGCCGCGGCGTCATCGACGATATCGATCACCTCGGCAACCGCCGCGTTCGCGCGGTCGGTGAGCTGATGGAGAACCAGTACCGCATCGGTCTCGTTCGCATGGAGCGCGCGATCAAAGAGCGCATGTCGATGTCGCAAGAGATCGAGACGCTCATGCCGCACGACCTCATCAACGCGAAGCCGGTCTCCGCGGTGGTGAAGGAGTACTTCGGCAGCTCGCAGCTGTCGCAGTTCATGGATCAGACGAACCCGCTCTCGGAAGTCACCCACAAGCGCCGCCTGTCGGCCCTTGGACCGGGTGGTCTCACCCGCGAGCGCGCGGGCTTCGAAGTCCGCGACGTCCACCCGACCCACTACGGCCGGATTTGCCCGATCGAGACCCCGGAAGGTCCGAACATCGGTCTGATCGCGTCGCTGTCGACGTTCGCCCGCGTCAACGAGTACGGCTTCATCGAGACGCCGTACCGCGCGGTCGAGCAGGGCAAGGCGAGCGAGGACGTGTCGTTCTACTCGGCGCTCCAGGAGGAGGGCCAGATCATCACGCACGCGAGCGTGGAGCAGAAGAACGGCAAGCTCACCGAAGACTTCGTCTCGTCCCGCAAGGGCTCGGACGTCGTGATGTCGCGCCCCGAGGACGTGACGCTGATGGAGGTCTCGCCGAACCAGCTGGTGTCGGTGGCCGCGTCCCTCATCCCGTTCCTCGAGCACGACGACGCGAACCGCGCACTCATGGGTTCGAACATGCAGCGCCAGGCGGTGCCGCTCGTCCGCACCACGTCGCCGCTCATCGGCACGGGTATGGAAGCGATCGTCGCGCGTGACTCCGGCGTCACCGTCGTCGCCAAGCGCGAAGGTACGGTCGACTGGGTCGACGCGAACCGCATCGTCGTCCGTCCGTCGAAGGTGGATCCGAAGGACCCGAACTCGGTCCGCCCGGACATCTACACGCTGGTGAAGTTCCAGCGCTCGAACCAGAACACGTGCATGAACCAGAAGCCGATCGTCCAGCCGGGCGACAAGGTCAAAGCTGGTGACGTGATCGCGGACGGTCCGGCGACGGAGACCGGCGAGCTCGCGCTCGGCCAGAACGTGGTCGTCGCGTTCATGCCGTGGGGCGGTTACAACTTCGAGGACTCGATCCTCATCAACGAGAAGCTGGTCAAGAACGACGTGTTCACCTCGATCCACATCGAGGAGTTCGAGTGCGTCGCTCGCGATACCAAGCTCGGCAAGGAAGAGATCACGCGCGACATCCCGAACGTGGGTGAAGAAGCGCTCAAGGATCTCGACGAGTCGGGCATCGTCCGCATCGGTGCAGAGGTCAAGGCCGGCGACATCCTCGTCGGCAAGATCACGCCGAAGGGCGAGACCCAGCTGTCGCCGGAAGAGAAGCTGCTCCGCGCGATCTTCGGCGAGCGCGCCGGTGACGTCCGCGATACGTCGCTGCGCGTCCCCCCGGGCGTCGTCGGCGTCGTGATCGGTGCCCGCGTGTTCGCACGCAAGGGTACGGAGAAGGACGAGCGCGCTCAGGCGATCGAGGATGCGGAGAAAGAGCTCCTCATGCTCAACAAGCGCGACGAGGTGAAGGTGATCTCGGAGGCGTACTACAACAAGATGCGCGAGCTCTTGATCGGCAAGACGACGGCCTCGCGCCTCGTCGACGACAAGGGCAAGGTCCTCCTGCCGAAGGGCGAGAAGATCGAGCTCGCGCAGCTCAACGAGGTCCCGAACCGTTACTGGCACGAGATCCAGCTGGACTCGGGCGACGGCAAGATCGAAGAGCAGCTCGAGCAGCTCGCCGCGAAGCGTGAAGAAGATGTCTTCAACATCGAGGCGCAGTACTCCGAGAAGATCAGCAAGCTGACGAAGGGCGACGAGCTCCCGCCGGGCGTGATCAAGCTCGTGAAGGTCTATCTCGCGATCAAGAGGAAGCTCTCGGTCGGCGACAAGATGGCCGGCCGTCACGGCAACAAGGGTGTCGTCTCGCGGCTCCTCCCCGAGGAGGATATGCCGTACCTCGAGGACGGAACCCCGGTCGACATCTGCCTCAACCCGCTCGGCGTGCCGAGCCGTATGAACATCGGCCAGATCCTCGAGGTCCACCTCGGCTGGGCGGCGAAGTCGCTCGGTAACCAGATCGACGCGTACCTCCAGACCAACTGGTCGGCGGACATCCTGAAGGAGAAGCTGAAGAAGCTGTTCCCCGAGCAGGCGCCGTTCATCGACAAGCTGAACCAGGAAGACGTGGGCCGGTTCGCGAAGACGCTGCAGACCGGCGTCCACCTCGCGACCCCGGTGTTCGACGGCGCGAACGAAGCCGAGATCAAGACGGCGCTCAAGATGGCGGGCCTGCCCACCGGCGGCCAGGCCACCTTGATCGACGGCAAGACCGGCGAGCCGTTCGACAACAAGGTCACCGTCGGCGTGATGTACATGCTCAAGCTGCATCACCTCGTCGACGACAAGATCCACGCTCGCAGCATTGGCCCGTACTCGCTCGTCACCCAGCAGCCGCTCGGTGGTAAGGCGCAGTTCGGTGGCCAGCGCCTCGGCGAGATGGAAGTGTGGGCGATGGAAGCCTACGGCGCGGCCTACGCGCTGCAGGAGTTCTTGACGGTCAAGTCCGACGACGTGCTGGGTCGTACCCGCATGTACGAGTCGATCGTCAAGGGCGAGCACGTCCTCGAAGCAGGTCTCCCCGAGTCGTTCAACGTCCTCCTCAAGGAGCTCCAAGCTCTCTGTCTGGACGTCGAGCTGGTCGAGGACCCGACGATGCCGCGTCGCGCGGAGCAGCAGCAGCCGGGTATCCCGGCGGGCCTTGCGGCTCTCGCACGTGAAGTCGCCGACAAGATGGGTAGCGCGGGCTGATCAACCGAAGGAACTAAGGAGCAACATCGATGAAGGACATCTTTAATTTCTTCGAGAAGCCGAAAGACCCCCGCTCGTTCTCGGCGATCCGCATCATGCTGGCCTCGCCGGAGAAGATCCGCGAGTGGTCGCACGGTGAAGTGAAGAAGCCGGAGACGATCAACTACCGCACGTTCAAGCCGGAACGCGACGGCCTGTTCTGCGCCAAGATCTTTGGCCCGGTGAAGGACTACGAGTGCAACTGCGGCAAGTACAAGCGCATGAAGCACCGTGGCGTCGTGTGCGAGAAGTGCGGCGTCGAGGTGATCCAGGCCAAGGTGCGCCGCGAGCGCATGGGCCACATCTCGCTCGCCACGCCGGTCGCGCACATCTGGTTCTTGAAGAGCCTGCCGTCGCGCATCGGTAACCTCCTCGACATCCCGCTGAAGGATCTCGAGAAGGTCCTCTACTGCGAGGCGTACATCGTCATCGATCCGAAGGAGTCGGGTCTCGCCGCGTGCGAGCTCCTCACCGAGGAGCGTTACGGCAAGTTGCTCGACGAGATGGGCTACGACGCGTTCGACGCCGGCATGGGCGCCGAGGCGATCCTCAAGCTGCTCTCGCAGAAGACGCAGAACAACCCTGGCGGTCTCGACATCGTCTCGCTCGCAGAGACCCTGCGCGCCGAGATGCGCGAGATCACCAGCGAGGCGAAGCGCAAGAAGATCGCGAAGCGCCTGAAGGTCGTCGAGGCGTTCCGCGAGAGCGGCAACAAGCCGGACTGGATGATGCTCACGATCATCCCGGTGATTCCGCCGGACCTCCGCCCGCTCGTTCCGCTCGACGGCGGTCGGTTCGCGACGTCGGATCTCAACGATCTGTACCGCCGCGTCATCAACCGTAACAACCGCCTCCGCCGCCTCCAGGAGCTCAACGCTCCGGAGATCATCATCCGCAACGAGAAGCGCATGCTTCAGGAGGCCGTCGACGCGCTGTTCGACAACGGCCGCCGCGGCAAGACGATCACGGGCCCGAACAAGCGCCCGCTGAAGTCGCTCTCGGACATGCTGAAGGGCAAGCAGGGTCGGTTCCGCCAGAACCTGCTCGGCAAGCGCGTCGACTACTCCGGCCGTTCGGTGATCGTGATCGGTCCCGAGCTCAAGCTGCACCAGTGCGGCCTGCCGAAGAAGATGGCGCTCGAGCTGTTCACGCCGTTCATCTACAACAAGCTCGAAGAGCGCCACCTCGTCACGACGATCAAGTCGGCGAAGAAGCTCGTCGAGAAGGAGCGTCCCGAGGTTTGGGACATCCTCGAAGAGGTCATCAAGGAGCACCCGGTTCTCCTGAACCGCGCCCCGACGCTGCACCGCCTCGGCATCCAGGCTTTCGAGCCGGTGTTGACCGAAGGTAAGGCGATCCAGCTGCACCCGCTCGTCTGCGCGGCGTTCAACGCCGACTTCGACGGTGACCAGATGGCCGTCCACGTGCCGCTCAGCATCGAAGCGCAGATGGAAGCGCGCGTGCTGATGATGTCGACGAACAACATCCTCAGCCCCGCGAACGGCCGCCCGATCATCGTGCCGTCGCAGGACATCGTGCTCGGCTTGTACAACCTGACCCGCGAGCGGCCGTACGCGCTCGGCGAGTACAAGGAAGACAAGAAGGGCCGCCCGACCCAGGGCGTGTTCGCGTCGATCGACGAAGTCCGCATGGCGTACGACCACCGCGAAGTCCACCTCCAGGCGGCGATCAAGCTCCGCATGGACAAGGACGGCGGCGGCACCGAGCTCGTGTCGACCACGGTCGGCCGTGCCCTCCTCAAGGACATCTGTCCGCCCGAGGTCACGTTCGAAGCCATCAACAAGGTGATGGGCAAGAAGCAGCTCGCGACGCTGATCGACCTCGTCTATCGCGCTGCGGGTCAGAAGGCGACCGTGCTCCTGGCGGATGCCCTTCGCACGACGGGCTACACGTTCGCGACGCGCGCCGGCATCTCGGTGTGCATCGACGACATGGTGATTCCGCCGTCGAAGGAGACCCTGCTCGCGGAAGCGCAGAAGGAAGTCGCCGAGATAGAGGAGCAGTACACCGAAGGCCTCATCACCGACGGCGAGCGCTACAACAAGGTCGTCGATATCTGGGCGCAGGTCGCGGAAGCGATCTCGAAGGATATGATGAAGGAGATCTCGACGGACGAGTTCAAGGACCCGCACTCGTCGACGATCAAGAAGGCGCCGTCCTTCAACTCGATCTTCATCATGGCTGACTCGGGCGCCCGCGGCTCGCAGCAGCAGATGCGTCAGCTCGCCGGTATGCGCGGTCTCATGGCCAAGCCCTCGGGCGAGATCATCGAGACCCCGATCACGACGAACTTCCGCGAAGGTCTCTCGGTTCACCAGTACTTCATCTCGACCCACGGCGCTCGCAAGGGCCTCGCGGACACCGCGTTGAAGACGGCGAACTCGGGTTACCTGACCCGCCGCCTCGTCGACGTGTCGCAGGACACGATCATCAGCGAGTTCGACTGCGGCACCCGCCAGGGTGTCGAGATGATGCCGCTGATCGAAGGTGGCGAGATCATCGAGCGCCTCGGCGACCGCATCCTCGGTCGCGTCGTGCTCGAGGACATCGTCGACCCGTACACCGGCGAGGTCCTCCTCCCGGCGAACGCGGACATCACGGAAGACCACGTCAAGATCATCGACAACGCCGGTATCGACCGCGTGAAGATCCGCTCGGTGCTCGCTTGCGAGACCCGCCGCGGCATCTGCTCGCTGTGCTACGGCCGCGACCTCGCTCGCGGCATCATGGTGAACATCGGCGAAGCCGTCGGTGTCATCGCGGCGCAGTCGATCGGTGAGCCGGGTACCCAGCTCACGATGCGTACGTTCCACATCGGTGGCGTCGGTCAGATCCGCACGGAGCAGTCGGCGATCGAAGCTCGCAACGAAGGCACGGTCCGTCTCAACACGGTCCAGCTCGTCAACAAGAAGGACTACCAGGTGGTGATGAGCCGCCAGGGCGAGCTCGTCCTTGTCGACGAGATCGGTCGCGAGCGCGAGCGCTACGGCCTGACCTACGGTGCGCGTCTGCTCGTCCAGGACGGCGCCCGCGTCAAGGCCGGTCAGGTCATGGCGGAGTGGGATCCGTTCTCGATGCCGATCGTCACCGAGGTCGCCGGCTACGTGAAGTACGGCGACATCGTCGACGGCGTCACGATGCAGGAGTCGCTCGACGAAGTGACCGGTCTGTCGCGCAAGCAGATCATCGAGTCGAAGGATGCGGATAGCCGCCCGCGCATCACGCTGAAGGACGCCGACGGCAACACCGTCAAGCTCCCCGGTGGTGACAGCGAAGCGCGCTACTTCCTCCCGGTCGACTCGAACATCCTCGTCAACGACGGTGACTTCATCGAGGCCGGCGACGTCCTCGCGAAGATCGCGCGTGAAACGACGAAGACGAAGGACATCACCGGTGGTCTGCCGCGCGTCGCCGAGCTGTTCGAAGCGCGCAAGCCGAAGGATCACGCCGTCATCTGCGAGATCGACGGTGTCGTCCACTTCGGCAAGGACACCAAGGGCAAGCGCAAGGTGCTCGTGGTTCCCGAGGTCGGCGATCCGGCCGAGTACCTGATCCCGAAGGGCAAGCACCTCTCGGTGCGTGAAGGCGACCGCGTTCGCGCGGGCGAGGCCCTGATGGACGGTCCGGCGAACCCGCACGACATCCTCAAGGTGCTCGGCGAGCGCGCGCTCGCGAAGTACCTCGTCGACGAGATCCAGGAGGTCTACCGTCTCCAGGGCGTGCCGATCAACGACAAGCACATCGAGGTGATCGTTCGCCAGATGCTGCGTCGCGTGACCGTCACCGACCCGGGCGACACGAACTTCCTCGTCGACGAGCAGGTCGAGAAGCACCTGTTCGAAGAAGAGAACGAGCGCGTGATCGTCGCTGGCGGCCAGCCGGCGAAGGGTGACGCACTCCTCCTCGGCATCACGAAGGCGTCGCTGTCGACCGAGTCGTTCATCTCGGCATCGTCGTTCCAGGAGACCACCAAGGTGCTCACCGAGGCGTCGATCAACGGGCGCGTCGACTACCTGCGCGGTCTCAAGGAGAACGTCATCATGGGTCGTCTCATCCCGGCCGGCACCGGTCTCGGCGCGTACAAGCGCCTGACGGTCGATGTCGCGCTCGACGACGAAGATCGCGATGACGAGGACATGGACAGCTACATCGGCGCGCACGATCACGCGGGCGCTCGCGATGTGGACGCGGTCGAAGCGGCTGACTGATCTAGTCTGCTAAGACCCCGAGAGGCTCCGCAGGGCGACCTGCGGGGCCTTTTTTGTTTAGACCTCGAGCAGCGCGACGGTGTCGGCGACCGGATCGTCGACGAGCTCGATCTTCGCCATCTCGCTGCGCGCGAGGATCAGCCGCAACAAGTCCGTGATGCTGGCGAGCTCGTCGCGCGCGTTCGCGAGCCGGACCTCGGCGTCGCGGCGCAAGGCGAGGGCGTAGTTGCTGATCCGCATCCGGGTCGGCGAGCTCGCATCGGGACAAGACGGCGCGAGATCGAGTCCGATGCAGCGCGCGATCGCGAGCTCGAGCTCGACGTAGCGATCGAGCAGCGACTCGAGATCGATGTAGCGCTCGATCGTCGGATCGCTGTCGGTGATCCGGTCGACGAGCACCGTCGCGAACGCGAGGCCGTGCTTCGAGATCGACGCGGCTTCGAGTCGATCCTCGCGGCGATCGCGTCGCGCACTCGCGGCCTGGCGCACCGCGTAGCGGTCGAGCCACGCGCGAAATCCCTTCGACCGCAGCGCGCCCCACGCCGCGACGAGCGTCGCACCGAGGAGCGTGAGGCCGGCCACGAGGCCTTCCAGCACGGCGACACCGCCGACCATGACGGCGGTCGATGACCAGACTCCGTATCTCCGCGCGAGGGCTTGCATCGTTGGCCTCCGCTCGAGGCGTAGTGCAAACGGCGGGCTCAGCCCCGTGCCGAGGAGGGCTGGTCGTCGCGAGTCATGTCTCGACGGAGCATGTGGTCTTGGAAGCTCGCGCCGATCTTCCTCGTCGCTGCGTGGACTTCGTCGGCGATGAGGACGCAGCCGATCGCGATGCGACACGCACGTCGCGCATCGCGATGCCGCGCTCGTCGCCGTTTCGTCGGCGTTCGCTCAGCCTTCTGCTGAGGCGCTGCGCCTGCGCCTCGCCACGGACGCGTGTCAGCGAAGCGCTCCGCGCAGTCGCCAGCGTGCTCGAGAGGCTCACCTCGACCGATCGATCCGGACTCGGCGGCGTTGGCGAAGCAGGTACCAGTGCACGGCGCTGGCGGAACGTCGCGGTACCGGCGTGCCGCACCTACACGGTGTGACGAGTGCCTTCCTTTCCGTGTGACCGACCGGGCACGTTCTTAACCGAGTCGTCGTGGTTCGCGTCGGGGTTGTGGGGAGACGCTACATCCGGACCGGGCGCCCCCTTTGCACTACGCCCGGGGGACTCGTTTGCTTATGTCCGAAGCCACACCCGAAAACCTAGGCCCACCCGAGACCGACCTCGAAGCCGGCATGCGGATCGGCGAGTACGAGATCGAGGAAAAGATCGGTCAGGGCGGGTTCGGCACCGTCTATCGCGCCGTCCATCCCGTGATCGGCAAGGTCGTCGCGATCAAGGTGCTCGCGCGCAAGTTCAGCGTCGATCCCGAGATGGTCTCGCGGTTCATCGCGGAGGCGCGGTCGGTCAACCAGATCCGCCACCGCCACATCATCGACATCTTCCTGTTCGGTCACCTCGAGGACGGCCGCAACTACTACGTGATGGAGTACCTCGACGGCGAGCCGCTCGACGCGCGGATCGATCGCGCCAAGCGGATCCCGCTCGCCGATGCGCTACCGATCCTGCGCGGCATCGCGCGCGCGCTCGACGCGGCGCACGCAAAGGGCGTGACGCATCGCGATCTCAAGCCGGAGAACGTGTTCCTCGTGCGGGACGCGGATAGCGGCGAGGTCTGGCCGAAGCTGCTCGATTTCGGGATCGCGAAGCTGATGGGCTCCGACGATCCGCAGAAGCACAAGACGCGGACCGGGATCCCGATCGGAACGCCGTTCTACATGTCGCCGGAGCAGTGTCGCGGCAAGGACGTCGATCACCGCACCGACTACTACGCGTTCGGCGTCGTCGCGTATCAGCTGCTGACCGGCGAGGTCCCGCTCGACGCGGACGACTACATGACGATCATGATGCGCCAGCTCGCCGACGAGCCCGCGCCGCCGTCGACGATCGTCGCGGATCTGCCGCCGGGGATCGACGAAGCGATCGCCTGGCTGATGAAGAAGAACCGCGACGAGCGGCCTCCGAGCCTCGGTGCGGCGATGCGCGCGTTCGATCAGGCGGCGGAAGAGTCGGGGATCGCGATCCCGAAGTCGACGCTGTCGTACGACGCGGTGACGCCGCCGGCGGGCGTGCGCATGCCGACTCCGACGCCGAAGTCGGCGAAGTTGCCGACCGCGCCGACCGCGCCCGCGCTCGCAGCGACGATCGCGAGCGGCGAGGGGATGGCGCTGCCGGCGAAGCGATCGATGGTGCCGTGGCTCGTAGGAGGCATCGTGGTGGTCGCGATCGCGGTGGTCGCGATCGTGATGGTCGTGATGAAGAGCGATCAGAAGCCGGTGACGATCAACGTGCCGGTCGCAGCGCCCGCGCCCGCGCCTGCGCCTGCGCCTACACCGCCGAAGCCGGCACCAGCCGCGATGCCTGCGCCTGCACCGACGCCGGCCGCGACCACGCCGCCTACGCCTACGCCTACGCCTACGCCTACGCACCGACCGAAGCCGAAGCAGAAACCGGATCGCGACGACATCATCGACGTGTTCGGGAAGGACAAGTAATGCGCTGGCTCGTCTTGTTGCTGGTGGGTTGCACGAGCTTCGATCCGATCACGCGCGGCGTGTGCGGCAATGGCATCGTCGAGGCGGGCGAGGATTGCGACTCGACCGATCCGAGCTGCATCGCCTGCGCGGTCGCCTGCATGACGGCGATGGACTGCCCGAACAGCGCGTACACCTGCGGCACCGACGATCGCTGCCACGCGCCGGGCGGCAGCGTCGGCCAGGGCCAGGTTGCCGGCGCGTTCGCGGTCGATAGCTATCGGATCACCGACATCGATCAGGACGGCATCGGCGATGTCGTCGGGATGTCGCGGTCGTCGATCAACGTGCGCCACGGCGCCGCGTCGGGCCAGCTCTCGCAATTCGAGTCGACGCTGACGCCGACCCAGACCGGACCCGCGTCGTTCGGCAACCTGGATGGCGACGCCTCGCTCGACGTCGCCATCACGACGCCCGATGGCATTGTCGCGTACACGTCGCCGTACGGGTCGCTATCGCCGCTCGACGTCAACAATCTGATCGCCGATCCGAACGCGTCGGGAGCGCTCGACGTGCGTTACGTGTTCACGGTCACCCACGAAGCGATCGGTGGCTTCGTCGTCGACGACACGAACGATGCGAATCACGGCAAGGTCGCGTACGCGGTGTTCGACTTCGCGGACATCAAGCACCCGCCGAACGGCGCACCGTGCAGTCAGATCATCGATCAGACCGAGCTGTCGCCCGACTTCATCGACGTCTACCAGGTCGCGCCCGACGGCGCGACGCCGGCCGACACCGTCGTCGCGATGCTGACCGGTACCGGCACGCTGAAGCGGCTGTGCGTGATGGCGATCCACAAGGCGAACGTGCTCGCGCTGTCGACGGTCACCGACATCACGCCGGCGAATGCCCCGATGTACTCGACGAAGCCGATCCTCGCCGATCTGTCGATCGACGCCGACCATTGCCCCTCGCTGATCGACGTCGACGGCGGCCCCGCGGCGCTCAAGAAGTACGACGGCGTCGCGGCCGCGGTCGGCGACCATCACTGCACGCTGAAGCCCGCGGGGGTCGGCGGCGATCCGGTGCCCGCGATCCCGGTCGGCTCGCCGATGACGAAGATCATCGGCCGTGCTGCGCTCAACCCGGTCACCGCCGGCTACGCGAACGATCAGATCGTCACGAGCGACGGCATCTACATCTACAACGGCAGCGGGTTCGGCTCGGTCTACCAGTCCGCGCGGCCGTGGTCGCACGTCGCGTTCGCAGACCTCGACAAGGACGGCTCGACGGATCTCGTGCTCGCAGGGCAGGGCGCCGACGACCTCGACATCCTCTACAACCGCTCGGTCCTGAGCTATCCGGTCTACGAGCTACTGCGCCTCGATACCCAGGCGGAGGTGACGTCGATCGTGATCGATGACTACGACGGCAACGGCTACCTCGATATCTTGTTCAGCGAGAAGCTCGCGAATCACACCGCACTCGACGTCGCCTACAACACGAGCGATCGCCCGCTCGATCCGGTCCAGGTCGGCGCGGTCGCGAACCTGATCGCATCCGCGAAGATCGGCTTCCCCGACTCGGCCGATCCGCTCGATCAGGTCGCGGACTTGCTCGTACTGACACCGGGCGATCCGTACGCGGGCCTCACGTTCCTGCACGGCAGCGCACAGCGAACGATGATGCCGTACTTCGATCCACGCGGCAGCGACGGCACCGTGAACTACCAGAAGACGACGCTGTTCCGCGGCACCGTGATCGGCTCGTTCGTGCCGACGATCGGCGGCGGCGCGGATCATCCCGACCTCGTCGGCATCGCGGTCCCGACCTCGACCGGCAGCATGGCCGGCGCGAACCCGCGCGTGTGGATCGCCGATGGCAACGTCGTCACGCTCGACAGCACGCAGTCCGACGGCGCGAAGCTGAATGGCCTCGCGGCATGCGGGCTCGGCACCGCGAACAGCGGCTGCGTCGAGGAGGCCGTGTACTTCCCGTGGGCGGTCTCGGCGAGCCACGACGTCGTGTTCGCGATCGACCACAAGACCTCGCCCGCCGCGAGCGTGTTCGATCCGAGCTCGCTGACCGCGACGACGATCACCGCGACGAACGCCGCCGGCTTCACGCCGATTCCGACGGGCTCGGTGATCCAGGCGATCCACGCCGCGGACCTCGATGGGGATGGCAACCAGGAGCTGATCGCGGCGTTCGCGCCGTCGGATCCCGGCTCGAAGGGCGGCGTGCTCGTCTGCGAGGTCGACGCCACCGGTCAGCCGAACAGCTGCACGGATATCGTCGCCGGTGCGATCGCCGCGGTCGCGCCGACGGCGACCTGCTTCGACGCCGCGCCGGGTCACTTCACCGCGCGCGATCGGTTCTCGGCGGCCGCGGCGCCGTCGGATCTGATCGTCGCGTGCAAGGACACCGGAACGACGCTGTATCGCGTGTCGTCATCTGCGGGGATGTATAGCGCCGAGGTCCTGCTGCACACGTCGACCGCGCTCGGCTCGATCGAGGTCGGCGACGTCACCGGTGACGGCGTCGATGACATCGTCGCGCTCGAAGGTGCCGCCGGCACCCAATCGCTCGTCGTGTTCGCGCAGTGCACGTCGCGCAACGCCTCGAGCTGCACGGGAGAGAGTCGATGAAGCGGGCGCTCGCGATCTTGATCCTGCTCACCGCCGTCGCTCACGCCGAGGATAAGGAAGCGGCCGAGCGCTACTTCCGCGCCGGCAGCAAGGCGTATTCGGCCCAGAACTTCGCGGCCGCGGCCGCGGACTTCGACGAGGCGTACAAGGCGATGCCGCTGCCCGAGATCGCGTTCTCGGCGGCGCAGGCGTATCGCCGGCTCTATCGGCTCGACGCGAAGCCCGACTACGTACGGCGCTCGGTCGAGCTCTATCGGCTCTATCTCGACAAGGTGAAGTCGGGTGGCCGCGTCGGCGACGCCGCCGACAGCCTCGGGGAGATGGAGCGCGAAGCGGATCGGCTCGGCATCAAGGTCGCGCCGGGCGCAGCGCCGGCGCCGGTCGTCGAGCACACGCGGCTCGGCGTCTCCGTCACGATCGCCGGCCAGGCAACCGACACGTCGCTGCGCGAGGTCGGCGATGCGACGGGCGAGGTCGCGAAGGGCCTCCACGCGACGCTCGACGGCAAACCGATCGAACCGTTCGCGCTCGTCGACGTCGATGCGAAGGATCACGTGATCGCGGTCAGCGCAGACGGCTACATGCCCGCGGACAAGCACGTCGTCGCGATCGCGGGCCAGTCGCAGCTGATCGAGCTCGAGCTCCACGCGAAGCCCGCGACCGTCACGGTCAAGACCGAGGCCGATGCAGTGGTCTCGCTCGATGGGCGGGCCGAGCCGGGCTTCACCGCCGAGGTCCCGAGCGGCAAGCACCTGCTCGTCGTCACCCATCGCGGCCGCGAGCCCTTCGGCAAGGAGCTCACGCTCGCGCGTGGCGAAACGCTCACGGTCACGGCACCGCTGCACGAGACGGCGCGCAGGCGCGCGGTGCCGTGGGTGTTGACCGGCGCCGGTGCGCTCGCGATCGGTGCGATCACGACGGGAGCTGTCGCGCTCGTGGAGAATTCGCATGCGTCGACACTGCGCGACGAGCTCGCGAAGGGGAACCAGCAGCCGAGCACGGCCGACGACTACGATCGCACGGTGAATTCGCGCGACCACTTCGTCACCGCGACGTGGATCCTCGGCGGTGCCGCGGTCGCCGCGGGCGCGACGGGCCTCTTGCTCTATTACTTCGACCAGCCGAGCGCCGAGTCCGTGCGACTCGGTCCCGAGATTCGGCCGGTGATCGGGCCGACATCGGCCGCCGCGATGCTGACCGGGCATTTCTAGGCCGATGCGCTGTGGCTGTTCGGCGCGCTGACCGCTCTATGATGCGGATAAGCCTTCGATCGCAGTCGCCGGGCATTTCTAGCGGTTGCACCGGGGGCGAACCGCCGGTACAAGGCATCGCACATGGGCACGACGGGTAAGCGGCTGACCGCTGCGGTGGCAACCACCCTCACGTTCGAGAAGTTCTGGCAGTGGCTCGGTGGCCACGCGAACTGCATCGTCCGCGCAGGCACGCCCGAGACCGTGCTGCTCGATCACGATGACTTTCACTGGACGCTCATCAACGAGGACGACCACACGCGGGTTGTCCAGCTCGCACGCGCGAAAGATCTGGTAGGCGAGATGCTCGTGTTCTCGGCCGAGATCGCCTACGTCCAGGTCGAGCCGACGGAGACCGAAGGTGAATGGCTGTTCGAGTGCGTGATCGAGAACGAGAAGACGCGCGAAGTTGCGTATCACTTCGTGATGGCGCACGAGTACGACGATGGCGAGCACCGCCGCGAAGAGAAGTGGACGCACTAGCGTGCTAATGTCGTTCGCGTGAGCGACGACGAGACCGCGCAAGGCCGGATCGGCCAGGTCGTCGACAACCGCTACAAGCTCACCGAGGTGATGGCGGCGGGCGCGATGGGCGAGGTCTACAAGGCCGAGCGCGTGCCGGTCGGCAAGCTCGTCGCGGTGAAATTCCTCCACGCGTCGTTCGTCAGCGACTCGGAGTTCCAGGCGCGGTTCGATCGCGAGACCCGCGTGATGAGCAAGCTCGCCCATCCGAACTGCGTGTCCGTCGTCGATTTCGGGGTGTGGAAGGACAACCCGTACCTCGTGATGGACTTCGTCGCCGGTACGACGCTGCGCAAGCGGCTCGACGACGAAGGCGCGCAGACGGTCGGCCAGGCACTCGCGCTCGCGCGCCAGATCACCGCGGGGCTCGCGCACGCGCACGAGCAGGGCATCATCCACCGCGACATCAAGCCGGCGAACATCATGATCTCCGACGAGATCGGTCACGGCGAGCGCGTGCGGATCCTCGATTTCGGGCTCGCGCGTCTGCGCGGCAACGTCGGTCGCGATGCGACGCAGACGAACATGGTCGTCGGCACACCGAACTACATGGCGCCGGAGCAGACGGTGCCGGGCGCGACGATCGACGCGCGCACGGATCTCTATGCGGTCGGCGTCGTGCTGTTCGAGATGGTCGTCGGCGAGCGGCCGTTCGCGGCCGAGGACACGATGGCGCTCCTCGGCATGCATCGCGGCGCGCCGATTCCGCGGCTCGCCGATCGCGTGCGCGAAGGCACCGAGCTCCCCGACGGACTGCAGACGCTGATCGACAAGGCGATGGCGAAGGCGCCTGCCGATCGGTTCCAGAGCGCGATCGAGATGCAGCAGGCGATCGACGAGATCATCAGCCAGAAGTCTGGTCCGATCGTGATCGAGACTGCGGGCAAGGCCGAGTCGGTGAAGGTCAAGCGGCCGATCGGTGCAGCTGCCGTCGGCGCGGCGTCGACAATGGTCGCCGATACGAGCGACATCGACGAGACCCGGCACGAGCCGATGCGGCCGAGCGTGCGCGAGATGGCGCCGAAGAAGTCGCGGTTCGGGCGCACGCTGTTCATGCTCGTGATCCTCGTCGGTGGCGCGAGTGCGATGGCGGGATACTTGATCACGCATCGCGACGATCGTCCGAAGCAACCCGTCGCCGCGACGCACGACGATGCGCCGACAGTTGCGATCGCGATCGACGCAGCTGCTGCGATCGCGAACGCACCTGCGCTCGACGCAGAAGCGCCGCCGCCGATCGACGCCGCGCAGGTCGCGATCATCGAGCCCGACGCGGCGCAAGCTGGCTCCGCTGTAGGTTCGGGATCCGGATCCGACGAAATCGAGATCGATCCTGAAAAAGCCGAGGACCTCGATCCGGCGAAAGGCTCCGCCGACACCGCCGAAGAAGAGGGCAGCGATGCGCCCGCTTCGAACGCGGAGGCCGAGCAGAAAGCGCAGACGCCGACCGCGACCGCGCCTCAGCTCGCGACGAACGTCCATGACGCGGTCGTCCTGATCAAAGACGGAAAGCGCCAGGAAGCGATCACGAGCCTGCGGCTCCTCCAGAAGAAGAACCCCAAGAGCGCGTACATCCCATTCCTGCTCGGGAGTCTCTATTTCGACCAGACCTGGTGGTCGGTCTCGATGGACAACTACGCCCAGGCGATCCACATCAACATCGCCTACAAGAACAACCCGGTCATTAACCGCAATCTAATCAAGATGTTGTCGAGCTCGAAGACGCGCGTACGAGCCTCGAGCTTCATCCGCGGCATGGGCCGATCGGCGATTCCCTACCTTAGATATGCCGCTGCCCACGACCCGAATTCGACCGTCAAGAAGACGGCCGGGACGCTGGTCAAGCAGATCCATTAGGCGAGGCGGTAATGCGCCTTGACAGAAGGGCGCGGATCCATAAGATTCCGCGCTCGCTCCATGCCTACGATCAATCAGCTTGTCCGCAGCGGCCGTGAAAAGGTTCGCACCAAATCGGCCTCTCCGGCTCTGAAGCAGTGCCCCCAGAAGCGTGGCGTCTGCACGCGCGTCTACACGACGACGCCGAAGAAGCCGAACTCGGCGCTCCGCAAGGTCGCTCGCGTTCGCCTGACGAACGGTATGGAAGTCACGTCGTACATCCCGGGCGAGGGTCACAACCTCCAGGAGCACTCGGTCGTCCTCATCCGTGGCGGCCGCGTCAAGGACCTCCCGGGTGTCCGCTACCACATCATCCGCGGCACGCTCGATACGACCGGCGTGCAGAACCGCAAGCAGTCGCGCTCCAAGTACGGCGCGAAGCGTCCCAAGTAAGGAATCAGGGAAAAGACCATGCCCCGTAAAGGTGAAGTTCCGAAGCGCCAGGTCCTCCCGGATCCGAAGTACACCGATGCGCCCGGCGACGTCCGCCGCCGCATCACCAAGTTCGTCAACGTCGTGATGGAAGACGGCAAGAAGGCCGTCGCCGAAGGCATCGTCTACGGCGCGATGGATCTCGTCGCAGAGCGCGCCAAAGATGATCCGTTGAAGGTCTGGGAGCGCGCGCTCGGCAACGTCCGCCCACGCGTCGAGGTCAAGAGCCGCCGCGTCGGTGGTTCGACGTACCAGGTCCCGGTCGACGTTCGCCCGGACCGCTCGCTCGCGCTCGGGATGCGCTGGCTGGTCGAGTACGCGCGTGACCGCAACGAGAAGACGATGATCGATCGCCTCGCGAACGAGATCGTCGACGCCGCCCAGAACCGTGGCAACGCGGTCAAGAAGCGCGAAGACGTCCACAAGATGGCCGACGCCAACAAGGCGTTCGCTCACTACCGCTGGTAAGCACGTAACGAACAAAGAGGCGTCCGGCAGGTGGGGAAACCCAAACCGCCGAGCGCGACAGAGATGGCAACCCGCCCAGACACCGCCCGCTCGATCCCCATGGATCGCACCCGAAACATCGGGATCATGGCGCATGTCGACGCGGGCAAGACCACGACGACCGAGCGGATGCTGTTTTATACTGGCGTCACCTCGCGGATCGGCGAGGTCGACGACGGCGCTGCGTTCACCGATTGGATGCAGCAGGAGCAGGAGCGCGGGATCTCGATCACCGCCGCTGCGACGACGTTCACGTGGCCGCGCGGCAAGGCTGCCTGCCTCGTCAACCTGATCGACACGCCGGGACACGTCGACTTCACGATGGAAGTCGAGCGCTCGCTCCGCGTGCTCGACGGCGCGATCGCGGTGTTCTCGGCCGTCGAGGGCGTCGAGTCGCAGAGCGAGACCGTGTGGCGCCAGGCCGACCGCTATCGGATTCCGCGCCTCGCGTTCATCAACAAGCTCGACCGCGAAGGTGCCGATCCGGCCCGCGTCGTCGAGGAGATGAAGAGCCGGCTCGGTGCGACGCCGATCGCGATCCAGCTCGCGATCGGTACGGGGGCTGCGTTTGCGTCGGTGATCGACCTGATCGCGATGCGCAGCCGGACCTGGGATCGCGAATCGATGGGCGCGACGTTCACCGACGGTCCGATCCCGCACGCGCACGCGTCAGCGGCGAGCCGCGCGCGCGAAGCGATGATCGAAGCGATCTCCGAGCACGACGACGAACTGATGGCGGCGTGGGTCGCGGGACGCGAGCTCTCCGTCGATCAGATCAAGGCGGCGCTCCGTCGCGTGACGCTCGCGAACCGCGGCGTGCCGACGCTCGTCGGCGCGGCGTTCCGCAACCTCGGCATCCACAACCTCCTCGATGCGGTCGTCGATTTCCTGCCGTCGCCCGTCGACGTCGCCGGCGGCGTCGTCCGCGGTCGCGATCCGCAGGACCCGCAGGCGGCACCGTCGATCGTGCGCAAGATCGGCGACGACCAGCCGCTCGCCGCGCTCGCGTTCAAGGTCCAGTCCGACGACAGCGGCGGCCAGCTCACGTTCGTTCGCGTCTATGCCGGATGCTTGAAGGTCGGCGACGCCGTCCTCAACGCGACGCGCGGCCAGCTCGAGCAGGTCGGCAAGCTCGTCCGCATGTTCGCGAACCGTCGCGAAGACATTCGCGCGATCGAGAGTGGCATGATCGGCGCGATCGTCGGCTCGTCGAAGATCGGCACCGGCGACACGCTGTGCGATCCTCGTAACCCGATCCTCCTCGATACGATCGCGATCCCGTCGACGGTGATCAACGTGATCGTCGAGCCGGAGACCGACGAGGACGCCGGCAAGATCATGGCGGCGCTCGATCGCCTCGCGCTCGAGGATCCGTCGTTCCGCGTGAAGACCGATCCCGAGTCGGGCCAGATTCTTCTCTCGGGCATGGGCGAGCTCCACCTCGAGATCGTCGTCGAGCGCCTGCGCCGCGAGCTCGGCGTGAAGGCGCGCGTCGGCAAGCCGCAGGTCGCGTATCGCGAGACCGTGACCCGTCGCGCCGAGGGCGAGAACAAGTTCGTCCGGGTCGCCGGCGGCCCGGGGGGATCCCGGGGCGAATACGGCCACGTCCAGCTCGTCGTCGAGCCGACCGACCGGGGCGGGGGCTACGTCTACGAGAACCGCGCATCCCAGACGGACATCCCGTCGGAGCACGCTCCCGCGATCGCGGCGGGAGTGGCAGAGGCCGTCGAGCGCGGAGTGATCGCTGGCTACGCCATGACCGACCTCCGGGTCCAGGTCGTCGGCGGCAGCTATCACCCAGTAGATTCAAACAATTACGCGTTCAAAGTGGCCGGTGGCAAGGCGTTCGTCGCAGCCGCGAACAAGGCCTCTCCGACCATCCTCGAGCCGATCATGGCGCTCGAGGTCGTAACCCCCGAAGAATCCGTCGGCGATGTCCTCGGAGATTTGCACGCACGCCGTGGAAAAGTCGCTGGAATTACCGCGAGGCCTGGTGTACAAGCCGTCGCCTGTTTTGTCCCCATGGCTTCTATGTTCGGATACGCGACCGACCTTCGGTCCCGCTCTAGAGGCCGCGCTACTTACTCGATGGAACTCGATCACTACGCTGAAGTGCCCCTTCAGCTCCGCGAAGAACTGACCGCTCGTTAAGGAGAAGCCACCGTGTCGAAAGAGAAATTCGTCCGCAACAAGCCCCACGTCAACATCGGCACGATCGGCCACGTCGATCACGGCAAGACCACGTTGACCGCTGCGATCACGAAGGTCCAGTCGACGAAGGGCTTCGCGAAGTTCACGGCGTTCGATCAGATCGACAAGGCGCCGGAAGAGAAGGCTCGCGGCATCACGATCTCGACGGCACACGTCGAGTACGAATCGGAGAAGCGCC
>Ga0207687_10000977_pt1 | contig 19448 bp, 16 predicted proteins | sample KBSM54metaG_FD_184399 | JGI IMG/M metagenome (GOLD analysis project Ga0207687, IMG submission 184399) | Miscanthus rhizosphere microbial communities from Kellogg Biological Station, Michigan, USA - KBS M5-4 metaG (SPAdes) (version 2) | ecosystem: Host-associated > Plants > Roots > Rhizosphere >...
CCGGCACTGATCGGGCCGTCCGACAATCAGGTGTTCCAGATGAGCAACGAGTCGCGCGTCGATTTCAACTGGGAGGCGGCGCCGGGCGCGACCGGCTATCAGCTCGAAGTCTCCCGCTCCCGGCTCTTCTCGACGCTGGAGATCAACGCCAAGCGTCCGAAGACGACGGCCGGCGCGCGCGTGACGTCGGAGGGGACGTTCTACTGGCGCGTCGCCTCGCTCGGGGCGGACGGCGACGCCGGACCGTACTCGCAGTTCCGGCGGTTCCGGGTCAGCGGCGGCGGCAAGGGACCGGCTCCGTCGAACGGTGACACCACGCCGCCCGAGCTGGCCCTGAAGGCGCCGTTCGGCGTCGGCGGAGCGAACTACATCATCGAAGGCAACACCGAGCCCGGCGCGACGGTGTTCATCAACAACGAAGAGGTGGAGGTCGAATCGGGCGGCCACTTCAAGAAGCTCATCTTCCTCGGCAAGATCGGACGGAACGACATCATCGTCAAAGCGGTCGATCCGGCCGGCAATCCGACAGTCAAATCTCAAACCGTAATCGTCAGCGAAGAATAGTTTCCGCAGTGCCGTGACAGGCGAGTAGCCTGTCCATCATCCACACCCGGGGCAAGTCTTTTGCACCGCGGCAGGCTCAGGCCCACGAACTACCTGGTAAAGGATTCAACTCAGTCAATGGCGGTCAAATCACTTCTATCGATGTTCTCGAACGATCTGGCGATCGACCTCGGGACAGCCAACACTCTGGTCTACGCCAAGAACAAGGGCATCGTCGTCCGCGAGCCCTCGATCGTGGCCGTCAACAAGATCAACAACAACGTCGAAGCGGTCGGCAAGGAAGCGAAGGAAATGCTCGGCCGCACGCCCGGCAACATCGTCGCCATCCGTCCGATGAAGGACGGCGTCATCGCCGACTTCGAAGTGACGGAGAAGATGATCAGCTACTTCATCAAGAAGGCGCACGGCCGGAAGCACTTCGTCAAGCCGCGCATCGTCATCTCCGTTCCCTCCGAGATCACGCAGGTCGAAAAGCGCGCCGTGCGCGACTCGGCGTTGCGGGCCGGGGCGACCGAGGTCTACCTGATCGAGCAGGCCATGGCCGCCGCGATCGGGGCGGGACTGCCGATCACCGATCCGACCGGCAACATGATCGTCGACATCGGCGGCGGGACGACCGACGTCGCCGTGATCTCGCTGGCCGGCATCGTCTACTCGCGCTCGGTGCGCGTGGCCGGCAACGAGATGGACGACGCGATCATTCAGTACATCAAGCGGAAGTACAACCTCCTCATCGGCGAACGGACCGCGGAGCAGATCAAGATGGAGATCGGCTCGGCCTTCCCGCTGGACGAGGAGATGACGATGGAAATCAAGGGACGCGACCTGGTGGAAGGCGTTCCCAAGACCCTCGTCGTGAGCGACGAGGAGATTCGCGAGGCGCTCTCCGAGACCGTGGCCACGATCGTCGAAGCGGTGCGCGTGGCGCTGGAGCGGACCCCGCCCGAGCTCTCCGCCGACATCATGGACAAGGGCATCATCATCGCGGGCGGCGGCTCGATGCTGAAGAACCTCGACAAGCGCCTGCGCGAAGAGACCGGCCTCCCGGTGACGCTGGCCGAAGACCCGCTGGCGTGCGTCGCCCTCGGCACGGGACAGATGCTCACCGATTTCAATTTGCTGCGGAAGATTTCGATCGAATAGTTGGCCGTGAACAGTTGGCCGTTGGCAGTAGTTTGCTGCCAACGGCCAACCGTCAACTGCCAACTTTTTCTGGCAACAATCCTGCTGAGTTCCCCGACGGAAACATGGAAGACGTAATCCGCAGCCGGCCGACGCTCCTCTTCTTCATCGTCCTGGCTTTGCTGTTCCTCGTCATGAGCCGCAGCAGCCAGACGCGCTATGTCGGGGAGACGCGCACGATGTTCGAGCGCACGGTGATGACGATCTTCTCCCCCGTTCCGAAGACGGTGAACTGGCTGGGGCGATCGACGTCCGACATGTACCACGGCTACCTCGACATGCGCCGCGCGGTGAACGAGAACATGGAGCTGCGGCGCAAGGTCGCCGACCTGACGACGAAGAATCTCAAGCTCTCGCAGTCCGAGACCGACGTCCGCCGCATCCGCACGCTCCTCGGCTACTCGGAGCAGGTCGACATGCCGACCACGCTGGCGACGGCGATCATGCTCGACACCTCCGGCCGCTTCAAATCGATCGTCATCGACCGCGGCTCCGACACCGGCATCGAAGTGAATGACGCCGTGGTGAACGCCAACGGCCTGATCGGACGCGTGGTGCTGACGACGAAGGACATGGCGAAGGTGCAGCTCGTGACCGACGGCAACTGCGCGGTCGGCGCGCTCGTCGACCGCACGCGGCGTCAGGGCGTGGTCCGCGGCGACGGCGGAGGGGGCGCGCAGATGTACGACATCCCGTCGCTCGCCGACGTCGTGCCGGGCGACACGGTGCTCACGGCCGGCATCGACGGCATCTATCCGAAAGGGATCCCGGTCGGCACGGTGGTGAAGGCGGACAAGGGCGCCGATCTGTTCAAGACCATCGCCCTCAAGCCGGCCGTCGACTTCGGCTCGATCGAGGAAGTGATCGTGATTCACACGCGCAAGATCCCCGCGCCGGTGGTGAGGTACTCCCCTTGAGATGGCTTCGATTCATCATCGGCCTGCTGATCGCGCTGACGCTTCATTCGCTGCTCGACAGCTTCTTCCCGAACGCGCTGGCGTTCTTCAATCCGTACGTCATCCTGGTCATCTATTACTCGATGGGAGGCAACGTCTTCGGCGCGATCATCGCCGGCGTCGCCGCCGGCCTGGTGCAGGACGCCTTCTCCGGCGCGATGTTCGGGCTGCACGCGTTCTCCCTGACCGTCTGCGCCTACACGATCGCGTACATCAACGCCCGCCTCGTGCTGCGCGGCACGCTCGCCTTCGGCGCCTGCCTGGCCGGCGCGGTGATCGTGAACGAGCTGGTGATCTACATCCTGGTGAACATCCTGGTGAAGCAGAAGATCGAGATGTTCGAGCAGGGGTTGCTGGTGAAGACGATCTTCACGCTGTTGTTCGGGATGCTCGTGTATCAGCTGCTGACACTGTTCTTACGTGAGGAGCCGATCGAAGCGACGAGAAGGCCGATCGGAGGATGGTGAGAGAGCTGTTGAGCTGTTGAGCGATTGAGCTGTTCAGGGGCTCAATCGCTCAACGGCTGAAGAGCTCAAAAGCTTATGCGCGTCTACAGAGACGATCAGAAATCGATCAACTTCCGCATCAACGCCGTGATGTGGGGGGTCCTCGCCATCTTCGTGTTTCTCGCCGGGTCGTTCTGGTTCGTGCAGGGCGTGCAGGCGGAGAAGTACCGCGGACTGTCCGAGTCGAACGCGCTGCGGGAGAACGTCACGCCGGCCAAGCGCGGGCTGATCATGGATCGCTACGGCAAGATCCTGGCGGACAACCAGCCCGCGTACTCGCTCACCCTCGACCGCATCATCATGGCGCCGCTGGTGAAGGCCGACGCGACGCACCGGGCGAAGCTGATCGCGTTCCTGGCCGAGGTCCTGCAGCTGACGCCGCAGGAGATCGAGACCCGCTTCGAGAAGGGGAAGGCGCTCCCCGCCACCCACCCGTTCGAGGTGGCCGAGGACCTGGCGATGCCGCAGGTGGCGTCGATCCAGGCTCACAACCTCACGTTCCCCGAGCTCACGGTCAATCCGGTGCAGCGCCGCAATTACCCGTACGGCACGATGTCGGCGCACGTGCTCGGCTTCATCGGCGAGGTCGGCGAAAAAGATCTCACCGCGCACAAGGACCTCAAGCAGGGGGACCTCATCGGCAAGCGCGGAGTGGAGCTGATGTACGACAAGTGGCTGCGCGGCAAGGACGGCGCGCAGTACTGGGAGTACGACAGCCACGGCCGCCGCCTCGAGGAGTACAAGCAGGCGCGCAAGGAAGCGGTGGCCGGCGACAACGTCTATCTCACGCTCGACTTCGAGCTGCAGCGCCGCGCGGAGCAGTACTTCATCGAGAACGAGTTCGTCGGCTCGGCCGTGGCGCTCGATCCGCGCAACGGCGAAGTGCTGGCCATGGTCTCCTCGCCGGCCTTCAATCCGAACGTCTACTCCAAGCGCTTCACGCCGCAGGTCTACAAGAACATCACGTCGAACCCGTTCAAGATCGAGCTCAATCGATCGATCCAGGGCCTCTACTCGCCCGGCTCGGTGTTCAAGGTGGTGATGGCCACCGCCGGTCTGGCCGAGGGAGCGATCGGACCGGGCACGACGTTCGACTGCGGCGGCAGCGGCGTCTTCTTCGGCCGCCGCTTCCGCTGCTGGCGCAAGCAGGGGCACGGAGCGGTGTCCGTCGAAAGCGCGCTCAAGGTGTCGTGCGACATCTTCTTCTACAACACCGGCGCGCGGCTCGGCGTCGACAAGATCTCCGAATGGTCGCACGACCTCGGCTTCGGCAAGATCAACCAGATCGATCTCGACGGCGAGAAGGCCGGCATCGTCCCTTCGACGCAGTGGGCGGCGACGAAGCAGCATCGCAAGTGGTACCCGTCGGAGACCATCTCCGTCTCCATCGGCCAGGGACCGCTCATCGTCACGCCGCTGCAGGTGGCGTCGATGATGGCGACGATCGCCAACGGCGGCACGCTGTATCGCCCGCACGTCGTCCGCTTCATCGAGCATCCGAATCCCGACGGCACGGTGCAGCGCTTCAAGGTGGCGACGCAGGCGCTGAGCCATCTGAGGTTGAACGCCGCCGCGCTGGGGCACGTGCGCGACGGCCTCTGGAAAGTGGTCAACGAAGAAGGAGGCACCGCCTCCAACGCGCGCATCGCCGGATTGAACGTCGCCGGCAAGACCGGCACGGTGCAGGTCATCGCCCAGCACGGCTGGTTCAGCACGGCCGGCCTGCCGTTCATGAGCCGCGATCACGCCTGGTTCGCGTCGTATGCGCCGGCCGACAATCCGCAGATGGTGGTGGTGGTGTTCGTCGAGCACGCCGGAGCGCACGGCGGCACCGACTCTGCGCCGCTGGCGAAGCTGCTCTACGAAGCGCGCTTCCAGCAGCAGCTGGAGAATGCGCGGCTCGACCTCTCCAACCCGGAGACGCTGCAGGCGATCAAGGAAGGCGAAGCGCCGCAGCCGGGACAGGTGCCGAAGCCTCCCGCGCAACCCGAGGGATCGGAGATCGGCCACTGATGTCGCGAGTCATGCGCGATCGCGGGTTCGCCGGGGTAGACCTGAACTTCCTCGGCACGGCGCTGGTCATCGCCACGGTCGGATGCCTGCTGCTCTACAGCGCCACCTACTTCACCGATCCCGGCCTGAGCATCTTTCACCGCCAGTTGATCTGGATCGCCATCGGCATCGTCCTCATGGCGATCTTCACCTTCGTCGATTACCACGTCTTCTTCGACATCGCCCCGATCCTCTACGGCATCGGCAACGTGATGCTCCTCTATCTATTGTTGTGGGGCCGGGTCACGGCGCACGTGAAGTCGTGGATCCACATCGGCGCGTTCCAGTTTCAGCCGGCGGAGTTCATGAAGGTGTTCACCGCGCTGATGCTGGCGCGCTTCTTCGACTCGAACGACCGCGCGTACCTCAATCTCCGCTCGTTCGTGGTGGCCATGGCCATCATCGCCCTGCCGGTCGGCCTGATCTTCGTGCAGCCCGACTTCGGAACCGCGGCGTCGTTCGCCCCGCTCATCGGCGTGGCGATGTTCTTCGGCGGCATCCGCTGGCGCGTCTGGGCCACGATGATCCTGGCATTGCTGGTGATCATCCCGATCGGCTATTTCAAGATCCTCAAGCCGTATCAGCGCGAGCGGGTGATGATCTTCCTGAATCCGGAGCGCGATCCGCTCGGGTCGGGCTACCAGGTCACGCAGGCCAAGATCGCCATCGGCTCCGGCGGCATTCACGGCAAGGGTTTCAAGCAGGGGACGCAGGCGAAGCTCGCCTTCCTGCCCGCGCGGCACACCGATTTCATCTTCGCCGTCCTCGGCGAGGAGTGGGGCTTCATCGGCGTCAGCATCGTGCTTTCGCTCTACCTCTTCCTCATCGTGCAGGCGCTGACGTTCGCCAAGAACGCGCGCGACCGGGGCGGCACGTTCCTCGCCATCTGCCTCATCGCCTTCTTCATCTTTCACGTGCTGATCAACGTGTCGATGCAGATCGGCGTCCTGCCGACGACCGGCATCCCGCTGCCGCTGATCTCGTACGGCGGCTCGTCGACGATGATGTTCTTCATGGCCATCGGCCTGTTGTTGAACGTCGACATGCGGCGCTTCGTGAACGCGTAAAATCGCCTCATCGTGACATTGACGTCGGGCACGCGCCTCGGCCCATACGAGGTCATCGCCCTTCTCGGCGCGGGCGGGATGGGCGAGGTGTATCGCGCGCGTGACACGCGGCTCGATCGCACCGTCGCGCTGAAGATCCTTCCGGAGCGCGTCTCGGCCACGACGATGGCGCGGGAGCGCTTCGAGCGCGAGGCGCGCGCGATCTCGGCGCTCAATCATCCGAACATCTGCACGCTCTTCGACGTCGGCAGCCACGACGGGACCGAGTACCTGGTGATGGAGCTGATCGACGGCGAGCCGCTCAAGGGGCCGCTGCCGCTGCCCGACGTGCTGCGCATCGGCGCCGCGATCGCCGACGCACTGGCCAGGGCGCATCGCGCCGGCATCGTTCATCGCGACCTCAAGCCGGCGAACATCATGCTGACGAAGAGCGGGCCGAAGCTGCTCGACTTCGGACTGGCGCGCAAAGCCGAGGAGTCGCATGGGCATGACGCGACGACGGTGATCGGCAAGGCGATCACGACGGAAGGAACGCTCCTCGGCACGCTGCCGTACATGGCGCCGGAACAGCTCGAAGGAAAAATGGCCGACGCCCGCACCGACGTCTTCGCGCTCGGCGCCGTGCTCTACGAACTGATCACCGGCCGTCGCGCGTTTCAGGCGGAGAGCCAGGCGAGCCTGATCACGAAGATCATGAGCGCGCAGCCGCCGCCGATCCGCGAGCTGCAGCCGATCGCCCCCGCCGCGCTCAATCGCGTCGTGATGAAATGCCTGGCCAAGGATCCGAACGACCGCTGGCAGGCGGCGAGCGACATCGCCGATGAATTGCGCTGGATCGCCGAGGGAGGCGAAGCGCCCGCCGCGATGGCGCGCACGAACAGGCGGACGCTCTTCATCGTCTCGGCGATCGCCGCGCTGCTCGCGCTCGGACTCGCGGCGGCGCTGCTGCGAAAACCGGCTGCGACGCAACCGACGCTCCGCTTCGAGATCAATCCGCCAGCAAACGGCTTCTTTCAGATCAACGATCCGCTCAACGGCATGCTCGCCGTCGCGCCCGACGGCACGAAGGCGATCTACGCGGCGAGCGGCGGCGACCGGAAGGCGAAGCTCTGGCTGCGCGATTTCGCGCGCGGCACGTCGGCGCCGATCGACGGGACCGACGACGGGACCACTCCCTTCTGGTCGCCGGACGGACATGCCGTCGGTTTCGTCGCGGAAGGAAAGCTGAAGACCGTCGGCCTCGGCGAGGGAAGCGTGCAGACGCTTTGCGACGTCGCCTCCAGCGGCGTCTTCGCCACCTGGATGCACGACGGCAGCGTGCTCTACACCGAAGCGTTGAAAGGGCCGGCATTGTGGCTCGTTCCGGGCGGCGGCGGTACGCCGAAAAAACTGCCGCTGATGGAGAAGGTCCTCGGCGTTTCGATCATCCAGTCGATCGGCTCGACGAGCCGTTTCTTCTTCTGCGGCGTCAACGCGCACGACAGCGATCTCTGGATCGGCGACGTCGACGGCGCTCCGCCGCGCGTACTGCTCGAGCATGTCAACCGGCCGGTCTACGTCGCGCCGTATCTGCTGTTCGTCCGCGAGGGGACGCTGTTCGCGCAGCGCTTCGACGAAAAGAAACTGCAACTCGAAGGAAAAGCGGCGACGGTGGCCGACGGCGTCTGGTCGTATTCGCCGATCGGGCAGGCGGCGGCCGCGGCGGGCGGCGACACGATCGTCTACGCGAACGCGTTCCGCGCCTCATCGATCCGCTGGCTCGATCGCGCCGGCCGCGATCTCGGCGAGGCGCTTCCGCCGAACGCGTACCGGCCGGTGATGCGCTTCTCGCCCGACGGCAAGCGCCTGGTCATGGACCTGACTGATCTTCGCACCGGCAGCGGCGACATCTGGATCGCCGACCTCGGAACGAAGTCGCTCAGCCGCTTCACCTACTCCGAGCACGATTACGGCACGCCGCTCTGGTCTCCCGACGGCCGGAGCATCGCCTACACATCAGACCTCGACGCTCCGCCCTTCATCTTCACGAAGCCGGTGAACGGGGGAGCGGAGCACGCGGTGACGAAACCGGGCTCCATCCAGTTCACGTACGACTGGCTGGCGGACGGACGGATTCTCTACGCCGCGACGAATCCGAAGTCGGGCTCGGACCTGATGCTCACGACACCCGACGCGAATTCCGAGGTCTGGCTGCAGACGCCGGCGAACGAATACGCCCCCCGGATCTCGCCCGATCAGAAGTGGATCGCCTACACCAGCGACGACTCGGGACGCACGGAGGCTTACGTCGCGCCGCTCGACCATCACGCCGATCGCGTGCGCGTGTCGGCCGACGGCGGCCGGCGGCCGGTGTGGAGCCGCGACGGCCGGGAGATCTACTTCGTCAACGGCGCCGATCTCTTCGCCGTGCCGGTGAAGGTCGCCGGCGGCGGCATCGACGCAGGCGCGGCGGTGCGCATCCACAATTCGAAGCGCGACATCGAATGCGTCGAAGTGGCGCCCGACGGCCGGCTGCTGGTCACCCTGCGCGAGGTGGCGAGTACGACGGCGCCGCTGCAGGTGATCGTCGGCTGGCGCGAAGAGCTCGAGCGGCGGGCGGCGGCGCGCGACTGATCAGCCGCGCAACTTCTCGATGTCGCGCCGCTCTTTCTTGGTGGGGCGTCCGGCGCCGCGCTCGCGGACGATGGTGACCTTCTCCACTTCCTGCTTCGGCGTCTCGTCGACATACATCGCGCGGGCGGCGTCCTTCGCCGCCTGCGTCTCCGGAAGGGCGGCAACGACGACCCTCCGGAAGTGCGTCCCGAGGAGAAACTCGACGACGTCGCCCTCCTTCACCGGGGCGGACGGTTTCACGCGCAGGCCGTTGATTTTCACCTTGCCGCCGCGGCACGCTTCGGTCGCGTCGGCGCGGTGTTTGAAAAGGCAGACCCACTTGAGCCAGTGGTCGATGCGATGTCGTTCCATCTGAAGGAGATATAATCGCCGATCCGGAGGTGCCATGATCAAGGCGGACATCGTCAACAAGGTTGCAGAGATGTCGGAAATTTCGCGCGTCAAAGCGGCTCAGGCCGTCGATACGGTGATCGAAGGTCTGCGCAACGCCCTCGCGCGCGGCCAGCGCATCGAGCTCCGTGGATTCGGCGTCTTTCAGGTCAAACAGAGGAAGAAGGGGATCGGCCGCAATCCCAAAACCGGAGTGGAAGTGAAGATCCCGCCCGGGAACACCATCCGGTTCAAGCCGGGCAAAGAGTTGCGAAACCTGCTGTAGGACAAGCTCTCAGCTTGTCCCGGACAACCTGAAGAGGTTGTCCTACGTAAAACGCCGGCGCCCGCCGGCGTTTTTTTTGTTCACAACGTGAACGTTCCGCAAACAGCCCCCCTTCCTGCGCAACCTTCCCCAACTTTTTACGAATCAATGCGTCGAAGGACGTAACGAACAACGGTATTACGACGCGCGCCGGCGTCACCTCCTTCAACCCCGGGAGCTGCGACCCAGGGCATGCAAATGTGGCGTCGGCGCGCCGGTTAACTCAAAACGGTAAAGAACTCGTAAACATAAAGGAGAAATGTTCGCCATGAAGAAACTCGCCACCGCACTCGCCCTGGTCCTCACCGCCGCCTGCGCCTCGACCCCGATGAACTCGTCCAGCGGCACCGACGCCACCGCGTTCGGCGCCTCCAAGGTCGCCGCGCGCTCCACCGACGCCCCGAACTACATCCTCTTCAGCTCCCCGAACTCCGTGCGCAACGTCGACTTCAGCACCAACGTCCCGGGCCTCAACCTGAAGGGAACGATCACCAACAAAGGCTTCTACCCGGCCGGCAAGATCGAAGGCCGCGGCACGTTCTGCGCCGAAGGGAAGGATTGGCTGAGCCTCGCCGACCTCTCCATCCACAAGGCCGCCGACGGCAAGTCGCCGGAAGGCTCCTACGTTCTCGGCTGTGTCTCTGCGAGCGGCTTCCAGCCTGCCTCGCGCGACGCCGTGGTGGTTCAGTAAGAACCGCCGCAATTCCTACCTCGCGACGGCCGCCGGAATGCGAGCCCGGCGGCCGTCGCCCTTTTGCTGTCGTACACTCCCCGCGTGAATCCTGACCAGACCGTCCTCGTCCTCGATTTCGGCTCGCAGTACACGCAACTCATCGCCCGCCGCGTCCGCGAGAACCGCGTCTACTCCGTCGTTCACCCCTTCGATTACCCGGTCGAAAAAATCCGCGAGCTCGCCCCGCGCGCGATCATCCTCTCCGGCGGCCCGCAATCGGTCTATTCCGAATCGGCTCCCATCTGTTCGCGCGAAGTGCTCGAGCTCGGCGTTCCGGTGCTCTGCATCTGCTACGGCATGCAGCTCGCCACGTATCTGCTCGACGGCAAGGTCGAAGCCTCGCCGGAGCGCGAGTACGGCCGCGCGGACATCGAAGTCACCGCCCAGTCGAGGCTCTTCGCCAACACACCGAAGCGCCAGCACGTCTGGGCCAGTCACGGCGATCGGATCATCGCCGCGCCGCCGGGATTCCGGGTCATCGCCTCATCGGACAACGCGCCGATCTCCGCGTTCGAAAACGAGCAGCGGCAATGCTTCGGCATCCTGTTTCATCCCGAGGTCACGCACAGCGAAGCGGGGACGCAGATCCTGCGCAACTTTCTCTTCGACATCGTCGGCTGCAAGCCGTCGTGGGACCTCGGCGACTTCCGCCGCCGCAAGGTCGAGGAGATCCGCCAGCAGGTCGGCGGACGCAAGGCCATCGCCGCGGTCAGCGGCGGGGTCGACTCCACCGTCGCCGCGCTGCTGGTGGCCGAAGCGATCGGCGATCAGCTGACCGCCGTCTTCGTCGACAACGGCGTGTTGCGCAAAAACGAAGCGGTGCAGGTCGCGTCGCGTCTCTCCGACCGCCTCGGGTTGCACTTCATCGCCATCGACGCGCGGCAGCGTTTCTACGACAAGCTCGTATCGATCGAAGATCCGGAGACGAAGCGCAAGCGCATCGGCAACGAGTTCATCGCCGTCTTCGAGGAAGAGGCGAAGAAGATTCCGGACGTCGAGTTCCTCATGCAGGGGACGCTCTATCCCGACGTCATCGAATCGGTCTCCATCAAGGGACCGTCGGCCGTCATCAAGACGCATCACAACGTCGGCGGTCTGCCGGAGAAGATGGGACTGAAGCTCATCGAGCCGGTGCGCGAGCTGTTCAAGGATGAAGTGCGGCAGCTCGGCATCGAGCTGGGACTGGAAGAGGAATTCGTCTGGCGTCATCCCTTTCCCGGCCCCGGTCTCGCCGTGCGCATCCTCGGCGAGGTGAACGCGGAGCGCGTGGAGATCCTGCAGAACGCCGACGAGATCGTCATCGACGAGATCCGCCGCGCCGGCCTCTATCGCGAGATCTCGCAGGCCTTCGCCGTGCTCCTCCCCGTCCGCAGCGTCGGCGTCATGGGCGACGAACGGACCTATGAGAACGTCCTCGCCGTGCGCGCCGTGTCGACCACCGACTTCATGACCGCCGACTGGTACCGCATGCCGCACGACGTCCTCGACCGCATCGCGCGCCGCGTGGTGAACGAGGTGCGCGGCGTGAACCGCGTCGTGTACGACGTCTCCAGCAAGCCGCCGAGCACGATCGAATGGGAATGAAGTCGCCCATCACCTTCAACCGTCCGACGCTCGTCGGCAACGAGCTCGATTACGTCCGGGACGCGATCGAGCAGGGCCACATCTCCGGCGACGGCACTTACACGCGGCGCTGCGAGTCGCTGCTGCGCGAGCTCCTCGGTTCGCGCGTGCTGCTCACCACGTCGTGCACGCACGCCCTGGAGATGGCCGCGCTGCTGCTCGACATCCAGCCGGGCGACGAGTTCATTCTTCCCTCGTTCACCTTCGTCTCCACCGCGAACGCGTTCGTGCTGCGCGGCGCGCGTCCGATCTTCGTCGACATCCGCCCCGACACGCTGAACATCGACGAGACGCGGATCGCCGCCGCCATCACGCCGCGCACGCGCGCCATCGTGGTCATGCACTACGCCGGCGTCAGCTGCGACATGGACGCGATCCTGGAGATCGCGCGCAATCACGGCCTGCCGGTGATCGAAGACAACGCGCACGGCCTCTTCGGCGCGTATCGCGACCGTCCTCTCGGCACGTTCGGCGCGCTGGCCACGCTCAGCTTTCACGAAACGAAGAACGTCTTCTGCGGAGAAGGGGGAGCGCTCATCCTCAACGACGCGGCGCTCGAATCGCGCGCCGAGGTGCTGCGCGAAAAAGGGACCGACCGCAGCCGCTTCTTCCGAGGTGAAGTCGACAAGTACACCTGGGTCGACGCCGGTTCGAGCTACGTCCCGGCCGACGTTCTGGCGGCGTTCCTCCTCGCGCAGCTCGAGAAGCGCGAGAGCGTGCAGGAGGCGCGGCGCACGCTCTGGATCCGTTATCGCGACGAGCTCGCGTCGTGGGTGCGGGAGCGCGGTTACGCACTGCCCACCGTTCCGCCGGAGTGCTCGCCGGCGTACCACCTCTTCCATCTCGTGCTCAATTCCGCGGAGGAGCGGAGCGCGTTCATCGAGCACATGCGCGGACGCGGCATCCAGGCGATCTTTCACTACATCCCGCTGCACAACTCTCCGATGGGGATGCGTCTCGGCGGACGTCCCGGCGACTGTCCGGTCGCCGAATCGGTCAGCGAGCGCCTGGTGCGCCTGCCGTTCTACACGAGCATGCCGGCGGAGACGCAACAGCTCGTGATCGACGCGGCGCGCGAGTTTTTTTGACAGGCATCCGCTCGATCAGCATCATCGCGGACATGACCGAGGTCACGCACGACACGCTCGCCGAATCGACCGAGGAGGCCGAAGCCGTCGCGCCGGCGAAGCCGGTACCGCTGCTCGAGCGCACCCTACCTCTCTTCGGGATCTTTCTCGCCGTCGGCCTCGTCGTCTTCATGGCCGCGTTCCTGACCGTCCACCACCGCCCCGCCGAACAGCTAGCCGCGCATTCGGGAAGCCAGCGCTCGTTCAACGTGATCACGCACTGGATCAGCGAGGGTTACTTTCACTACTCCGGACAGATGGTCGTGACGCCGCCCGGCAAGATCCTGGTGTACAAGACCTCGACCGGCGTCTACATGGTGAGCGGCCTCCTGCTCGAGCGGATGTACATGGCCGTCGCCGGTCATTACAGCTGGCGGCTTCTCGCCATTCACAACCAGGTCGTCACCCTTCTGCTGGCGGCGTTGTTCGGTCTTCTCGCCTTTCGCATCGCGCGGCGCTTCGGTCTCGACGAGCGGCTTTCGTTCGCCTCGGGGGCGGCGGTCGTCGTCGTGATCTTCACCTTTCCCGACAACCTCTACATGTACTGGGAGATGTCGTCGCAGACGATGTGGACATTGTTCGCGGCGCTTTTCCTCGTCCTCGAGGAGCGCTGTCTCGATGGACAGCGAACCATCCCCCTCTCCGTCGCGCAGGCGATGACCGTCCTGATCATGACGCTGATGGACAAGATCTCCGGCCTGGCGTTCGTCTCGGCGATGGCCGTCACGCTGCTCGTCCTCGAGCAGCGGCGCGGCGAGTGGAAGCGGTATCTCCTCGTGGCGTTGATGCCGGCGCTGCTGGGGCTCGGCCTCTACGGTCTTCAGCTGAAGACACGTTCGGCGCGGCTGCCGGATACGACCGCCGCCGGATCGGGCTTCATGTTCCGCAGCGGCCTCGACGGCGAGACGCTGTACTACGGCAACCATCTCGACATCGCCAAGCGGCGGGACTGGGCGCAGAACTGCTGGCCGGTGAATCGCGAATATCTGTTTCAGTGGAAGAGCGTCTTCATTCTCGGCGTCCTCAGTGTGATCGCCGTCATCGGCGCCTTCATCGCCGGACGCGCGCCGCGGATCGCCGTCCTGGCCCTGGCGTGGCACATCGGGACGTGGCTCCTCTACGCCGCCGTCTTCAGCCAGGCCTTCGTCATCCATCCTTATCTATACGACACGATCCTCTTCACCCCGCTGGCCATCGCCTTGTTCGGCTATCTTCCCGCGATGGCCGAGTCGTTCACCAGGCGGACCGGCGCCGTCATGATGATCGCCGTCTTCTGCGCGTTCTGGTTCTCGCTCTACCAGATGCGGCTCTACGCGCTCTGGTATCCGATGCCGGACGCGAAGGCCGCGCCTCCCGCGGCGTCTGCGCCGCACTGAATCAGCGTACAGACTTCCGCAACACCAGCGCTTCCCAGAACCAGCGCTTCGGCAACCGCGAGCGGCGCATCGTCTGCTCGATGCGGCAGCGCGGGAACAGCTTCGCGATCGCCGCCGCGCTCGTGTAGATGCGATCGACGAAGTGGTGGGGCTGGTCGAATCCGCGGCGGGCGGCGACGCGCCGCTGCATGGACGACGGGAGCATCAGCAGGAAGCGGATCCCGAAATGCGGATCGCGCCGGAAGATCCACGCCAGCCGGGGCGGCGTGATCAGGACGACGCGTCCTCCCTCCCGCAGCACGCGCCCCCCTTCCGCGCACGCGGAGCGGGCGTCGGTGAAGTGCTCGATCGTCTCCAGGCAGACGACGGCGTCGAACGTCGTATCGCGGAACGGGAGCGCGCCGGCGTCGGCGATGACGCGCCTCACGCCGAGCCGGGGAGCGACCGTGTTCCATTCGCGATCGACGCTGGTGGTGAGGTAGCCGCCCGTGTTCAGCGCCAGCTCGATGGCGCCGTCTCCCGCGCCGAGGTCGAGGACGCGGGCCGGCGGCGCGACGAAATGTCGAAGGACGCCGCGCCAGCGGATCCCTTCGCGGTAGCGGGCCTCGCGGAACGCGTCGTTCCGGTCGATGAGCGACTGATACCGCGTCTCGATCGCCGCGTCGGCGGGGAGCAGAACGGGAGCGGCATCGAGGACCGGATCTACCACCCGTGGAAAAACCCGTCGAAACGCCCGTCTTCCGATCCGAATCAGGGCCTCCGACAGAGACTCACTCTCAGCTGTTTCCATATTTCAATAGCGCTTCACCCGATCATGACCTATATTTCCTGACGTCCAGTACATCTGCGGTGGCATCAGCAAGCAGGCCCGGTGCACGCCGTACGCTCGTATTTTCGGTCATCCATCGAAAGGGGAGAATTTATGTCTCGATTTCGTAAGACTCTTTTCAGTGTCCTCATCGTCGCCCTCATCATCCCCGGTATCGCCCTCGCCGCACCCAAAGTCGTGACCAACGTCTCATCCGCCGCGGTGTCGTGGCAGCAGGCGCCCGGCTTCGATGGCGTGACTCTCGTCGTTTCGGCCCCCTCCGGCGCCTACTTCACGAAGAACTTCGCGCCCGGACAGTCGCCCTCCTTCAGCCTGAAGGACATCGCCGCGGGCCTCGCGGTCGATGGCACCTACACGTTCGAGCTCCGCTACACGCCGCGCCTTTCGGCCGACGTGCGGAAGGCGCTCGCCGACGCGCGCGAGCGCGGCGATGACGGAGCGGCCACGCAGATCCTCAAGGAGGCCGGCGTGGGAGAAGGTCTCGTCCAGTCGGGCGTCTTCTCCGTGTCGGGCGGCTCCTTCATCACGTCGGCGACGGAGGCTCAGCGCACTCCGGCGACGAACACCGCCAGTCCTCTCCGGGCAGGAAGCGACGCGAAGCTCCACGCCGGAGCGAACGACGTCGTTACGGCCGATGACGCGATCATCCAGGGCAGTCTCTGCGTCGGCCTCGATTGCGTGAACAACGAGTCGTTCGGCTTCGACACGATTCGCCTGAAAGAGAACAACACCCGCATCAAGTTCGACGACACGTCGACCTCGGCCGGCTTCCCGAACCACGACTGGCAGCTGACGGGGAACGACTCCGCCAGCGGCGGCGCGAACAAGTTCTCCATCGAAGACATCACGGCCGCGACGGTTCCGTTTACCGTCACCGGCTCCGCGCCGACGAACTCGATCTTCGTCGACAGCACCGGCCGCGTCGGCTTCCGCACCTCCACGCCGGTCCTCGACCTGCACGTCGCCACCAGCAACACCCCGGCGATGCGCCTCGAGCAGAACAACACCGGCGGCTTCACCGCGCAGACCTGGGACGTCGCGGGCAACGAGGCGAACTTCTTCGTTCGCGACGTGACCGGCGGCTCCCGCCTTCCGTTCCGCATCCGTCCCGGCGCGCCGACCAGCTCGGTCGACATCGCCGCTGACGGCAAGGTCGGTATGGGCACCGCCTCTCCGACCGATCGCCTCCACGTCTTCGAGAACACCGACGCGAACTCGTTCATCACCATCGAGAACTCGAACGCCGGTACGTCCGCCAACGCGACGCTCCGAGCCAAAGCTGACACCACGGGCGGCATCTTCGACATCAAGATGCACAGCTCGGGCAGAACGATCTCGCGTTTCGGCAAGACCCTCGGTGGCTGGGCCGAGCTCCTCGGCACCGTCCAGAACGGTGTCATCCTCGGCACTCTCGGCGCGCAGAACCTCGTGCTCGGCACGAACTCCGTCAACCGCCTCGAGATCAACGGCAGCACCGGCGCCGTGACCGTGTCGGGCAACTTCACCGTCACCGGCACCAAGGCCTTTGCCATGACCGATCCGGGCGACTCGTCCAAGGCCATCTACTACGCGGCGCTCGAAGGCCCCGAGGCCGGCACGTACTATCGCGGCACCGCCAAGACCGTCGATGGCGAAGCCGTCATCGAGTTGCCGGGATACTTCTCCCGCGTCACCGAGACCGAGCGGATGACCGTTCAGCTCACGCCGGTCGGCGCGTTCGGCCAGGTGTACGTGGCCTCCCGCACTCCGGAGAAGCTCGTCATCAGGACCGCCAAAGGCGCGGATGACGTCGAGTTCGACTACTTCGTGCAGGGCGTCCGCAAGGGTTACAGCGACTTCAAGGTCGTTCGCGACAACGACCTCCCGAACCGCGACCTCCCGACCAATCCGTAGTCACATCCCAACATCGCATTCTTCGAAGCCCGGCCTCGCGCCGGGCTTCGACGTTTCAGGGCAGACTATGCGGGTGGACCTCCTTCACGAGATCGCGCCCGCCCTCACCCGCGACGCCGCCGGCTACTGGGTGGCGCCGGAGACCATCGCCACGTCGTATCCGGCGGACGGCAACGACAACTGCCTGACGATGGAGGAGTCGTCGTTCTGGTTCGCCCACCGCAACCGCGCGATCACCGCCGCGGTGCGGCGTTTCCCGCCGGCCGGCGGACCGCTCTTCGATGTCGGCGCCGGCAACGGCTACGTGTCGGCGGCCCTGCAGCAGGCGGGCTTCACGACCATCGCCATCGAACCAAATCCTTCGGGCGCGGCGAACGCCGTCGCGCGGAACGTGTCGCACGTCGTCTGCGGCGGGCTTCCCTCCGCCGCGTTCCGGGAGGCGACGGCAGGAGGAATCGGGCTGTTCGACGTCGTGGAGCACGTCGAGCACGATCGCGATTTTCTCCACGCCCTCCGTCCCTACCTGGCGAACGGCGGACGCCTGTACATCACGACTCCCGCCTTTCCCGCGCTCTGGTCCGATAACGACAGGCGAGCCGGTCACTTCCGCCGCTACACGTTGCGCACGCTGCGCGAGACCGTCACCGCCGCCGGATACGACGTCGATTACGCGACCTATTTTTTCTGGCTGCTGCCGGCGCCGATCCTGCTCTTTCGCACGTTGCGATCGAAGGCGGGCGTGGGGCGCGACACGCGATCGTCGCGACGCGAGCACGCCCTCGGAGGAAGCGCCGTTCGGCGCATCGCGGAGAGCTGCTTCCGCTTCGAGATCGGCCGCATCCGCCGCGGCGCGACGATCCCATTCGGGGGGAGCTGCCTCCTCATCGCTTCCGCGCGCGCATGACGAAGTGCGCGTACGGAATCCGCAACATGTCGGTAAGGAGCATGGTCTCGATCGACGCGAAGTGGGGCGACGCAAGCGCGCGATAACCCTCCGGAGTCCGCACGCCGCCGCCGCGGTCGAGCGCCGTCAGCGTTCGCGAGAACCACGGCTGCCCGTCGTAAAAGACGTTGTCATACGAGACGAAGACGCCGTCCGCCGCCAGCGCCCGCGCGCTCATGCGCAACAGCTGCGCGGCCTCATCGTCGGTGAGGTGGTGCAGCAGCGCCTTGGCCACGACGATGTCGAAGCGTGCCGCGTCGATGTCGATCTCCCCGCCCACGCGTGCGACGAAGAAGCGTCCGCGCTCGCCGTGCCGCGTCCGCGCGGCCTCGATGTACGCGGGATTGAGATCGAAGCCGGTGTAGTCGACGCCGGCCGGCAGGTACTCGAGGAGCGCTCCGGTTCCGCAGCCGACGTCGAGCACGCGCGCGCCGGCGAACGGCCGGACGAACTCCTCGACGAATCGCGTGCGCGCGGTCTGCGCGCCGAGGAGCTTCTGCAGTCCCTCGTAGATACGCGGCAGTTCGAGAAGGCGGTACAGACCCGCGGTGCGATGGCTCATTCGATCCGGCGCCGCACGAAGTACGTCGGTTTCGCCTCGCCGTTCTCGATGATGCGGATGAGGTACTCGCCGATGATGCCGACCGAGACGAGCAGCAGACCGCCGACCAGCATCGTCGCCGCAAACAGCGAGGTCCAGCCCTGCACCGCGACGTCGTGCACGAGCTTGCGATAGACGGCGATGGCGGTCAGCGCGAAACTGACCACGGCGAAGAACAACCCGGTTCCCGCCGCCGTCCGCAGGAGGATCGACGAATTGTTGATGACCAGATTGCTGAACATCGACAGCAGCTTGCGGAGCGTGTAGCCGCTCCGTCCCGACGCTCGGGCGCCGTGCTTCACCGTCACGCCGGCCACGTCCCTGCTGACGTGAAACATCAGCGCCGGCAGAAACGGGTGCGCCGTGCGAATGGCCAGGACGCCGTCGACGACGGTCCGCGACAGCACGCGGAAGGAACTGAGCTGCAGATCGCGCGGCGTGGCCAGGATCACGCGATCGAACATCGCCTTCGCGCCGCTGGCCATGCGGCGGAAGAGGTGATGCTCCTTCGCTTCGAATTGCGCGATGACGATGTCATGGCTTACTTCGGCCAGCAGCAGCGGGATGTCGGCGGGATCGTGCTGCAGGTCGTCGTCCATGGTGACGATTACGTCGCCGCGCGCCTCGCGCAGGCCGCAGAGCGTCGCCGCCTGCTGCCCGAAATTGCGCGAGAGCTGCACGGCCCGGAT
>Ga0207687_10000979_pt1 | contig 19394 bp, 17 predicted proteins | sample KBSM54metaG_FD_184399 | JGI IMG/M metagenome (GOLD analysis project Ga0207687, IMG submission 184399) | Miscanthus rhizosphere microbial communities from Kellogg Biological Station, Michigan, USA - KBS M5-4 metaG (SPAdes) (version 2) | ecosystem: Host-associated > Plants > Roots > Rhizosphere >...
TCTCGCGCAATTCGCGGCGCATGAGAGTTTCCTGCAGTTCGCGGGCATCTCGGATGGCGATGTCGTTGCGTCGGAGTGGGCGGTCGAGCAAAAACGCGGCAGCGACTGCCGGTTGATCCGCGTCGCGTCGCGCGAGGTGAGCGCGGCGGATGCGCCGCCGGTGCTGACGCTCGTGCAACAGTTCGCGGAGATCGCCGGCGCACCGAAGCTCGACGTGTTGCGGCAGTCGTGGGCGCGCGCGGAGTCGGTGTTCGCCGAGTGCTGGTCGCGATTGCGCGCCGACGCCGCGGCGGATTTGCGTTGGACGCGCGCAAGCGCGTCCGGAACGATTCTCTCGCCGGGCGGCGAAGCGATCGTGCGCGGCGGACGCTACGTCGCGCGTGACGAGTCGATCATCGAGGCGATGCGCACGATGGCGTCGCTCGATTCTTCGCTGCGCGTGATCACGATTCGCGGCGGCTCGATCGTTCGCTACGGCGCGCTCGACGAGCTTCGGCCGATTGCCGGCGACGACTTCGACGTCGCGCGCATCGCGGCGATGCCAGAACATGTCGTCTTCATCATTGCGGCGCCGGATGCGCTCGACGCCGGCTCGAAGCGCGTCGTGCAATTGCTGTCGACGATCGAAGGCGCGACGACGATCACGATCGGCGACGACGCGACGCTGCCTCCGGCGCGCTCGTTCATCGTCGCGACGCGGGTCGCGCACGCGCGGATGCTCGAGGAACGACCCGAGGTCGTGAAGCGCGTCTTGGAAAATCTTGATGCGTTTCTCGATCGCGGCGAAGTGCCGATAGCGGAAGCGGCCGTGCTCGAGCCGGCGCGCTCGTACATCGCCGCGCTCGCGCTTCTCGGAAACGACATTCCGCGCGCGCTGGCGATTCGATTTCTCGAGGAGTTTGATTGCAACGTCGACGATCTCGTCATCGACGGTGTCACCGCGCTCGACGACTCGTCGTTCCGCATCCTGAAGCCTGTCGGCGCGCCGGCGTCCCGTGAAGCGGTGTGCCGCGTTGCCGCGAACGTCGCCGAAGGGGCGGGCGACTTCGTGCGCGCGGGCCTGCTGCTCCTCGATGCCGGGGACGCGCGCGGCACGGAGCTGCTCGAGCGCGCGACGTGGCGCGATTCGGAATCGGTGATCGCCGCGCTTCGTCCGTTGCGAGCACTCACGCCGAAGCTCGCGGAGACGTTGGCGAATGCGCTGATCGATCAAGGCCGTTATCGCGACGCGCGCGATGTCGCGGTGATCGCGGAAGGCGATGCACGCGAACGTCTGCTAGCGCGAATCGAGCGGCGCACGGGCGACTACAAGCCGGCGCTGGCGCGACTCGAACGCTTACCGCGCAGCGGCGCGAACGACGCGTTGCGCGCCGAGATCCTGATGGTCGAGCGCCGCGACGACGAAGCTCGCGAGCTGCTCGCGAGCGCGGAGCCGCATCAACGCGTTGCCTATCTGCGCGCGTTGATCGACGGCAGCGACGATGCCGACACTTGCGCATACCTCCGCGAGCGCCTGAAGACCTATCGCGCCTTCGAGCGCGAAGAGTTCGATGCAGCGCTGCAGCGCATCGACGCATCCGAACGCGAAGCGACATCGATCGCCGATCGCGTCGACTCGCAGATGGATCGCGTCTACGCGCTCTTCGCCGCGGGCCGATGGCCCGATGCACGGCGCGCCGCGCTCGACACGCTCGCCACCGTCGAAGAGACGCAAGGCGATCGCGCCGCGGGCGGGCTGCTCTTCATCCTTGCGTTCCTCTGTGCCGACGAAGGCGAAGACGCCTACGCCACGCAACTCATCAATCGTCTCCGCCACTTCTACGCCGGCACCGAAGACGCGCGGCGCCTGGAAGAGATCGACCTGCTGAACGCGCGTCTCGACCTCGCTCGCGGACGCTTCGATGCCGCGCATCGTGCCGCGAAATCGCTGATCGCGCGCAGTCACGACCAACCGATCGTCGAAGCCGCGGCGATGATCGCCGACGCCGTCGACTACATCGAGAAACGGCCTCTCGCGCCGCGGCACGAGCCGCGCAACATCGAGTTGCGCCGCCGGCATCAAGCGCTGCGCAACAACGGCGATCATCCGTTCAAGCACGTCGAAGCGGCGAAGAAGCAGCCGCCCAACGAAGACCTAGCGTTTCTGCGCGTGGCGTCGACGCGTGAGTTCCCATTCGCGCCGCACGACTTCGATACGAACTGGAGCTACGCCACCTGCAATCGTCTCGGGCACTGGAACGAGATCGGATCAGGCGCCGCCGGCGCAGATCGCGACTGGATCATCAACGATGATCGCGAGCGTCTCTTCATCGAACGCTCGCATGCGTGGCCCGCCGAGTCGCGCGACGCGGTCGCCGCGATGTTCCGCACGCGCGCCGAACTGCATCGCCTCCGGCGTCTCGTCGAACAGGAAGAATCGACCGAGCGCCCTCGCGTTGCGGCGAACGGCATCATCGGCGAGTCGGCCGCGCTGCGCGACGTCGGCGCGCGCATCGCTCTCGTCGCCAAACGCGACGTCGCCGTCTGCGTCCTCGGCGAATCCGGCACCGGCAAAGAGCTCGTTGCGCGCGCGATTCACGTTCAGTCGCCGCGCAAGCACAAGCCGTTCACGCCGGTGAATTGCGCGGCGCTTCCGGAGAATCTCATCGAGAGCGAGTTGTTCGGGCACATGCGCGGCGCGTTCACCGGCGCTGATCGCGATCGCGCGGGACTCATCGAGTCGACCGATGGCGGCACGCTCTTCCTCGACGAGATCGGCGAGATGCCGCTCGCCGCGCAGGCGAAGCTGCTGCGCTTTCTGCAGGAAGGCGAGTTCCGCCGCGTCGGCGACACCGTGAATCGCAGCGCCGACGTCCGCATCGTCAGCGCCACGAATCGCAAGCTCGAATCGGCGGTCGATGAAGGACGATTCCGCGAAGATCTCTACTATCGAATTCGCGGTGTCGAGATTCCGCTGCCGCCGCTGCGCGAGCGCGGCAACGACATCACGCTGTTGGCGTCGCACTTCCTCGCGAAAGAGCGCGAGCGCCATCGCGGCGGACCATCGCGTTTGTCGCCCGACGCCGAGTCGCTCTTTCTCGCGTACGCGTGGCCGGGAAACGTGCGCGAGCTGCAGAACGCGATTCGCGCCGCGCACGCGATCGCCGGCGAAGCAAAAGAGATCGGGGTCGATCATCTCCCCGAGCGCGTGCGGAACGCCGCACCGTCGCGCACGATCGCCGGCTCGTATCAGGATGCGGTCGCGCGCTTCCGCCGCGATCTCATCGAGAGCGCGCTGTTGCAGGCGAACGGCAATCAGAATCGCGCCGCCGCGATGCTGAAGATCTCGCGGCAGGCTCTCGGATATCAAATTCGCGAGCTGGGAATCATGGTCAAGCCCGTCAACACTGAACGGTGAACGTGGCGTGCCGTTCCGGTACCGCTTGGCAGGACCCCTTGCAAGGCGAGCGTAGAATCGCGGCACGACGATGTCATTCCGTAAACCTGCCGCAATCGCGGCGACGATCGTTCTCGCGTCGTGCACGCTCTACAACGACGTCTCCATCGGTCCGCTCGTGATCACGCCGGCGCAGATCGAGCGGGGAAGCGACCTGCAGTCGATGATCAACAAGGCGGACTACCTGCGCGCGCTCGAGTACTCGCCGATCGTCGAAGCGCGCACGCGCAAGTCGGCGACGGAGCTCGCGGCGCTCGGCGGCGCGGAACTGTCGGCCGCGCGCTACGACGCCGCGCGCCGCCATCTGCGCGCCGCGCTCGATCTCCAGCCGTTCCGCGAGACGCAGGCGAAGGTCGAGTGGTCGCTCTCGCAGGTCGAGTACATGTGCAACAACTACGAGCCTGCACTCGACTGGGCGACGCAGGCGAATGCGCATGGGATGAACGTCAAGCAGTGGCACCTCGACTATCTCGCCGCGCTCGCCCACACGAACGCGTACAAGTTCACGGGATTGCCGTCGTCGCAGATCGCGATGAAGTCGTCGCGTCCCGACGTTCCGCGCGTCGACGTCCGCATCAACGGCCGCCGCTCCGTCGAAGCGGTGATCGATTCCGGCGCCGTGTTGTCGATCGCGTCGGAACGACTCGCCACCGAGTTGTCGGTGCGCAAGCTAGGGCAGTTCCGCGGCACGTTCTTCGGTCTCCTCGGCGAGCCGATCTCGGTGCAGTTCGGAATCCTCGACTCGCTCACGCTCGGCGACATCGTCATCGAGAACGTCCCGATCGCGATCATGCCCGACGACGAAATGCGTTTCGTCTTCGCCGGCAAGCGCGAGTTCAAGATCGACTTCCTCCTCGGCGCGAACTTCCTCAAAGAGTTCCGCACCGATCTCAACTTCCCGCGCAACATGGTGACGTTCACGCATCTCACGAGCATGGAGCGGCGTCCCGCCGCCGATCAGAATCTCTTCCTCGACGGATTCCGCCCGTACGCGCGCGGCACCGTGAACCGGCGCGGCTGGTTCATGTTCATGCTCGACACGGGATCGGAAGTGACGTTCCTCAACGACCTGCAGATCATGCATCTGCCGCTCGGCAACGCGCCGCCGAAAGCGCACAACGCGATGCTGCAGGGCCTCGGCGGATCGAAGAAACGCGGCGCGCGCATCGATGACGTCGAGATCGGCGTCGATCGATACGCCGGCACGTTCAAGACGGTTCCGATGTATTCGGCGGGCGAGCACGAAAACGCGGCGGGCATTCTCGGCGAGAACTTCCTCAAGAACTTCCGCGTCATTCTCGACTACGGACGCATGCGACTCGATCTGCTGCGCGGCAATGAGTCGTCGCTGCCGGCTAAGCCGGCGCTGTTGACCGCCGAACGATCGCGCTGAACGCGAGTCCCGCGACGCCGAACCCGATCTCGGTCGCCGCGCCGATCCATCCACCGAACGTGAACGACGCATGCGGCACGATCATCGCGATCGCGAATCCGCTTGCGACCATCACGCCCGCGAGCACTGCGTAGACCCGCATCCCGTAGAGAAACACGAACGGCAGATAGTGTGCGCCGACGATCACGAGCATCGCCGGATAGAACCACTCGCGCCGATGCAGCGACGCGGCGAGAGCGAGCGGAATCGTGAGCGGGATCGTGAAGGCGATCTGCATCGCCAGCCAGCGCAGCGGATTCTCGTCGCGCAACGATGCCGGACGTCTGCTGATGCGCAGCACGAGTTGCGTGAGCGGAAAGATGAACACACCGCCGATGATGAGCAAGCCGATCGACGAGAGCGACGCGGAGATCGCCCAGATCAATCCCGACACGATCGCTCCAGGAAACCCGCCGAGGTAGACGGATCGGACTTCTTGTTGCGCGTGCTCGATGTTCATGCGCAACAACGTACGATCGCGCGGCGGCCGCGTGTACTGACGTTTGTCAGCTATTTCTTCTTCAACGTTTCACGCCGCTTCTTCGCCCATCCTTCGATGTTGCGCTGCGGGACTCGCGTGAGCGCGAGCGCTTCGGGCGGCACGTCTTTCGTGATCGTCGAGCCCGCGCCGACGTACGCGCCTTTGCCGATGCGCACCGGCGCGACGAGCTGCGTGTCCGATCCGATGAAGACGCCGTCTTCGATCGTGGTCTTGTGTTTGTTGACGCCGTCGTAGTTGCACGTGATCGTGCCCGCGCCAATGTTGACGTCCGCGCCGACTTCCGCGTCGCCGATGTACGACAGATGCGACGCTTTCGCGCCTTCGCCGAACACCGCTTTCTTCGTCTCGACGAAGTTGCCGACCTTCACGTGCTTGCCGAGGACGGTGCCGGGACGAAGATGCGCGTATGGACCGACGCTCGCTTCGTTTTCGATCGCCGCTTCTTCCGCGACCGTGCCGGTCTTGATGTGAACGTCGTCGCCGACGTTGACGTTGATCAGATGCACGCCCGGCTCGATGACGCAGCTCCTGCCGATCTTCGTCGTCCCTTCGAGCGTCACGTACGGATAGACGACGGTGTCGGGCGCGATCGTCACGGTCGAGTCGATGACGACGGTGTTCGGATTGCGAAACGTGACGCCGTCGGTCATCAGCTTCGTCACGACGCGGCGCTGAATCTCCGCTTCCGCAGTCGCTAATTGCGCGCGTGAATCCACACCGAGCGTTTCGATCGGATCGTCGACCAACACGGTTCCCACGCGCCGTCCAGCGTCTCGCAACATGGCGATGAGATCGGTGAGGTAGTACTCGCCCTGTTTGTTGTTGGGCGTGAGTGCGCGCAGAAGATCGGCCAGACCGTCTTTCTCGAAGAGATAGATGCCGCCGTTGACTTCATTGATGGCCAGCTGTTCGGGAGTCGCGTCCTTCGCCTCGACCACGCGCTGCACGGAGCCACTTGCGTCACGCACGATGCGGCCGTACTTCGCCGGTTGATCAACGCGCATCGTGAGAAAAGTCAGCGCGTTTTTTTCACGTTGATGTTGCTCGATGAGGCGGCTCAGCGTCTCGGCGCGAGTGAGCGGAACGTCGCCGGACAAAATCAGAACGCTTCCATCCGCGGCGAGGAGCGGCGTCGCCTGAAGCACGGCGTGGCCGGTACCGCGCGGATCATCTTGCACTGCGTAGCGCGCGCGTTCGCCGACCGCCTTTTGCACGTCGTCGCGTTGATGGCCGACAACCATGACCGGCGGACCATCGCACACCTCCGATGCGAGATCGAGAACATAGTCGATGATCGGACGTCCCGCGGCGCGATGAAGGATCTTGATCTTCGCCGACTTCATCCGCGTGCCGAGGCCGGCGGCGAGGATGATCACTTCGAGGTCGTTGCTCATGCCTCAGTCTTTCTCAATCGTTCGATCGTGCGGCCGTAGCGATCGTAGAGCCGGAACACCGTATCCGCGAGCGCGCTCGAGTCGTGCCGCACGTAATCTCCCTCGGCGATGATGTCGCCGAAGAACGGCGTCGCGCCGAGCTCGCGCACGGCTTCGGTGTCGAACACGACCGGATGCTGATGCTGCTTCGCGTACGCGTTGAGAATGCTCTCCGACGGACGCCGGCCGTTGATGATCATCACGTCGACGACGAGGCCCGCGTGCTCGATGAGCGCGCGCAGATGGTCTTCCGCGGTGTAGCCGTCCGTCTCGCCGGGCTGCGTCATCACGTTGCAGATGTACACCCGCAATGCTCGCGCCACGCGTAGCGCGTCGGCGATTTCGTGAATGAGGAGATTCGGCAGCACCGACGTGTAGAGCGAGCCGGGACCGATGAGGATCATGTCGGCGTCGCGCAACGCGTCGATCGCGCGCTGCACCGGCGCCGCGTCGGCGGGCTCGATCGCGAGATGCGTGATGCGTGCGTGCCGCGGCTCGTTGTTCACTTTCTCGCCGAGGTAGGAGCCGCTGATCTCGACTTCGCCGACGAGCTCCGTGCCGTCTTCGAGCGTCGCGCGCAAGCGAACGTCTTGCAGCGTCGACGGATGGATCTCGCCGCGGATCGCGAGGACTTCCGCCGCCGCGAGCACGGCGTCTTCGAAGCTGCCGGTGATGTCGGTCATCGCCTTGAGCAGAAGATTACCGAGCGAGTGCCCTTTGAACGCCGACTCGTCTTCGAATCGGTAGTTGAAGACTTGCGATAGGAGTTGCTCGTCGTCGGCGAGCGCGACGATGCAGTTGCGCACATCGCCCGGCGGAAGCATTCCAAATTCGCGGCGTAGCACGCCGGAGGACCCGCCTTCATCGGTGACCGTGACGATCGCCGACAGCCGCGCGATCGAGGAGGGCGCATCGGCGCCGACGTAGAGCTTCAGCCCGCGAAGGAGTGTCGACAATCCGGTGCCGCCGCCGATCGCGACGATGTTGAGGCCGTGGCGCATCGCCGCCAACTCTACTTCTTCTTCAGCTCCGTCAACACGAGCTTCGCCACGGCCTTCAACGTGTCGAACACGCCCGTTCCGTTCATCGCGATCGCTTCGAACGTCGGCTCGCCTTTGAAGTTGAGCTGGCGGTACATGTCGTCGGGCGGCAACGCGGTCGGGAGATCGCGCTTGTTGAACTGCAGCACGTACGGGACCGTCTTGAGGTCGTAGCCCTGCTCTTTGAGGTTCTTGTCGAGATTCTGCAGCGACTCGACGTTCGCTTCCATTCGCGGCTCCTGCGAGTCGGCGACGAAGACGACGCCGTCGACGCCTTTCAGGATCAGCTTGCGCGACGCGTCATAGAAGACCTGTCCCGGAACCGTGTAGAGGTGGAAGCGCGTCTTGAATCCGCGGACGGTGCCGAGATCGAGCGGGAGGAAGTCGAAGAAGAGGGTGCGATCCGTTTCGGTGGCGAGCGAGATCAGTTTGCCCTTCGCCTGCGGATTGGTCTTGTCGTAGATCCACTGCAGGTTCGTCGTCTTGCCGCACAGACCCGGACCGTAATAAACGATCTTGCAATTGATCTCTCGCGCGGCGTAGTTGATGAACGTCATGCGGGCCTATTCGCTGAAGAGGCTGTCGATGTCCTCATCGGTGATCTCAGCAAACGGGGAGTCGAATCGGTTCGCGAGATTTCCTCGATCCGCTTCGGACTTCTTCAAGAGCACCTCAAACGTTCGCTCGAGCTCCTGCGACGCTTTCTTCACTCGCAGCCGCACCAGACCGAGCGACGAGCGCTCGTCGAAGATGACGACGAGGATCACGCGCTGGGCGACCAGCGAGATGTGGATGTTGTCGCGCTCGCCTTCGTGAAAGAGGATCGAGAACTCTTTTTCGCCGATCAGTTTTGCAAGACCATCGGTGGCGGCGACGTTGCCGGCGGTCAGCGACGCAAGTGAAGTCGCATCGACGCCCTGCATGTCGCCGGAAGAGGCGATCTGCTGGCCGTTTTTATCGACCAGAAAGACGATTTTCGCGTTGGAGTCGACCTGCAGACGGTGGAGTGTTTCCTTGATCTGCTGGTACTCCTCCTCGTACATGACGAGATCGGGAGAGGCCATTGGATCGGGAAATGTAGCAGATTCGTCTAAATCTCGCGACGCCCTTCAAGTGCTTTCGACATCGTGACTTGATCGGCGTACTCCAAATCGCCGCCGACGGGAAGGCCGAACGCGAGCCGCGTCGTGCGCACCGCGAACGGGCGAAGCTGCTGCGCGATGTAGAGCGCCGTCGCTTCGCCTTCGACGTTCGGGTTCGTGGCGATGATCACTTCACGCACGCCGCCCGGTTGCACGCGGCGAAGCAGTCCGACGACGTCGATGTCCTGCGGACCGATGCCGCGCAGCGGCGAGAGCGCGCCGAGAAGAACGTGAAAGACGCCTTTGAAGTCGCGCGTCTGTTCGATCGTGGCGATGTTGAACGCTTCCTCGACGACGCAGATGACCGACGTGTCGCGGCGCGCATCGCTGCAGATCGCGCACGGCTCGACGTCCGTCATGTTGTTGCAGATCGAGCAGCGAAAGATCTTCTCTTTCACTTCCAGAATCGCCGCCGCCAGCGCCTCGGCCTCCACCGCCGGACGCTTGAGGATGTGATACGCGAGACGCGACGCCGACTTGCCGCCGATGCCGGGGAGCTTCGTGAGCTCGTTGATGAGGTTTGCGAGCGGTGGTGCGGTCACCTAGAACAATCCCGGGATCTTCATGCCGCCGGTCATCGCGCCGAGCGACGATTGCATCTCCTCGTCGACTTTGCGCGACGCTTCGTTCACTGCCGCGACGACGAGGTCCTGAAGCATGTCGACGTCATTCGGATCGACCGCTTCCTTGTCGATGACGATGCCGAGCAGCTCCTTCGAGCCGTTCATCGTCGCCTTGACCATGCCGCCGCCGGCGCTTCCTTCGACGCGCAGCTCGGCCATCTTGCGCTGCATCTGCTCCTGCATCTGCGCGACTTGCTTCATTAGGTTCTTCGGATTCATTTCGATCTCCTGGTGTCGACCGGCTCGGCGCCGAGGTGTTTCTGGAACGAGCGCAAAACGGGATCGTCGCGCATTGCGGAGGGTTTGTCTTCCGCGCGGCGGCCGGTGTTCTCGACTTGTTCAGCGACCGCTTCGATCACGGTGGGCTCGCCGAAGACATCGCTCGCGATCTGTTCGATCGTGGCGCGCGCGTCGTTGACGTAGTCGACGTACGCAGAGTCGGTAAAGGTCCACGTGATGCGGTTGCCGGTTTTCGTCGCGGACTTTGCGTCAGCGAGGTAAGTGGCGATGAGGGGTTTGGATTTCTTGATGCGATCGAGGAGGGTAGCTAGCGTGTTGTTTTGGTTGCTCTGTGGGGCGGCGGCGCCCTCGCCGCCGCTTCTCGTCGGTTTCTGCGTCGTACTCCGCGCCGGCGGGGGCGCCGCCGCCCCACTGAGAACCGATTCCACTTCTCGCAATCTTGGGAACGTCGCCGCCTTCAACAACGTAATCTCGACCGCCAGCCTTTGGTGCTCCGCCTTGTTGATCGTGTCGTCGTCGCGAATCAGCAGATTCGCAATCCGCAGCAACTCGCTGTACGAAAACCTCTGCGCGATGTCGCGGATCGTCACCAGATCTTCCGGCGTCGCGGAGATCATCGCTTCGTTCGCACCGCTCGCAATCAGCAGCAGGTTGCGAATGAACGTCAAGAGATCGCGATAGAGCATCTTGAAATCGCGACCGGTGTCCGCCGCTTCCTGCAGCGTCTCCAGAATCGCCGCGTGATCGCCCTCGGCGATCAGCGTCACGATGCGCGCGAAGAACGTCGTGTCGGAGAGGCCGAGGACGGTGGCGACGTCGGCGGCGGTGATGGAGCGTCCGCTGAAGGCGATGACCTGGTCGAGCAGCGAGAGCGAGTCGCGCACGCTGCCTTCGCCGCGCCGCGCGATGATGTCGAGCGCGCCGCGGTCGGCCGCGATGTCCTCCGCTTTGGCGATGCTGTCGAGTCGCGCGATCAGCTCGTCGAGCGTGATCTTGCGCATCATGAACTTCTGCACGCGCGAGAGGATCGTCTGCGGGACTTTGTTCAGCTCCGTCGTCGCGAACATGAAGATCACGTGCGGCGGCGGCTCCTCGATCAGCTTGAGCAGCGCGTTCCATGACGCCATCGATAGCATGTGGGCTTCGTCGATGATGAAGATGCGGTACCGGTCGCGCGCCGGCTGGAACTGCGTGACGTCGCGGAGCTCGCGGACGTTGTCGACGCCGGTGTACGTCGCGGCGTCGATCTCGCGTACGTCCATGTCGATGCCTTCGGTGATCTCGCGGCAGACGACGCAGGTGTTGTCCGGCTCAATCGACGGCCCGCTCAGGCAATTGAGCGCTTTGGCGAGGATGCGCGCGGCGGTCGTCTTGCCGACGCCGCGAACGCCGGAGAAGAGATACGCGTGATGAATGCGGCCCGACTCGATCGCATTCTGAAGCGTGCGGACCGTGGTCTCCTGGCCGATGATGTCGCTGAACGTTTGAGGGCGATATTTACGGGCGAGTGCCTGGTAGGACATGGCGCGCGCGTGAGTATAGAAGAAACGAAAAGCCCGCTCGGAAGAGCCCAGGCCGAACTGTGTCACGCAGGTGAAGCACCTTATCGCTGCTTCCTTCCGGACCTGACGAGGTTCAGTGCGCCTGCTGCACAGGACCCGAGCTCATCCCAACGGGCTTCCTGATCGCGAGAGGTTAACGCAAAGGGCGCGCGGTTACTTCCTGCTCATGACGCGGCCTGCATCTCCGCCATCGCCATCTCGAGCGCAGCGCTCTTGAGCTGCTCCTGCTCGGAGAGATGTTCGACCTCGGCTTGCTTCATCGCGCTCTTCACAACCTCGCGTTGACCGAGCACGCAGGACCAGACGAGGAAGATGTCCTCGAACACGACCCAACCGGCATGCTCGAGAAAACGCCACCACTCCGGATTGGCGACGCCATAAACGGACTCCGGCCAGAAGATGCCGCGCAGAAAATGATCGGCGGCGACGATGACGGTCGCGGTGATGAGCACGGGCCAGTCGAGGTAGAACGCAAGAAACGCGAGCGAGCCGAAAACGTGGAAGTGCGTTTCGATGCGGCCGCCGGTGAGATGGATGAGCAGCGCGGAAGAAAGCATCTGCGACGCCGCGATCACGTGTCGTGTGAGCGTCGTGCCCGGACGAAGCATGGCCAGCAAGATCGGCAGGATGATGATCCCGCCTCCGCCGAGAATCGCGACCCAGACATGCGTGTGGAGAACCTTGACTTTTCCCTCCCACGCATACGGCGAAACGGTGAGCGCGCCGATGATGCCGGCGAGGTACTGCACGACGAGAAGGACGGCGAACATGCGATCGATCCGCTTGCGGCGTTCGAAGAGTTGCTCGTCACGCAACTGAGCGGCGCGTGCGGTGATGCTCGAATCGTTCTCGTTCATCGGTGCCTCCGTCTACTTGTTGATGGCGCAGCCGAACACCGGATGCGCGCCGTTGCCTTCGCGCGTTCTCGCGATCTGCATCACTTCCGCGCTGCCGCTGTTGAAGCCCGCGTGACCGCGCAGCAGCGTGATGCCGCCTGAAAAACGAAGCCTGCCGTCGCCGTCGTAGAGGAAGGTCTGGCCGGAAGTGAATCCGTGAAAAATGCTCGCCTCATGTCCGTCGTTGTCCAGCACGATATGCGTTCTCGGCAGATGCGACGCGGCGGTGAAGACGTCCGTCTTCTCCCATCCGTTCGGAAACTCCTTCGGCCGATAGACGACGACGTACGTTTCGAGCGACGCCGGCGATTTCTCGATGATGCGGCGCAACTCATCGATGCTGGCGCGGCTGCAGGAGCAATGCGGATGGACGAGCATCACGAGCCGCCATTGGCCGGGCGCGCGCGGGATGCGACTCGACGCGGGCCATGACCCGAGCGCGTCGGCGGCGCGTCCGGGCGTGCTCTCGAATTGGCGAATGGCGCGATACATCGCGCCGATGGTGACCGTCCAGAGGAGCGTCGCGCCGACGAGCGCCGAGGTGATGAGAACGCGGCGGATGTTCATTTTTTCTTCAGGGCTTCCATGGCGGTGATCGGCTGGTTGTCTCGCTCGAACTTGATGTGGCCGCCGGTCAACAGCTCGATCCTGCTCGATAGCGGAACGGCGTAAAACTCACTCGGCGTGAGCTGGACGACTTTTCCGTCCGGATAGCTCACGGTGGCGCGGTCGAAATTCATCGCTGCGACCTCTACTCTGCTAAGGGATGCACGAGTGTAGGGGCGGCACAGCGACTGCGCAATAAGTATTTTGTAATGAGTAAGTTACATAGAGAAGTGAAGATTTAAGGCGGGATTGGATGAGGGATGGCGGAGAGAGTGGGATTCGAACCCACGGTACGCGTTAACGTACACACGCTTTCCAAGCGTGCGCCTTAAGCCACTCGGCCATCTCTCCGTATTGCTGACGCCTGCGGCGCAGCAATACGTGCCGCCATAGCGGCTGACGACCTTTGGTCGCAGCCGAATGCCGGCGGCACTTCACTCGGGTTCAATTTTCAATTCGCGCTTCGAAACATGGCGGAGAGGGGGGGATTCGAACCCCCGATACCCGTGAAGGTATAACGGTTTTCGAGACCGCCGCGTTCAACCACTCTGCCACCTCTCCGTGTCTCGCCTGCGCAAATTCTGGAAGAACGACTGCAGCAGATCGCGGGAGCGATCGGCCATGAAGCCGCCTTCCACTTCCAGCCGATGATTGAGTCGTGCGTCCTGCACGAGATTGCCGAGCGTTCCGCAGAAGCCGGCCTTCGGATCGTATGCGCCAAAGACCAGCCGCTCGACTCTCGCGTTCACGAGCGCGCCGGCGCACATGGCGCACGGCTCGAGCGTCACGATCAACTGCGTTCCTTCGAGCCGCCAGTCGCCGATCGCTTTCGCCGCTTCGGCGATGGCGATCAACTCCGCGTGCCCGAGCGGGTCACCCGACTCGCGCCGGTTGCGTCCGCGGCCGATGATGTTGCCGTCGCGATCGACGACCACCGCACCGACAGGAATCTCGCCTTCGGCCGCCGCTTGCGCGGCCAGCACGAGCGCCTCTTCCATCCACTGGGTTTGATTCACTTCTCAAAGATACCAACGGCGGGCGCGTTCAGCCCGCCGTCAAATTGGAATCGATTTGGTGCACCCAGCAAGACTCGAACTTGCAACCTTCTGATCCGTAGTCAGATGCTCTATCCAATTAAGCTATGGGTGCGAGCGCGTTTTCTAACCATCACTCCCGGGATTCAATTCCGCGCGCGGTCGCGCATTCTAGCCGACTTCTGTCCTCCGGCACATCAGTTGCGGTAGACTTGTCGCTCTCGACTTCGAGAGCAAGATTCACGGCCTCTACGGTTGGCTACTGCCTACCCACCCTTCCCCAGCCAACCGTGGAGGCGTGATTTTTTCACCACCAACCCGGCATGGACAAGAAGGACTTCTACGCGCGCACGATGCACACGCCGGATGATCCTGAGCGCGCCCGCCGCCGCGCCGCGCTCCGCGAGACATCGAAAGCGCTTCTCCCGCTCCACCAGGCTCTGATCAACGTCGCGAAGCAAGACTACGCGGACGCAACCGGAATGCCGGCGTCGCCGACGCAGCTCGTGCGCCTTCTGATGGAAGATCCTTTCTTCGCGTGGTTGAAGCCCGTGACCGCGCTCATCGTCGACATCGACGAGATGGCGCGCGTCGACTTTGAGGCGAGCGACGTCGCGCAGATCGCGGAGCGCGTCGACAAACTCTTCGGCGTGAATGCGGAGATCGCGTTCGCCGAAAAGTACGTTCCCACGCTGCAGCGCGACGTCGACGTTGCCATCGCGCACGCCGCGTTGCGACAGGCCGTCCGCAAGCTCCGCGACGCTTGATTACATCGCCGCGATCCAGCGCAGCGCGCGAATGCCCGGCAGGAAAAAGTACGCGCCGCCGCGAATCGTGACGAAGCGACAGAGGTTGTGCACGCGAAAGCGCAGCGGGTCCGACGGAATCGTCATGATTCCCGAGCAGCTGAGCTGATCGCCGAGGAGCGGATCGACTTCGTCGCCGAGTCCGGCGAAATTCGAGTTGTTGATCCAGGTCTGCTGCACGAACTCGAACTGGCGCTCGATGTCGCCGTTGAAGCAGATGAAGTGAAGCCCGCGCTTCTGGCCGTCGTCTTTCAAACGATCGCCTTCGAGCCGATGACCGTACGAACGGCCGCGGCGCATGATGCGGTGGCGATTCGCGGAGTTCGTGGCGATGTCGGGAGTCGGTCCGAGCGTGTCGCGCGGATTCGCGCGGCGCACGTGTGAGCCGACCGGACAGCCGTAGCCTTCCGGATCTTTCTCGTAGTTGAAGTCGTTGAAGCGATCGAGCGTGTCGGTGCCGGCGTTCGGATCTTTGTGCGGATGAAGCGCGAGCGACGCGCCGCTCTCCCAGCGTCCGACCATCTTCGCGCCGATGAGCTTCGCGACGTCTTCGTCGCCTCCGGCGATCTGGTTTGCGAAGTTCCAGAACGTCGCGACGTCCTGCTCCATCTGCCGGAAGACGAGATAGCTCCCGTTGAATCCGAGGTCGCGTTTGCCGCCGCTGCACGGCGGAAGGACGTTCTTCGGATCGAGCGACGGATCGATGCCTACGCTCGGTGTCATCGTGCCGTACACGTTTTCGTGTCCCAGCAGCACTTCGCCGGGAGGAAGCGGCGTGGCGTGATGCGTTCGCTCCTGCTGGCGCTGCACCTGATCGGTTTCGGCGATCGTCGGCTGTCCGATGCCGTCGTTGAATCCGAAGTGCTCGCGTGAGTCGGGCTGTCGTCCGGCGATCGGAATCTCCGCGGCGATGGCGAGTCCGTTCGCCGCGAGCTGCGACTTGCGGCGTTCGAGCTCGTCCTTGAGAACGAATTCGTCTTGCGCGAAGACCATCAGCACGACGTCGACCGGCTTCTGATCGTTGCCCCACTCCCAGTTCTTCGGATGGTTCGCATCGGAGTCGCCGAGGATGTTCGCGCGGCGCTCGGTGGCCATGCCGCTGCGGAACGGATAGCTGAATGTGTCGACGACCGCTTCGGGAACGCCGAGGTTCGTGAGGCCGGTGGCGGTGAAGGCGATGTTGATGTTGACCGGCGGGCGATGATCCTTCGGCGGCTTCACCGCGTTCGTCACTTCATTTGCGATCTGTCCGACCCACTTGCGCGCGAGCGCGGCATCGGTGACGCGGAGGAGCAGATACGCCGCGCATTCGAGATGCACGTACGCACTGAAGATCATGCCCTGGATGTCGTCGCGGTTTTTCTCCAGCATCGCTCCTCCTACAAATTGCGCAACCACGCGCGCGCGCCGTCGGCATCGAGATTCGTGTAGAGGTCTTTGCGGATCGCCGCGTTCGCGAAGACCTGCTTGACGGTCACGCCTTTGTACGCGCTGAAGAACACGCGCGCCGGCACCTGCTTTTGCCGCGCGATCGCTTTGAATCGCTCCGCGTTCGTGGCGCCGCCCCACAGCAATCCGTAGGCGCGCGGGAAGCCCCACGTGTTGCTCCAGATGCCGGTCAGTCCTTTGTTCGCTTTGTCGATGAAGTCGTCGAGGTAGTTCTCCCAGCTTCCGTCGAAGTTGCTGAGGAAGAGGAGACGCTTGCCGCCGTCGAGCAGCGACCAGTGCGCGAAGTGGATGCTCGGAATGCCGCTGAGCGTTCCCGACGTCGAGAAGCGCGCGACGAGATTGGCGAGGCACAGGATGCCGCGCATCGTCATCTGCCGGATCCATCCCGACTTCACGTCGTTCATGTTGCACATGTGGTTCTGCGCGATCTTGTCTTCGCGCTCGCCGAGAGCGTCGAGGAGTTTCTCGTCGACGGCGCCTTTCCACTCGCAGTCGGTGCGCTCCGTCGTGAGCGTGACGATCGCCCACGCCAGCGCGAACGGAACGAGTGCGACGATTCCGTTCACGATCGGTCCGATGCGCGGTCCCCATTTGTCCCAGAGCGACGGCGGACGCTCGGGCTTTTTCGCGAAGTCGAGATCAGGTTGCGCCTTGACGACTTCCTGAATCCTTGCGCGCGCCTCGCGAGCGTCGGTGACGCTCTTCCATCCGCCGCGTTGCTTGTCCGCTTCGGCTTCGACGGTGACTCGCAGCCGCGCTTCGTCCTGAATGCTCTTCACCGGACGCCATGGAGTGCCGATGTGATACGCGCCTGCTTTCACGACGTGATCGAGCAGGTACTTGCGCAGCACTGCGCGTTCGAGCGTGGCCGGCGTGTCGCTGCAGCACATGACGATCGCCTTCATCCCGTCGAATGCTTTGTCGAGCAGGAGGTCGACGTACTTTGGGATGGGACCGTCGATGTTGTTCTCGAACACGAGGACCGGCTCGTGTCGCCGGTCTTCACGCGGCGGTCCGCTGCACGGCTCGAACTCGCCCGTATCGTCGGGCGGAAAGATTGTGAAGCTCGCGAAGTGAACGCATCCGAGCTCCTTGAAGCGCAGGTACGGGTTACCGTCGCGGTCCTTCTGGATCGCATTGAGCACGCTCTCGAGTTGCGCGCAGCGGCCCGGGTCGACCTTCATGACGAATGTGAATACGGAGTGATGCATCATCAACCCCTTCGATCGAACTCGACGATCAGGTGCTCGGGAAACGGTCCGTCGTACTCGATGGCGCCGCCGCGACGGAGATTCGGAAGGCGCAGGAGACCGGCGACGAGCTCCGGAATCTGCACCGCGTTGATCTGCACGCCGAAACAGGTGTGCATGCCGTAGCCGAAATGGAGATAGCCGTCTCGATCGACGCGGAACTCGCGCGGCTTCGGAAAGCCCGCGGGATCGAACATCGCGGAGAGCACGGAGACGAGCACGTAGCTGTCCGCGGCGATCGGCGTCGTTCCGATTTTCGTATCGCGCGGCGCGTACCGCAGCAGAAACGCGTTGTGCGGATCGAAGCGCACCGCTTCCCAGGTGTAGTGGCGAACGAGCTCGATGTCGTTCGCCTGCGCGGCCGCAGCGGCAGCTTGGAGCATCGTGGGACGCTCGAGCAGTTGATTGATGGCGAGCGTGACGAACTTCGACGTCGTGTCGACGGCGCCGACGATCAACCCGCCGACATTGCGGCGCACGCCGTTGTGATCGAACGCCTTCTGCCGGACGAGGCGGCTCACGATGTCGTCGCCGTTGCTACCGTTCTGCTCGCGCGCGGTGATGAGGGCGTCCATGAACGCGTGCAGCTCGCGGCCGTTTTCCGCGGCCGCGGCGATCACGCGCTGATCGTTGCCGACGTTGAGGAAGACGTCCTGAAACGTGTAGCGCATCCATCGCATCAGCGCCGGCTCGCTCGTCCCGGGAATGCCGAAGTACGACGCGACGAGCCGCGCGGCGACGGGACGCGCGTAGCTGCCGACGACGTCGATGCGTCCCGTGTCGCGCGCGGCGTCGAGCATGCGTGCAGCATTGCGAATCGTGGTCTCGCGAATGGTCGCCATGTCTTCGCGCTTCACGGCCGCGCGCAGCGCCGCTTCTTCGCGGTCGTATTCGGGCGAGCGGTCCATGCCGAGGATGAAGGGACCGTCGAGGCGATCGATGCGAGGCGCGTTGATCTGCGAGATCGTGAAGTCGGTGTCGCGCGTCAGCACATCGACGACGCCGGCGTGACTGGTGACGATCGCTTTCTTTCCGAGCGTGAGCACCGGCTTCATCGCGCGCAGAAGTCCGAGGATCGGGCGCAGGACGTCGGTGGCGGTGAGTGACGCGATGATGTCGCCGGACATCGTGCGGCGATTCGGCGACGTGAAGAGCGCCGCTTTCGCCGGACGATGTTCGCGATACATCCGCGACACGAACTGCCCGGCCGGCCGGCTTCGATACGACTCGATCGCTTCGCGCATCGGCGGCGGCAAATCGGCGAGCGGAGGAAATGGCGACGGACAGTTCTCCGGCATCACGACCGGCGTTGCGAACGCGGCGAACGAAACGTCGGCGAGCGTGAGCTGATCGCCGGCGAGAAAGCGTCTGCCGTCGGCGAGCAGAGCGTCGACGCGATCGAACGTCGCATCGATCTCCGCCTGTCGCTCCGTAATCGTGCGTGGCGTGATCTCGAGGCTCTTGCGCATCAGCCACGCGACGAGCGGATAGAGCGGACGAACCGCGATGCGCTCCCACATCGATTCGCCGCCCGCCGACCACGATCGAATCGCGGCCGCGCGACGCGCAAGCATGTACGCGTATGCCCATGCGCGCGTGGCGGTGCCGAACGCGCCGCTGAAGTGATCGTAGAGCGCGTTCTCCGCAAGCTGCTCGCCGTCGCGGCAGCGCGACTCGACGTAGTGCACGACCGCGCGCGCGTCGGTCAGCGGACCTTCGGCGACGACGACGACCGGCACGACGTTCGTGCCGCCCGCCGCGCGCGTGGAGAACGCGTGGAAGACGGGGATGTGCGTCTCTTCGACGTACGGAATGCCGTGATGATCGAGAACCCAGCGCGCCAATTCGCACAGTGGCGCGACAGGAATCGACACCATGCGCAGCGCGGGGATGTAGTCGCTCACCTACATAAGGAGTGACGCCGAGGGAGAGTTCCCTACCAA
>Ga0207687_10000980_pt1 | contig 19392 bp, 12 predicted proteins | sample KBSM54metaG_FD_184399 | JGI IMG/M metagenome (GOLD analysis project Ga0207687, IMG submission 184399) | Miscanthus rhizosphere microbial communities from Kellogg Biological Station, Michigan, USA - KBS M5-4 metaG (SPAdes) (version 2) | ecosystem: Host-associated > Plants > Roots > Rhizosphere >...
CAGCCCACATCGATTCGCGGCACGGGGACAAGTATTGACGCGCAGGCGGTTGTACCTGTAACCACGCCAAAGGCCGCGTCCTTCCTGGTGAAAGGCAATGTTGATCTGGGCATCGCGCAACTGTTTGTGCCGGACATTACCAGTTCCGGACAGATGCAATTTGATATCGATTCAAAGCGTTATGGCCCAGGCGCGAATTTAAATGGACAGATCAAGGTTGTGAATGCGAACCTGCACACCGTGGATTCACCTGTGGGACTGGACCACGCGAACGGAGCGATCAATGTAACGCAGACACGGCTGGAAATCAGCAGCTTTGAAGGCCAGATGGGTGGAGGGACCATTAACGCGACAGGTGCTGTCGCATATCGTCCGGGAATCCAGTTTCACCTTGGACTCTCAGCCAACAATATCCGAATGCGTTATCCGGAAGGTGTGCGCGCAATCCTGGCGTCGAATCTTGCGCTCACAGGAAACACGCAGGAATCGCAATTGACCGGGCAAGTAAAGATTCAGAAGGTCTCATTCACCCCGGACTTTGATGTAAGCACATTTACTTCACAGTTCAGCGGAGGAGGCTCCAGCGATAGCGGAACGCCGGGCTCATTCACGCAAGGAATGAAACTGAATATCGCCGTGCAATCCACCAGCCAGATGAACCTGGTAAGCAGCCAGGTAAGCGTGAAGGGTGATGCGAACCTGCGTGTGGTGGGCACCGCGGCAGACCCTGTAATCCTGGGGCGCACCAACCTCACCGGCGGGGAATTTTTCCTGGCCGGCAACCGTTATGAAGTTCAGCACGGGACAATTGACTTCCTGAATCCTGTGCGGACAGAGCCAGTGCTGAACATTGAGGTAAAGACGAGGATTGACGAATACAACATTAATCTGGCGTTAAATGGTCCTGTGGAGCGCCTGCAAACCACTTATACGTCTGATCCGGCATTGCCGCCAGTGGACATCATTAACCTGATCGCGACGGGGAAGACCGTGGAGTCAGCGACGGCGAACCCCAGCCCTAGTCCGACAAGCGCGATGGGCGCGCAATCACTGCTGGCATCGGGCATCAGCAGCCAGGTAAGCGGCAAGATTGCCAAACTGGCCGGCGTGTCACAGTTACAGATCGATCCGGGGCTGGGAAACGACAACGGGCAGAATCCGGGTGCGCGCATCGCCATTCAGCAACGCGTAACCAGCAACCTGCTGGTGACGTTTGCCACGGACATTACCTCGACACAACGGCAGGCGGTGCAGATGGAATACAAGTTCAATCCAAAATGGTCGGTCAGTGGCACGCGCGACCAGAACGGCGGGTTTGGCGTGGATGGAAGGTATAGGAAGGATTTTTAGCAGCCCCCACTGGGGATGGTTGCGGGCCTTCCCAAGAAGGCCCGCAGGAATGGCCCGTTTGAGAAAACTCAAAGGGAGCGCAGGAAGTTAAGAATGTCCTGCCGTTGCGCAGGGGTTAGAGTAGTGAAGAAGTTATTGACAACAGCATTGGCTTCAGAGCCGCAGAAATTGACGATGGTAGACGGCGCGTGAGCTACTCCGTTAACGGTAAAGTTCTGCGTCGCGGTGGTATTGATGCAATTGGCGGCCGGGCTGGAATGCAGACGGATGGCTTTCAGCAGATCGGTCGTGCGTCCATCATGCATGAAAAAGAGCCGCTGGCCCACGCCCCAGAGCGGCGCGGTGCGGAACTCGTCAGGCCCGGCATCGCCCTGGGTTACGCCATCGGCCAGCGTGGAGCCCATGTGATGCAGGGCAAAGTCGGAGAACGGCTGGTAGGTAAAACCGCCCATGCCGGTGAAAGGAGACTTTGCCGTCGTCAGTTTGTCGGAGTGGCACAGCACGCAGCCTATGCTGTTGAAAAGCGCCTGGCCATTCGCCGCCGATGGCGTAAATGGGACGGGCACGGGAACTGCATTGAGACGCATGAAGGCAGCGAAGTTTACCTGCAGAGAAGAAATCTGGCTGGCGAAATCGCCCGCACCTGGCCCCGGAGGGATGATCAGATTGGTGGTATCTTCCGGAGTCACGTTGAACACGCATCCCAGGATGGCGTTACGTTCGTTGGGAAAAACGTCGTTAGCGATGCCCTGTTCCACGTTGGAAGCTTCGCCGGAAAAAATCAATAGAGACTTGTTTTGCGCTTTCCAGCCGAAGCGCGTGATGGTTCCGTCATTGCCGCTGGTATTGAAACGGCCGGCAATGCCCAGGGCAGCCTTGGCCGCGGCGTTCGCGGCAAGATTGGCCTGCAGGTTGCTATCCGGAGTGTTTTCCACAAAACCGAGACCAAAGGTTGGCGTGGGAATCCGGAACACAACATTGTTATTGGCGAGTTGCGGGGGGAAGTTCTCTTGCGGCAGGCCGCAGCCGGGAGCGTCAAAACGACCTTGGATGGAGTATAGGTTGTGTACGCCGCCATCTAATCCGCCGGCGGTATTCATGATGAAGCGCGCTTCGCGCACCGGACCATTGGGGAAAATGAAAGGTGGAACCACGTTGGTGGCCCCATCCAGCGTGGCCAGTGCAATTTGCGGGTTAGGCACTGGATTCACCGGGCTGTTCAACCCTGGGCTGCTGCCGCCAACCGCGGGCTCGGCATGGCACAGCGCGCAACCGTTGCCGTTAAAGCCCGGCCCCAGGCCCACGCCTGGCTCGCCCGCAATTGTTCCGCTCACGGAAAAGACAGTCCCGAATTGAGCCAGGGCATTGAACCAAAATATGGTCTCATTGAAGTTGAGCGTTGGGACCGGGCCACCGGCACCCGGAGGGCCTCCCCTGGGACCGGGATCGACCTGCGCTGAAAGTGCGCCGGCAAGCAGCAGCACTCCCACCGTGAATAGACAACGGAGAAAGGGTTGCGAGCCTCTCTTACGAAGGAACACTCTGCCTAGAAAGTTTTCCATTTTGATTTCCTCCAGGTTGAAGTCGTTTGGCTCTGGCGGGGGAAAATCCATGGGTTCGGAAGATAGGTTACGGGTCTATTGGGAAGCTTATTGCTCAGAGGCCGAACGCGAGCGGGACTGTATCACCTTTGACCGGGTAGGCAGGGTTGGAGAGCGAAGGAATTTCTACATCTCGGATGCAAAAATGGGAACCGCCTTGTCCCGAATCGGCCTAGTTGTTATGAGGAAATCCCGGCGCCCGGGCAGCCATCGACGCAGCGGGCAACGAGCAACCTGCTGGTGACGTTCGCCACGGACTTTACCTCGACACAGCGGCAGGCGGTGCAGATGGAATACAAGTTCAATCCAAAATGGTCATTGAGCGGCACGTGCGACCAGAGCGGCGGGAGTGGCGTGGATGGAAGCATAGAATGCTACGACGGAATAACGAGGTAAAGCCTCTTGCTGCCTGTTACTCGCAAAACCGCTCTGAGCCTACCCACAGGTGGGCCAGATCTCTGAGGTTGTGTTTGTATGTACGCGTTCCCAAGTATTCCTTCCCACCTTTTACGCGCAGCCTGTACTCTCCCGTCGGCAAAGGTTGAATCTCCTCCACGGCCGAAATATTCACGACGACCGAGCGGGCGATGCGGACAAAACCGTACGGTTTGAGCTTCTCCGCCATGAACGAGAGAGACTCCCGCACTAAATACGTATTTGCTCGGTGTCTCAGGGAAATGTAGTTACCTTCGGCTTGCACTGCCACAATCTCGGCTACATCCAGGAATAGGACTTTACCCTTTGCCTTAATCGCGATTCGTAATGCCTGTCGCAACTGGCACAAGACTCGCATGAGGTTTGCAGCATCAACTTGGCTTACTGGAGGAAATGATGCATTTGCAGCATCGCAGAACTCGTCCGCAGTCGATTCAAGAATGGGCTTCTGATCCTGAACCTCGCGGCCGCTCATGATTGAACTCCTCCGCATCCCGTCCCTCGTTCAACTTTCCCGCTCCCAAAGCGAGACTGAAGAGTTGCACTCTATAAACAACGTGTTACATAACTGGAGACGGCGTTCCGTCTGACCACGTGCCCAGGGGAACGATAAAGACATCGATTGGTTGAACGCCTTTGAATTGTGGTATCAGCATTACCGGCGATTTAGGTAGATCGGCACCCCACGCCCGGCCTTCCAGTGGAGGCGTATAAAACATCAAGTGGGACAAATTGTGATCACCCTTATCGGTGAGATAAGCTTTCTTCGACATCATGTAACTCATTGCGCCTAGTTCGAGCGGCGGCAGCTTACCTTTTTCAAATGCCGCCTTATTCCCCACGATTATCTCGGCCTGCGTTCGCCCTGCTAACGCCATATCTGTTCTCTCAAAAGTAGCCGGCAAAACGGAGCGGGCGGCCGGCGGATTGAAACAGATTGGGCCTCGAAGTTTAGGATTCCAAAACCCCGGATCGTCCGCAGGGGACATCCACGCTCGCTCGACAAGGCACACAAAACCGTTCTTGCCTTCTGCAGCAGTTTCGTAACCATGAGCCCCAAGGACCATAATCTTTGCATCGCCCGATATCGATTCCGGGGCCGCGCTTCGAGCCAACGCAATCTCGGCTTTTCGGTCTGCCATGAGGTACTGCTCGAGAGGCGCCATGCTCGAATATGTTGCTTTGGGCGCCTGTGCTTGCCCTTGCTTCATTCCAATCACGCCAAGTAAGAAAACGAAATTTAGAGAAACCATTACTGCAAATCTTGCTCGGTTCATCATTTCCTCCTGCGATAGAGTCACTGCCGTTTCTTAACAACACGCCCTTTCGATATCAAACGCCGTCCGCCTCTGCGCGATTGACGAGGTGCGCGAAGAGACCTTAGCCATCCGACGATATTTTTGATTCCCACATTCCACACTTTCGGATCTTGAGCATTCTTTGCCAACACCTGGTAACCTTCGACCAGCGCGATCAGAAAGCCGGCATTCTCTGACGCAACCAAATCGCGCCGGACTGTTCCCTGAGACTGTCCCCGCCGCAAAGCCGTGGCAATCCCTTCTTGCCAGGCACGGAAGATGGTTTCCAATCGCTTACGGAATTGTTCGTCGAGCTGAGACATCTCCTGCGCCAAATTGACCAGGGGGCAACCGCCCTTTACATCTTCTGGCCGAGCTGGTATTGCCCGTACAATGCCGATCAAAGCATCGATAGGGTCTTTGTCCTTGCTCCGTTGCAGAGGAAGCAACCACCTGTCACGGGGGAGTTTTGCGACGACCTCTTCAACGATGGCATGTCCGAGATCTTCCTTGCTCTCAAAGTGGTAGTAGAGCGCTCCTTTGGTGACATTGGTGGCAGCCAGAATCGTATCTATGCTGGCGCTCTGGAACCCCGATCTGTGGACCTCCCGAAAACCCGCTTGCAGCAAGCGTTCCCGCGTCCGCTCTGGATCACGCAGTCCTCGCTTCTTAGTTCGACCCCTTAACATACCAACTAGTATGTATGTTACTTACCTGAACGTCAATCACAATTGAGCGGCTTTTAGCCGCTGACATTCTCGAATTTTGGAACCTCTCGCCAGTGTTTGTATGGAAAGCTGGAGAAACAGTCGTTCCAGCCATTCTGGGATGGTCTCAGGAGGCTGTTAGCCCGCCACCCGTTTTCGACATCTGAAATGCCAGCCCTGTTGTGTCACGTAATCGTTGCGGATGTGGAGGATCAAATGCTTCTTTAGTTGTCGGCAATACGACTTTACTGGAGGAAAAAGAAGACATGAGCACTTTTAAACGGATGCGGAAGTTATGGATACCGTTGGTTACGGCGATCGTTCTTGCTTGCGTCAGCAATGCGGCGGCTCAAGTGAGCTACAAAGTGACCGATTTGGGCACTAACAAGAATACAGACAACTTCAGCATGGCCATGGGCCTCAATAATCAGGGCTGGACGGAGAACATGGATGGGTTCGTGAACCCTCCTGAGAATAATCTTTTTACGACAGTTGCAAGGGGCCGCGCGGTAATCAACCGCGACGGACGCAACATCGACCTGGGCACGCTTGGAAAACCCGACTCCGGCAACAGTTGGATCAACTGGGGCGGGATCAACGACCACGGGGAAGCCGTCGGTATGTCCGAAACAGCTGTTCCGGATCCGAACGGTGAAGACATTTGCGGCTTCGGCACATTCCTTACGTGCGTTCCGTTTCTTTGGCGAGATGGCCACATGAGCGCTCTGCCGACAGTGGGCGGCAATAACGGGCAGGCCAGCGCCATCAATAACCGCGGAGAAATCGTAGGATTTGCGGAAACAGCTAACGCTGATCCCACATGCCCGCCTACCCCTTCGATATCGCCGGTATTATGGGTAAAAGGCCAAGCCCAGCCTCTTCCTACGATAGGTACCGATCCCGACGGGACCGCATTCGGGATCAACGATCTAGGCCAGGCCGTGGGCTACTCGGGAGACTGCTTCACAGCGAAGCACGCCGTAATGTGGAAAGACGGCACTGCCTTCCCGCTTCAAGACCTGGGAGTTGAGCGTTCCAATTTCGGCTTCGCCATTAACAACCAGGGCCAGATTGTTGGGCAAGTCCGCACCGCTGACGGCTCAACCCGCGTTGCCTCTCTCTGGCAACCGGACGGCACACTCACAGTCCTCGGCATTCTGCCGGGAGAGAGTGCCTCCAGCGCCACCGGCATCAACAGCAAGGGCCAAGTAGTGGGAAGCACTTTTGACTCTGGCTTCAACTGGTCCGGCGGCTTTATTTGGCAGAACCATGTGCTGACGGACCTTAACACGCTAATTCCCGAAGATTCCAACCTCCTCATAATCAATGCCAGCAATATCAATGAGCGCGGACAAATCTCGGGTATGGCAACGGTGGTCGCCGGGCCTCATGCGGGCGACATCCACTCAATTCTCTTAACCCCAGTGGAGGCAAGCATAGGCAGGTCGATGGCAGATTTCGCACGTACACACCCGCATTCCAATCTGTCTGGGAACGCGTGCAACCCCTTGCGGAGTTTCGGACCCGGCCGATTCGAGCAATAAAAGGCATCCGTTCCCCTGGGTATGTGCCTCGTCTCTGCTCGGTTTGATTCTCCAGACCCGACGGCACGCACGATTAGGAATACGAACCCGTGAGGCGTAATAAACGGCACGCCACACGGGTTCTTTTAGTCACCAAAAATTCTTTTCTTACCTGTGAGCTGATTCTGCCCGGAAATGTATTGGCAGCCATGTAAGCGGCGAAATTGGCAAACTCGCGGGTCACAGTCGCAGATTGATCCCGGCCTGGGAACAGACAATGGACAGAATCCCGGAGCACGTGTCGCAATCCAGCAGCGCGTGACGAGCAATCTGCTGGTGACGTTTGCCACGGACATTACCTCGACACAACGGCAGGCGGTGCAGATGGAATACAAGTTCAATCCAAAATGGTCAGTCAGTGGCACGCGCGACCAGAACGGCGGGTTTGGCGTGGATGGAAGGTATAGGAAGGATTTTTGAATCTGCTACGGAGTTCGATCGGCTGCGCCGATGGACAGTAGTGTCTCGCTTGAAAGGCTCCATAACCTTCGCTAATATCCAGGAGCAGCACCCGTAGAATTCAAGGGGGGCGAATGTACGCCATTGCGCACGATCTCCGTCTCGCATTTCGCCAGTTACGCCAGGCACCCGGATTTACACTGGTTGTGGTTTTTACTCTGGCGCTTGGCATTGGCGCTACTACCGCCATTTTCTCTCTTGTCGAAGCAGTGCTGCTGCGGCCGCTGCCATTCAGCCAGCCGGACCGGCTGGTGCTTCTGGGAGATCACATTGGAGGCGGCCAGAATACTCCGGTGACAGCCCGCGAGATTGGTACATATGCCAAGGCAACCAGCGCTTTTTCCTCGATGGGCGGCTACATTATGCTGCGCTATGAAGTTTCCGGCAGCACAACTGCAGAAGAAATCCAAGGCGCACGATTCACTGCAGGTGTTTTTTCAACGCTTGGCGTCCAGCCGATACTTGGCCGTGTATTCACGAAAGAAGAAGACGAAGGCCACCAGCCGCTCGCCGTCATCAGCTATACGTTGTGGGTGAACCGCTTTCACCAGGACGAGCATGTGGTTGGCAAATCCATCGTGTTGGACCGGAAGGTCTGCACGATTATCGGGGTGATGCCGCAGGATTTTGAATTTCCGCTCAATCCCGGCCGGCTCGACCGGGCAGAGCTCTGGGTACCGATGAGTTTTACAGCAGAAGACCTGACGGACGGTTCCGCCGGTTTCTTTGGATATCACATGGTGGCGCGGCTGAAAGATGGCGTCACGGTAGCGCAGGCTGCGGCGGATGCAGACCGTGCGGCCCAGCAGATCATGCGGGATTTTCCTGTGAGCCTTTCTGCAATCCAGATCAGGGGAGACGCAACACCGCTACGCGAATACTACGTGGCAAATGTCCGTCCTTTGCTGCGAACGCTGTTCTTCGCGGTGGCCATTGTGCTGCTGATAGCGTGCATGAATGTTGCCGGTCTGTTGCTGGTCCGGGCGATCCGCCGGCAGAGCGAATACGCGGTCAGGCTTGCACTGGGAGCGCGATCCGGCGTGATCATTCGCGGATCGATCGTTGAAGGGCTCGTGCTCAGCGCTGCTGGTGGTCTGCTGGGGCTGGCATTTGCAGCGATAGCAATCCGCGCTGTAGTCCACATCCTGCCCGAGTCCATGCCGCGCATCAACGCGATTGCCATGAACGCGTCCGTCGCAGCATTCGCCGTAGTCCTGGCGCTGGCCAGCGGCGTCCTTTGCAGTCTTGCGCCTGCCTTCGCGGCATTGCGGACCAATCTTACACAAAGCCTGAAACAGGACGTAAGGACCGGCTCGGGCGGCGTGCGACATGCCTGGCTGCGCTCGGTGCTTATCGTATCGGAGATTGCCATTGCTCTGGTGCTGCTCACGGTATCTGGCGCTTTCCTGCGCAGCTTCCAGAAGATGAGGGCCGTTAATCCGGGCTTCCGCCCTGAGAACGTTCTCACAGCTCACTACCGGCTTCCAGACAAACAATACACGACGGATGCCGCTGTTGAGACTTTCGATCATGCGGTGGTGGACAGCATTTTGAGCAAACCTGGAATCATGGCTGCCGGAATCAGCAATGGCCTGCCGTCGTCCGGGTTTGGGGCGCAATCCGGTTACACCATTGAGGACCAGCCGATCAGCAAGTGGAAGCTGAAGTTTGCCGGATTTGCGATTACCTACGGCGATTATTTCCGCGCGATGGGAATACCACTGCTCGATGGCCGAACATTTACCGCAGCAGACCGATCCGGCACGCCGCTAGTGATAATCGTGAATGAATCCCTGGCCAAGCACTCCTGGCCAGGTGAGCGCGCCATCGGCAAGCGCATGCATATTGGCGGACCGAAAAAGCCGCTCCCGTGGGCAACTGTGGTGGGCGTGGTTGCCGACACCAAGCTCGGCGCTCGCGATGAGCCCAGCATTGAGCAGTGGTATATGCCGGCGGAGCAGCCCGCCATCCTCGCCGGTTCGCAATCCGCAGACGGAGCCACGGAGCCGAAAGCCGGATACATTGTTTTCCGTTCGGTGCTTCCTCCTGAGCAGATGATTCAAACTTTGCGCTCCACCGTTGCCAGCGTGGATCCCCTGCTTGCGTTGCAAGAGGTGCAGCCCATGACTGAGCTAATCTCAAACGTGGAAGCGCCGCGCCGTTTCAACACCGACCTGATCATCACGTTCGCGTTGGGCGCACTCCTGCTGGCTATCATCGGCATTTATGCAGTAGTGGCATTTACGGTTTCACAGCGCAGTCATGAGATTGCGATTCGCATGGCGCTTGGCGCGCAGCGTACGGGCATCGCACGATTCGTGTTGATTTCTGCGGCGAAACTGGCGCTGCTTGGGTGTGGTCTTGGTGTGCTTGGTTCAGTGGCCGTCTCTCGGCTCATTCGGTCTTTTCTCTTCGAGGTCAGCGCGACCGACCCCCTGATTTACGTGGCGTGTGTTCTGACGATGCTGCTTATGGCGTTGCTCGCGTCCGCGATTCCCGCAGCACGCGCAGCTTCCGCAGATCCGATTGATGCCCTACGGTCGGTATAGCCCATCATGTCGATTAGCGATAGAAGCCGAACCCGCCTGGTATGCCGAGTTTCTCCATCGGCATGTTTTGGGTGCCATTTACCTGCAACGATCATGCAATTATGATGCAAATTTGAATCCAAAGATCAGAATCGCAGCGCTCGCTGTCCTAGGTCTGCACCAACTGGAAGGATTCCAATCCAATGGCAAGAATTCTATTATCGCCGCGACTCTTCCTTAGTTACTCGCGGGCAGATCGCGACTTCGCCGGCAGGCTCGCGATCGAGCTCCGCCAACAGGGATTCAGAGTGTTCCTCGACACCCGTGACATCGACCCCGGCGACAATTTCGTATCAAAGCTGGCGAAAGAGATCAAGCGCTCAACAGGACTCGTTGCCGTGATCTCTGAAAATTACTCGCTGAGCCGATGGGGGCAAGCGGAGCTCTATAGCGCCATCGCTGCTAACAAGCTGGTTATTCCAATACTGATCTCTCCTGCAACCATGTCAGGCCTAGATGACCCGCTACAGCGTCTTCTTCGGGATACACAATACGTCACGATTACGGGTGAGCTTCCTGCTCCTGATGAAGCACAGCATCTGGGGGAGTTGCTGGCAATCGCAAGGCGCCGATATCGAATGGAATTGCTCAAGCAGCTAGCCCCCGTGTTCATGGGAAGCGCGGTCATTCTGCTGGCGATCTGGTGGGCAGTGCTGCACCTAAATTCACTGAGGCAAGACAGGACTCGCGATAGGGTAATCAGCGAGGTGGTCAACGCTAAGGCTGTTTTACAGCATCCACGAATTGCTGCGCTGGCGTCAGGGGTTGCGAGCGACCAGGAAGCCATTAGCCGGTTAATGTTCTTGGCTCAGGATCCAGCCGCATCGGACATGGCTCGCTTTAACGCGTTGGCGTTGGGGAGTGAGCTTCGCAAAGGGCAGAAATCTCGGCGATGGTACGTTCGGGGATTGGAGGTTGATCACGCGACGCTGGAAGACGTGGCTTTCGTCAACACCTCGTTTCTGGGTGGCGGATGGGATACAGTCCAGTTAACGGACTCCACAGTCGCAGGTGTTTTCTTAGGTAAAGATCAGGGATTCTCTATGTCCGGCACGGTCTTCCGTAGAGTCGATTTCTTCGGGGGTGTGATACAAGCAATCAAGGCCGTTGACGTGAGCTTCGTGAATACAAAATTCAGGGGTATGGATATTGACACCACGAATTTCTCAAAGGTCCGCTTCATCACGGAGGAGCCCAAGAGCGAGGGCAATCCTTTGATTACTCCCGACTACACGATGATAGAAAATAGTGTCTTGAAGAGTGGAAGGACCCCACCACAAACAGGAACCCTTGACCTGACCATGACCGGTGATGACATTGTGTTCGACAACGTATTGTTCATGCACTGTAGGCTGGAAGGATGGTTCCGGCCTGAGTGGTTCAGAAATTCTACCTTCGAAGACTGCAAGCTTCCCGATAGCCTCACGAAAGAGTCGCTGGTTAAGGCGGGAAACAACGTAACACGATAAATCACGAGTTAAGAGACACCTCGATGACGCGATCTAAAGAGCCCTCTGGGGGCCACCACTTGAGATCCGCCGTGGCATTGCCTTCAACTCACCTTGCATGAGACCATGCACACTCATGTACAAAACCGAGTCGCGCGACTTCCTATCGAGAAACCTGGTCCTGCAAACTGACAGTTATAAGTTCACGCACTGGAAGCAGTATCCGCCGGGGACGCAGTACGTTTACAGCTACCTGGAGTCGCGCGGGGGGATGTTTTCACAGACGGTGTTCTTTGGCCTGCAATATTACCTGCTGAAATATCTGTGCGGCTCCGTGGTGACGGAAGAAGACGTGATGGAGGCGCGGGAGTTTGTTGACAAGCACATTGGGCCCGGCATGTTCAACGTTGAAGGCTGGATGCATATTGTCCGCAATCTGGGCGGCAGGTTGCCGGTGGCGATCAAGGCGGTGCCGGAAGGCAGCTCAGTAAGCGTGCAGAACGTGTTGATGACGATTGAAAATACCGACCCTACCTGTTATTGGTTGACGAATTATCTGGAGACGCTGCTGTTGAAGGTGTGGTATCCGATTACGGTGGCAACGCTTTCACACGGGATCCGCAAAGTGATCCTGGAAAAGCTGCATCGCTCGGGGGATCCTGCGCTGATTGATTTCAAGCTGCATGACTTTGGCTATCGCGGCGTTTCCAGCGAAGAGACGGCCGGCATTGGAGCGGCGGCGCACCTGATCAACTTTAAAGGCACGGACACGGTGGCGGGCATCCGGGTGCTGCAAGAGTTTTATCAGTCGCACGAGATGGAAGGCTTTAGCATTCCTGCGGCAGAGCACTCAACGATTACAGCGTGGGGTCGCGAGAACGAAGACCAAGCCTATGAAAATATGCTGACACAATTTCCGCATGGGCTGGTGGCCGTGGTGAGCGACTCCTATAACGTGTATGAAGCGTGCGAAAAACTCTGGGGCACGCTGCTGCGCGAAAAAATTGAACATCGGCAGGGAACGCTGGTGGTTAGGCCAGATTCAGGCAAGCCGCGCGAAGTAGTGCTGAAGGTGCTGGATATTCTGGGCGCGAAATTTGGGTATGAGACGAATGCGAAGGGCTATCGCGTGTTGAATCCGAAGATACGCGTGATCCAGGGTGACGGCGTGAATTACTGGACGATCCAGGACGCGCTTACGGCGATGAACCGCGCCGGGTGGTCAGCAGATAACATTACGTTTGGCATGGGCGGCGCGCTGCTGCAACAACTGAATCGAGACACGCAGCAGTTTGCTTTTAAATGTTCCAACGTGACGGTGAATGGCGAAGGCCGCGATGTCTTTAAGGATCCGGTGGAAGGGCATGACAAAGCTTCAAAACGAGGAAGGCTGGCGTTGCACTTCAAAGATGGCAAATGGGCTACGGTGCGGGCGCGCCGAGCAGATGACGATCCGGAAGACAGGTTGAAGCCGGTGTTCCGCGATGGAGAATTGCTGGTGCAGCAGAGCGTGCCTGAGGTGCGGAGAAGGGCGAGGCTGGATGAGAATGGAGCAGGGAAGAGTGAAGGCTAGTCTAGTCCCAGAAAAAGATAAATTTTCACCGCGGAGGCGCGGAGAAGACCAAAAACCTTACCGCGGATTAGCACGGATAAACGCGGATCTGAAGAGCCTTTGATTAATCTTCCTTTTGTGTTCCTTCGTGTCCTTTGTATTTAACTTCTTTAGCTTTTCTCCATGTCTCTGGTCGGTGATGGATTTTCCCATCAGCGCGGAGGCGCGGAGAAAACTAAGCAATGCTCAATTTCTCGCACTCTGCCGAGGCTGAACCGTCCTAGGTTCCGGTGGAAGATGCGGGATTATTGGCAGCGGTTTCGGCCTCAAGAGATTTGAAGAATCGTGCGGCAAGCATGTTGGCCGTGGCTTGAATCATGCGCTGGCCCACGCTGGCGATGAGGCCACCGACGTTGACGTCGCCTGTGTATTGGATTTCAGTTTCGCCGCCAGCATCTTTAAGATTGAGTTCACCACTGCCTTTTACGAATCCGGGCTGGCCCTTGCCTTCAACGACAAGCTTGTAGTGTTCCGGCGCGGTGATGTCCTGAAGTGAAACCGTGGCGGTGAAGACACCTTTTACCGGACCGACTCCGGCGGTGAGCTTGGCTTTATATTGATTGTCGCCGGTCTTTTCCATCTGCTCACAGCCAGGAATGCACTTCTGCAGGATGGCCGGATCAACGAGGGCGGCGAAGATGCGTTCACGCGGGGCGGCGATTTTCTGGGTGCCTTCAATCTTCATGGGAAGCTTCCAACACGGAGGAAAGGAGGGAGCGGAGGATTTTGGGATTCGTCCTCGAAATCAACAAATGCTGTTGGTTCGTGATTGAGCCCTGCCGATTTAAGTTTGCCTCCGCTAGCTCTCTTCTTGCGTGTTTTAAGGGCCTGATTTCCTGTTACAACTACTTTGCGCGACCGGCTGCGGCTTCAATCGCGCGGCGCGTGTAGACCGTTGCCAGTTGCTTGCGGTATTCGGCTGAAGCATAGAGATCGGAGTTAATATCAACTCCGTCGGCGGCGTGAGTGCAAGCGGCGCCGAGAGTCTTTGCATCCAAGGCATTGCCTTTCAACGCGCTTTCAACTTTGCTGGCGCGATACGCTTTGGGCGAGACGCCGGTGATCCCGATTCCAGCGGACTGGCACTTGCCGCCATCGATGGAGAGATTGACAGCGACGCCGACGACCGCAAATCCCGACGCTGGGTGACGAACTTTGACGTATGCCTGCGCAGGTTTGCCTTTGGCTGCGGGAATGCGAATTTCGCGCAGAATCTCTCCGGGCTGGAGAGACGTGGTCAGCATTTCAACGAAGAAATCAGTGGCTTTGATAACGCGATCACCCTTGGCGCTGGTGGCGACGAGTTCTGCATCGAGCGCGAGGATGGCCGCAGGCCAGTCAGCCGCGGGATCGGAGTGCGCAAGGCTTCCGCCAATGGTGCCTTTGTTGCGCACCTGCATGTCACCAAGATGGCTGGCGGTTTCAGCCAGCAGCGGGCAAGAGCGGCGCAGGACGTCGGAGATTTCAACCTGGAAGTGAGTGGTCATGGCGCCGATGCGAATCTGTCCGCCTTCTTCTTTTATATAGGAGAGGTCGCGGATGCGGCCGAGGTCGATGAGCACCTTGGGCTGCATGAGACGCAGCTTCATGGCGGGGAGCAGGCTGTGGCCGCCGGCGAGAATCTTGGCGTCATCTTTGTGCTTGGCCAGGAGCGAGATGGCTTCGTCGAGGCTCTTGGCGGCGATGTAATCAAAACTTGCTGGGATCATGAGAGTCTCCTTCGTTTACGCGGCGCCTGCTGAAGTCTTTTTAGGACCATTCTTGATGAGCTGCCAGACTACTTCCGGCTTGATTGGCATATCGATGTGGCGCACGCCGTATGGCGCAAGCGCGTCAACGATTGCGGCCACGATTGCCGGCGTAGCTCCGATTGTCCCCGCCTCACCTACACCTTTTGCCCCAAGCGGGTTCACCGGCGATGGCGTTTCAGTGTGATCAAGCTCGAGGTGCGGGATCATCACAGCTTTGGGCACAGCGTAGTCCATCAAAGTGCCAGTGACGAGCTGGCCGGTTTCGTCGTACACAACTTCTTCAAACATGGCCTGGCCGATCGACTGAACGATTCCCCCATGCACCTGGCCAGCCACCAGCATCGGATTAATCTGCTTGCCGCAATCATCGACGGCGACGTACCGCTGGAAATGAATCTCGCCGGTTTCAGGATCAATATCCACCACGGCGATGTGCGTGCCGAAGGGGAAAGTAAAATTCTTCGGCTCGTAAAACGCCGTGACTGAAAGTCCGGGTTCCATGTCCGGCGGCAGGTTTTTTGCGACGTGCGCTTCCAGCGCGATATCCATCATCGTCAAAGTTTTTCCGCCGGCGTGTGGCTCAGGCAAAGCTGCCGCTGGCGCTTGTCCCACCGGCGCCGAAGGCGCAGGCACTTCTCCCTTGCCTTTCCCATCAGCGCAGAATTTTCCGTCAACAAACGTCGCCTTCTCGCACTGCAACATGTGCGCGGCAATCTTGCCGGCTTTGTCTTTCAGTTTCTGGATCGCCATATACACCGCGACGCCGCCCACCGCAAGTCCGCGGCTGCCAAACGTGCCAATGCCATACTGCACGATCGCTGTATCACCGTGGATCACCGTCACGTCATTCACGCCCACGCCAAGTTCGTCCGCGGCAATCTGCGCAAAAGAAGTCTCCTCTCCCTGGCCATGCGGAGAAGCTCCTGTCAGCACCGTAACTTTTCCTGTCGGCTCCACGCGGACAGTCGCGCTTTCCCAGCCGCCCGCCGGCATCGCAGAAGACGGCCCCAACGCGCAAATCTCCACATACGTCGATACGCCAATCCCCATAATGCGGCCATCTTTGCGCGCCGATTTCTGCTCTTCACGAAGCTTCTTGTAGTCTGCCATCTTCAGTGCTTTATCCAGCGCGCCCTGATAGTTGCCGCTGTCGTAAAAAAGTCCGGTTGCGGTCTTAAAAGGGAACTCATTGGGCTGCGGAAAATTCTTCCGCCGTACTTCCACCGGATCCATGCCTAGTTCCAGCGCCACCAGGTCCAGCGCGCGCTCCACCACATACGTCGCCTCAGGCCGCCCCGCACCGCGATACGCATCTGTCGACATCTTGTTCGTAAACACGCCGGTCACGTTAATCTGGATCGCAGGAATTTTGTAGCAGCCGGAAAGCATCAGCCCAGTCAGCGTCGGGATCGCGGGCGTCAGCAGTTGGAAGTACGATCCCATATCGGCAAACACGTTGTAGCGCAGGCCGGTAAGCGTGCCGTCTTTCTTAAAGCCGATCTCAATGTAGCCAGTCTGCCCGCGTCCGTGGATCGTGGCCTGCATATTTTCGCGGCGGCCTTCAATCCATTTCACCGGGCGATTGAGCTGCATGGAAATCCATCCCATCAGCGCTTCTTCCGCATACACATTGAGCTTTGAGCCAAAGCCTCCGCCGACTTCCGGTGTAATCAGCCGCAACTTGTTTTCCGCCATGCCCAGCATGATCGCCACCTGCGTCCTGCACAAATGCGGTATCTGTGTCGACGTCCACAGCGTCAGCTCCTGCTCGCCCGGAAAATATCTCGCCAGCACGCCGCGCGCCTCCATCGCAATCGGCGCCAGGCGCTTGTGCAGGATTCTCTGCTTCACCACTTTTTCCGCACTCTTCAGCGCCGCTTCAATATCGCCTTCACCGGCCGTCAGCTTGTACGCCACGTTCGTGCCAAACTGCTCATGGATCACCGGACTCTTTGCGTCCGCGGCTTTTTCTTCATCCAGCGCTACCGGCAGCTCTTCATAATCCACTTCAATCAGGTCCACGGCATCGCGCGCGGCAGATTTTGTTTCCGCCACCACCACCGCCACCGGATGCCCCACAAAATAAACTTTGTCGCTTGCCAGCGGACGATGGTCCGGCACCTTCAAGTCCGGCAGCGCCGCTGCGCACGGCACCGGGCCAATCTTAGCTGTGTCTTTGCCCGTATAGACGGCCACCACTCCGGGCAGCTTCTGTGCCGCCGTGGTGTCAATGCTCTTAATCCGCGCGTGCGCATAAATGGAGCGCAGAAACGCCGCATGCAGCGTGTCCGGCAGGCGAATGTCGTCAACATAATGCGCCAGCCCCTGAATCAGCCGGGGATCTTCCGTGCGCTTGATTGGTTTGCCAACTGTCTTTTCCGCCATGTCGCCCTCCGTGCAAATCTCTGAAAACCCTACCGCTGATGAACGCTGATAAAAGCGGATTGTTTTGTCTTAAACTCCGCTGTAATTATTTTCAATCTCCGATGACTGCCCATCACTCGATTTGACCTAATCTCTTTTTGCTCTTTCCTGATCAGCGTTGATCCGCGTTCATCAGCGGTAAGGTTTTTCTGGTTTTCTCCCAGCTACCTTGCAACCGACTTCGACTTCATCTTTTTCGCCGCGCACTGCACTGCCTGCACAATATTCTGGTATCCCGTACAGCGGCAGAGATTTCCTTCCAGCCCGTGCCGAATCTCTTCGTCCGTCGGGTCAGGATTGCGCTGCAGAATCTGCGCTGCCGCCATGATCATTCCGGGCGTGCAGTATCCGCATTGCAGCCCATGATGCTCCCAGAAACCGTTCTGCACCGGATGCAGCTCGCCGCCCTGCGCCAGCCCTTCAATCGTTGTCACAGTGGAGCCGTCCGCCTGCGCCGCCAGCATCGTGCAGCTCTTCACGGCCTGGCCGTCCACCATTACGGTGCACGCGCCGCACAAAGAGGTTTCGCATCCCACGTGTGTGCCGGTCAGGTTCAGCACGTCGCGTATGTACTGCACCAGCAGCAGTCGCGGCTCAATCTCGTTCTGGTGCGTCACGCCATTCACGGTCACACTGATTTGTTTCTTCATTTGCTCCACCTCGTATCCAGCAGCCACGGAACTTCTGGCCGCAGGACATATTAAATGGTTCACGCGGGACTTGCCACCCAAGGCCCGGATCGGGAAATCGGGACATCGGGACATCTGAAAATCGGATCATCATGTATCAGGACATCCCGACAATGAGCAACGTGTAGTCGATTTTCGCTTACCCCATTGCCAAATTACCCATTTACTAAATTTCACATAACCCGTGTCGTCCTGAGCGACACCGAGCGCCGCAAGGCGTGAGGTAAAGTCGAAGTTGAGCCGGTCTGCGGGCGTTTGAGTCCGCAGGCGAAATCCCGAGCGCAGCCGAGGGAGCTCCGAAGGACCCCGACATCGCGTCCTTTGCCATGCAGCATCAAGGCGTTCTCTTGAGACAACGGGCGCTATGTGTTTTTGATTTTCAATTACCCAATTACCAAATTACTCATTTACCAAATCTGGCAGATGCGATCTCCCGATCTTCCTCTGCATTCCTCTGCGGTAACTTTGTTTTCCGCTTTCGGTTCCTGATCCGCGTTCATCCGCGTAAATCCGCGGTATGCCTTTGCTTCTCCGATCACCAGATCACCCGATCACGTGCGATCACCCGATCTCCCTTTGCGTTCCTTCGTGTCCTTTGTGGTTTAAGGTTTTCCGGTTTCATCACTCAATCTCATCCTTCTTCCGTCCACGCAGCCGTTCAAACTCCGTCTTCAGCTCAATCACCTCTATCGGACACTCCGGCCAGTTGTGTTCCCAGCACACAATCAAATCGCATTTGTTGGGATCGTGCATGTGAGTAACAAAATTCCGGCTGTATTGCTCCAGTTCAATGTCCACCGGCTGCCATACCCCGGGCGCAACCTCGCGCATGGCCTCGCAGTCGGGGAAAGCGATTTGGACGCGCGTCACCACAAACCCCAGGTCCTCCGCAATAGATCCAAACAGAAACAGCACGCCCTGCTCATTCGTGGGTCCGTACACCAGCGGCACTCGCATCAGCGGAGGCCCATAGGTCGGCCGGTCTCGCATGATCTTGGGCTGGTTTGGCGTCCTGTTGGCCGTCCTTGACCTCCTTACCGCCTTCCCCGCGGCCCGCAAATGGGCGCGCGCTACCTCCAGTACGTCCTCCCATCCGCCTTCCCAGCCCTGTTGTTCTGCGGCAAACAGCAGCCCGGCCGGGACATCGCCCCACGTCCCAAAACGCGTAAGCAGCGGCTTGGCGCTGTACTTTGCGTACATGTCGTACTCGGTTATCTTCGGTACCCTGCCCAGTTTCCGCGTGAGTTCCGCCCAGTCTTTAAACAGCGCATCCATCGGTGTGGTGTATCCGGCGCCTCCTCTTTCCAGGCCGCATGCTTTGAGCGCGCCCGTATACGATAAAAAGTTTCTGCGCACCTGGCGCGGACTGATCCCGGTCTTGTCTCTCAGCTCCGGCATGCTCGGCGCGCGGCCCAGCTCTGCCGCTGTCTTTTGGATCGCTTCAAGA